>ENA-ORCR01000587-ORCR01000587.1-marine-metagenome-genome-assembly--contig:-NODE-587-length-17539-cov-3.028405_pt1 | contig 17539 bp, 9 predicted proteins | sample MGYA00237782_ERZ508514 | MGnify/ENA primary metagenome ERZ508514 (study PRJEB26185, sample SAMN06268960) | marine metagenome | isolation source: Eden Landing Ponds, San Francisco, CA, USA | place...
GGTGGTCGAGGATGTCCTCCCCTCGGCCGGTCTCAATATCCCCCTCCTTCGCCTCGTCAGCAGCGTCGACCTCCGGCAGCTTGACTCGTTCACGGAGCCCTGGCTCAACCGCCTCTATAGAAGCACAGAACTCGAGGAACACCCGGAGTGTCTGGAGGTATCCTTTGAGAGTTACCGGCTTGACCTCGTCGCTCTGCCAAGTCCGGTATCGGTGTATATCTCTTCCTGTGAGATCGTTCAGATTGTCGATATCGAACTCTGTACAGAACGCAACGAACTGTTCGAGCCGATATCGATGGTTTTGGAGTGTCTTCTCGGACACGTCCGTCTCTCGCTTAGTGAGGTACCACTCCACGGCCTCGGCAGGCGTCGTGGGTTCGAGCTTTCCACTCATAGTACCCCGGTCGAGGTCATGCTTGGCATCCGGAAAGGTACTTCGGCGGTCATCCGACTTACTCATCTGCTACCTCCGAAAGACTGGGCAGTGGATCGCCAGAGAGTATTTCGACGTAAACACTCAGCATCCCAGCGATTCTCTCCACTTGCTCTCGTGTCTCCGGTGTGTTCGGAACTTCCACCAAGACGTCTTGGTCACCAGGTTCGACGATCTCACCACCCACTTCCTCGTACTCATCTCTAATCCACCACCAGAGGATCTCTAGCTGGCGTAGCTTGGATTCCGCTGTCTCTACATCCGAAACATCACGACGTTCTTCTCCGGTTGCTTTCATTTTGGTTAGTGCCTGTTCTGGGAGGCAAACCCGGAGTAGAACCGACAGAACGGGAAAACGCATTTACCGTGTGCGAACCTCCCTAAGCACACGGAGCACCGTTCCAGCGGTTTGCTCCTGATCAGGTCAATCCGGCGTTCGGAACTGGTGTAGGGGCTCGTTCCGAACGTCGACTGATTCACTTACTGCCGAACGTTTGGTCTGTTCGTCGTTGCCGATCTTATTTCTCGAATCGTGACGCTAGTTGGGTACCACCGAAGACACCAGTCGGGAGTTGGTCAGCTTCGAGGACCTCGAGATCATCAGGATTCTCGCTGATGTAGTACCGGAGCGCCCGCCGAACAATCTCCGAACGGAACGCTCCGGTCGACCTAGACGCCTCTTCTATACACTCGCTGAGTGACTCGGGTACCCGACTGCATACACTTGTTTGCGTCACGATTACTCCATGGGTCGTATTGGGAAAATAGGTTAGTGAACCCAAATAGATTACGTATCCCTTAATATATTGAGACACAAGCTTCGGTCCAAATGCAGAACCACAGCGAAACCCCGATTGAAGAAGCAATAGAGGGGATCCAAGAGCAGTGGAAAGATCGGACGGACTCCTTTGATAAAGTATTCAAAGCGATCATGGACTGTGCTGAGTACCAGCACTACACTACTATTGCTGAGCAAGCCAACTGTGCCGACAATACCGCCAAGAAGCATCTAGATCGGTTAGTCGATATGGGTATCGTCGACAGAAATGAGGAGCTCAAAATGGCAACCTATCGTCGAAGCAGACCCTACATCGAGTGGTGGCTCGCGCAGCGGATCGCTTCCGACTATTCGGTTAGTGAAATCGTCGCCCGCATAGAGGAGTTAGAGGAGAAGCAGCTGGAACTTGAGAGCCAGTTGGATGACACAGATCTTACGCCCAATACGATCTACATGGTGGAATCTATCTCTCTCGTTTCCGAACAGTTGGAAGCCGTAACTGAGTGGCGACATACAGAGCAGCGGATACGGTGTCACCAACTAGCTTATCAGATATCAAGATTTGACGGGCATTTCATGCCGCGTATGGAGACCAACACACTCCCGAAACTCTCGGATATGCCCGAATAACAACTGCCGGCTCTGTTGAACTTCTATCTATCAAGAGATATTTGTCCGAAACAGCTGGTCGCTGAAGGCTGCGAACATATCGCCCCAGCCCCGATCAGTACGAGCGTCATTATAGTTGGTCGCGGACTTTTTCGACATATTCAGGCTTGAGTTGATGTGAGGCGTGTCTTGTATTCCCGTCAATTTCACTCTGCTCAACCCACTCTATATTCACCATGTGCCGTGGATACCGTGTATTTCTGGATATCACACCGTTCATCCCGTTCTTCGAGAGTTTGATGCCGTAATCGTCTTGGAGTCGACGACGTACCTCAACACCGCGAAGCGCCTCACCGTCTGCGTCTGCCAGCACTTTCAGTATCGCTTTCATATTTTCCGTCAGGTCTGTCAAATCGGTACCAGTGTCTGAACTTACCATACACCTAATTTGATTGACTAACAATTCAACCTTTCCACAGTTTCGGGAAACGGTCGAGTAATAAATAGCCGATGAGCGCAGCCTCTGTATTGAGCGTTCTCTAAGAAGCGTCCGAGATGTCTGATAACCCGAAAGTGAATAGATTTGAGGCGGGCTCTCGCGGACGAATGTCGCCCCAATTCCGGGCGTTTATAATCGGATAAAAGACACTTCACGACGGAAACTACAGTAACCAACATGAGACTTGAGGCGACAGAGGGCAAAGACACGTATAAAGTGTGGATGACCGACAACGATCTCGGCCAGTTCCGTCGAGCCTCCGTCTCATATCGGGACGACGTGATGCTCCAACTGGGTGGGTCCGTCGGGCTCCGGGCTTTCGAGATCCCCCAAGTCAAGCCGACCCATGTCCGTCAGACCGACGCCGACCATTTCCGCCTCCGGGTGCCCCGGGGAAAGGACACCACCAGCTCGGGCGGAAAGCCCCGGAACGCCCATCTCCCCAAGGATGTCGAGCGGTCCCTTCGGCAGTACCAAAACGCCGAGAACATCGTCCCCGATCAACCCTTCGTCGACCTCTCCGTCCGGGGTGTCCGGGCCGCGATCAAGTGCACGGCCGAGGCCGCCGCCGAGGAGACGGGGGACTCAGACTATCGACACGTGAGCTCTCACGACCTTCGCCGGCGATTCGCCCAGCGGTTGCTCGTGGAGGAAAATATGAATCCCCGAGTAGTAATGCAAGTTGGCGGGTGGGGCTCCTTCCAGGCCATCGAGCCGTACCTCAACGCCCAACCCCCTCCGTCGTCGACGACGCCTTCGAGTCCGCTGGGCTTCACGGGTAACGCCCCAAGAGAATTAGTCGGGCCCTTGGGAGATGCTCCGGGAGAGTTGGCCGGGAACCTTGGAGGATCCCCCGGGGGGAATTGGTCGGAGCCCTTGGAAGACGCCCCGGGAGAATTGGTCGGGGCTTCCCCTGTACCCCCGAAACAGCCCCGGAAGATACTGGGAAAGTTCGCTTCTCAGATCAAAGCCACGAACAGGGGTTCCTCTGACTATCCGAATTTGCCAGTTCTGGTGGAGATAAACGGGTAGATAAACCGTTATCGGGGGTAGTTTCTGCCGGCAAGATCATGGTTCGGTGTGGCGTCTTCGAGGGCATGTATCGTTGGTAGGGGAATTTCAGGGAGAAACGGCCCCCGGCGGCAGACCGAAAATTGGTCGGGGCTCCGGGGATCGTCCCGACGTCCCCCTTCTCCGTGAACTTTCAACTCAGGCGAAAGTCGCACGCTCGAAATGTCCGGCTTCGACAGTATTCTTCGGTCAGAAACGACGAAAACGGCTAATATCCTATTCAGCCGCTACCAATTGTACTGGGGTGATGGTACGACGGCTCTCAGGAGGTGCTCCGGCGACAGCCGGTTCTCGGGGGAAATCTCCCAGTGATCCCTAGTGAGTTGGCCGTGGTTCCCGGGACTGATCAGGAGTAGCGCCCCGGTGAGAGCTGGGAATCAGTTGGGTCTCCAGAGCCGGGAGATAGAGCAGCACTCGTAATATCCGAATTCGACAGTATTGATGGAGCCGAAATGTCGAAATCGACCGATGTCGACATCTGCTACTACCGACCATGCTAGGGGGCAGTACGACATCTCTAGTGGACTGCGTTGGCGGTACCCGGTCCTCGAGGGAGATGTCCGGGAGATTCCCCGGAGAATTGGTCGGGATTCCCGGGAGTACTCCGGGGAGCACCCGGGCGAAGACTGGGGATTACTTGAATCCGCAGAGCTCGGGGACAAGGAGTACTCATAAGACCCGAATTCGACAACGTTGTTGGAGCGGAAACGTCGAAATGTGACGATCAGGTCGTTAGCTCCCCCGTCTTCGACAGGGGATTATACAACGTCTCCAGGGGACCGCATCATCTGGATATCGTTCTCGTAGTCGGTGGTGACCCGTCTTTGTCCTATGTAACGGCCCAATACTCGAGTGCGCGAGGAGTTGGAGAGCGAACCTATTCCCCCCCGTGGTCGGAATTTCGTTGGAGTATCTCCATCTTGACGGTGACCCCCTAGATGTGCTTGACCATCTCAACGGAACCGTCGGCACGCTCGAACACTTAGATGGCCGTGGGAAGGGTCTCTCCGGCGTCGACCCAGATGAATTTAGTGAGGACAACTGTCTGAAAGCCCGTTCACTCAAAAGTAGTTCCCGACGGTTGATTACAGTCTATTCCTTCGTCGGAGAACCGCTAACGCGGCAACAACTACAGCTACGAGAGCAAGTAGGATGGGTAGTGTCGGGGTGCCCGACCCGCTTGGCTCAGTCGTAGTCGATGTCTCGTCAGTTTCGGACGGTTCAGAGGTTTGCGTTTCACCAGATTCAGTCGAATCAGGTTCGGTCCCCGAGGACCCATCACCGGTCGTTTCTGAAGGGGATGGCTCAATAACAGCGAAGAGTGAGAATGACTCGACGGGCGCAGTGATAGTAGCCGTACCACCACTTACCTCTTGAACCGTTGTCTCTCGCTGCTCCCATCCGTCGTCAGTCCGATGGACGATTACCGCGCTACTTGGGTCATCCAACTGTTCGCTAGGTACGTCAATTTCGACTGTAGCGGATGTCTGTTCAGGCACGTCCGAACTCGGTGAGATGTCGACAACCGTCACGAAGTCGAATTCGGAGGTACCGTTGACGCTCGTGACGTCTCCAGCGATGCGGGCAGTAATCTCCCCAACTGTCTGATTGGGCAGCTCACCGAACTCGGAGGCTGTCACCGAACCCACTGTAGTATCCTCGAACCCGACGCGAGTGACCCCTGTCTCCTCGAACGCAGCGGTCCGCCCGTCGATATCGGTTTCCTCAGCGACGGTTGGTTCAACGTCAATAATCGGGAAATCAACGGCGGTTTCATCAGTGATGCTACCACCACCGCCTCCACCCCCACCGCCACCAGTGACGGTATCCCCGCCACTATCGTCGTCATCGCCGGTAGCGACTGTGACCGTCACCGTTTGATTCGTCACCAGACCCGCCTCGTCGGCAACCCGTATCTCGACTGTACGACTCTCACCCGGCTCCAGCCCAGTGAGTTCGTATCGCGTGGCGCTTGCGTTGATCTGCGCCGATCCCGTTACTTCGGTGCCGCCTTCTAGGACGGTCACCGACTCGGTAGCAACCCCCGAAATCGTATCGTTGTAGCCGAACGTGATCGTTGCGTTGTCAGCGCTCGCGTTAATCGACGTATCGTTCGTCTCCACGGTCACAGAGGGAGCCGTGTTGTCGACGAGCAGGCCACGCGTGGTGACGTTCCGGACACCGGTCTCGCTGGTCGCGATAACACCCAATGTGTACGCGCCGTCCTCGACTGTCTCACCGTCGGCAGTCGTGTCCCACGAGACGGTCTGCTCGCTGTCAAAGGCGTCGCTGACGTTCTCTTCGAAGACGGTCTCCGTTCCATTCGCAACGATGACCCGAACGTCGTCCGAATCAGGATGGGTAGCCGCAACCGTAATGTCTAGCGGCTGTTCTTCGGTCACTACTTGCTCCGATTCGATTTCGACGGTTAGTTCGGGTGCCGTGAGCGCGATCTCGGTTGACGTCGCATCAGTTGTCACCTCTGTCTCGTCTGCCGCCATCGACGCGGACGCAAGATACGATGGATCCTCAGTGAGCGCATAGTCGAGAACGGCATCACGGAACTCCGCCGTCCCGGGTTCGAGTCCGGCGTTCGTCGCCGCGTCGATCGCCGCTTCGCGGTCGTCCGCCGGGAGATCGTCGACGGTCACCTGTTCGGACGGGTAGTTCGGGTCGTAGAACCCGGCCGCGCTCTCGCCGTCGTCGTAGTCGAACAGCGAGTTTTCGGCCGTGACGCGGTAGTCCTCGCGGAATGGTCCGTACACCTCATCGAAGCTGGGCGACGTCGAGAGTGTCGTGCCGTTCGTCAGCGCGAGGTCGTTCCCGGGGTTACTGTCGGGACTCCCGAGCAGGCCAGTCATCGAATCGACGGCCGTCCGGTTCGGCTTGACCACGACGTCGAGGCGATCATATGCGACGGTCGCTTCCAGCCGCGAGTCGCCGTCGTCAACCTCGTCGTCCGCGCCGGGGTAAACGACGATGTACTTCTCGGGTGTGCGGAAGATCTCGCCGTCACCGACGGCTAAGGATTCGCCTGTTTCGAGCGAGCGTTCGGTCCCGTTGACAGTCAACATCTGTTCATCGCGAGCGTCGAGGGTAACGGTCGTTCCGTTGAGTTCCGTTGCGACCGCCGAGATGACGCTCACGTCGCGGTCGGCGACCGGCCGGAGACGTGCTTGGACGTGCGGGCTGCCGTCGCTGTCGTTCGTGAGGACGAACTCGCCGGCGGCCTGGAAGTCGTAGGCGACACCATCATATGTAGTGAGATGTGGATCGCCGGTAGCAGAACCAGAGTTCTCTCTACTTGGTGGTGCTGGGAAATCTGCCCGAGGACTGTTTATAGATGTCTTTGTATATCCGTGTTCAATCATTTTGGTTATATCTTTGTGTTTGTCATCCGATATCCGAACCCCGATGCCGTCTGCGAGAAATTCAACTAATTCGCTTGTGGAAGAGTGCACAGAAATGATATTTGGCATATTATCAGAATCTGGTTGCCAAACTGGTCCTCCACTGAGTCCACCTGCTGTTAGTTCATTCAGTGTTCCCCCAGTCTCATAATCATGACAACGATTCGTATCTGTACAGAAATCTAGTCCAAATACTTGTCTTGTAAGCCCTTGTGAGACATGAGTACCTTCACCACGTACAATTAGGTCTCGCTGGTCTAGGTAGTCTGTAGTGTATTCGACCTCCGTAGGAGTAGGATATCCTGTTAAATGTGCTTGAGTCTTACTTCCAATAATTGGCGTAGAATCACCGTATACTCGACTATCTGGTGGATGGCTCTCATAGCCGAACGTTCCGGTTTTTGTCGATATTGACTCATTAACTGTCACGATAGCTATATCGTAAGACCTGTCCTTCGATGAGACATACTTTTTGTAAGTATGTATGTATGTGATGTTATACGCGCCGAACGGTGGACTATCGACATTAGAGATATCATGACCAGGCGTGAAAACTCCCCTTTTTATATAACTACGCCAATCCTCGTCAGAATAATTATACGCACAATGTGCAGCGGTTATTATGTGACGGGAGTCGACTACAGTCGCCGTACATCTTTGTCCAGTATAACGCCCAATAGCGCTTAAACTACCCACCGAACTCCACGGATAGTTTTCAGTTGATTTAATATCTTTTTGTTGGTAGTCTGTTCCAGGTTGATCTATGTCATCTGATGGAACTCCATCAGGTAACGATGCGGATGAGAACACTGTATCTTCGATGCCTGAGGTGGTTGTTATATTATCGTGTGATTCGTCTTTCGGATCATAACCCACAATATTGTGTTCAATCTCAAATTCCTCCAACCACTCACTATCATCAGTTTTTGTCCAGTTGTTGCTGACGTACGTCTCCGTAATCACCCGCACCTGCTTGGTCCCGTTCGTCGATGGATCGAACTTGTAGCCGTAGGATCCAGTCTCACCGGCTGAGATGTTCGTCCCAAACCCTCCCCGAGTGACGTTATCCTCTGCTGAACCGTCGTTATCCGTATCCACTTGGATCCGCACCCGCACGGGACGTTCGGGACCATCATTCTGAACCACCGGACCAATCGCGACTGGGCGGCCGCCGTAGAAGCCGCCCTCACCGTTCTCGTCGCCGTCAAGTGCGATCCGTGAAAGTCGCGGAGCCGTCCGTCGTACTGTTGTGCTCGCGCCGTCAGTATCCACAGTAACTGTTGCTCCGCCCCAGAAGGCACCCTCTGGTCCGTATAATTCGACGTTGTACTCGCCGGCAGTCAGCGTGGACCACGACGCACTACCGCTCTGATTGGTCTGCCGACTGTCGAGAATGACGAAGCTATCGTTGTAGAGTTTGATTTCGGCGCCGGGGACAACATCGCCACTTCCGTTTGTCGCTGTCACCGACAGCGTGTTCGACCCGTTCAGTTCGGGCGGTCTGTCCGGCGTGACCGTCTCATTAACATCTGTACTCGCGTTCTGCTGCTGTGCCGAGGAGAAGTAGCTCTCGTCACCGGTCAACGCGTAATCGATGAGCGCGTTCCGGTACGCCGACGTACCCGGTGTAAGGCCGGCTTCTGCCGCGAGCTCCTCTGCTTCGGCACGCGTGTCCGGATCGATATCGTTCACCGTGAAACTACCACGGGGAATTGTCGGGTCGTAGTACGTCTCCGGACCGTTGTCACCCTCGTAATCGAACAGCGTCGTGTTCTCGGTGACCCGCCAGTCGTCGCGGAACGACCCGTACAGCTCGTTGGAGTCCGACGGATTCGACACTACAGTGCCATTCGCGAGCGCGATATCGTTCGAACTGTTGTCGTCGATATTTCCGAGAATGCCCTCGACCGGAGCGCTCCGGTCGGCATCGAGCCGGACCTCGATGTCGATCCGATCGCCGAAGACGTCGACTATGACGCGCTCATCGGTCGGTCCGGACTCGCCGTCTTCGCCCGGATAGACGATCACGTAGCTACTCCCAGTGCGCTCAATCGTTCCATTACCAACAGCGACCGCTTCACCATCGCTGATCTCGGTCGGTGTATCGTCGATCCGGACGGGCGTCGAATCGGTCACGTCGATAACGACCGATTCTCCGTCGACCGCCGTCGCGAGGGCTGTGTTGATTGTGACCGAGTCACTACGCTCAATCGGCTCTTGGCGGGCCTGGATCTCGAGCGATCCGGTTGGTTCGCGCACGAGCGTGTACTCGCCGGCCGCCATGTAGTCGTAAGCCAGCCCGTCGAAAGTAACCAGATGTGGGTCTCCAGTCGAAACGGCCGTGGTGAAGTCCTGCGCCACTACTTCGAGTTGTTGCGTGCGAGAGCCACTTGCGACGGAGACGCCGTACGTGTATGTCCCAGCCTCAAGTCCGGGAGCGGCTGTGAAGCCAATAGTCGTGTTGTCTCCCGCCGGAATCGTAACATCACGGGAGTCCACGGATTCGAGTGTTCCGTCCTGATCGGTATCGACGCCGAAGACGACCTGTTCGGTGGCATTTTCTGCCGCTTGGTTACTCAACGTTACAGAGACCGAAAGTGAACTGTCAGTACTGGCGGTCTGTGGTCCCCGTACTTCCCCGATTGTGACAGAGGACGGTTCCGTCGAATCTGAGGTTTCGTTGATCGTGGTAGTTGTGTTTTGCTGCTGAGCTGACACGAGGTAACTGTCGTCCCCAGTAATAACATAGTCGATAACAGCATTCCTGAACGCAGCTGTATCAGGTTCGAGTCCGGCGTTCTCAGCACGCTCTTCCGCCGCTGCCCGATCCTCTGCGTCAAGGTCATCAACGGTTAATACGTCCTCTGGGACGGTCGGATCGAAGTACGTCTCTGGTCCGTTGTCACCGTCGTACACGAACAGCGTCGACTCGTTGTTGACCCGCCAAGCGTCCCGATACGCCCCGTAAAGCTGATCGGAGCCTGGTGACGTGGAAACCGTCGTCCCGTTTGGGTATGCGATATCATTCCCGCTGTTCTCGTCCAGATCTCCGAACAAGCCTTCCACGTCTTTCGTGCGGCTAGAGTCGAGATTCACCTCGATGTCCAGGCGGTCCTCGAACAGGTTAGCTGTGAGATATTCGTCACTCCTTCCGGCCTCATCGTCTTCTCCGGGGTAGACAACTCGGACACTGTTACGATCGCGAGTAACAGTCCCGTTTCCGACAGAGACCGGTTCCGACTCTTCTATCTGGACTGTCGATCCGTCAATCGTGACCGGTGCGTCATCGGTCGCATCGATGACGACTGTGTGGCCGTCGACAGTCGTTGCAACGCCTGTATTGATCGTTACGGATCGGCTGAACTCGCTTGGCTCCTGTCGGGCCTGAATTTCCAGTGACCCATTTGGCTCACGAAGCAAGACGTACTCGCCGGCCGCCTGGAAATCATACTCGAACCCATCGAAGGTAACTAGATGTGGGTCCCCGGTTGAGACCGCAGTCGTAAACTCCGCGTCAACGACAGTCAGCCGCTTCTCAATCCGATCGTTCGAGGTGAGAATACCATAGGTGTACGTCCCTGTCTCTGGGGGCGAATCCGCAGTCGAACTGATTGTCGTCGTCTCACCACCGTCAAGAGTGACGTTCCGCGACTCGATAGGCTCAAGCGTCCCGTCTTTGTCGCGGTCAATTCCGAGCGTTACTGACTCTGTAGTCGTGTTGGAGTCTCGGTTAGTGAGTGTCACCGACGCGGAGAAACGGTCATCGAGACTGACCCTCGCCGGGCCTCGAATCCCGGTCGTCTCGAATCCGGTTGTGTTGCTCACCGTGAACGAGTCGGATGTTGTGTTTTGATTTCCACTCCGATCGAATACTGTAATAGACGCGGTATAATCGCCCGCCTTATCAATAGTAGAACCGGATAAAGTAATGGTTGGACTGATAGTATAATTTTCAGTGATAGTGTCGTTTCCAGAGCTGATGACCCACTCGTACTCAACTATTCCCACGTTGTCGGTGCTCTCAGTAGCGTTCAACGTCACTGTGTCATCGACCGGAACTGAGTCAGGAACGCTCAACCGCGCTGCCGGCGCCTCGTTATCTACGAAAGTAACGTTCTTTATTGTCGTCGCATTCGTCTCGTCAGCGTCGACAGCGGTGACGGTGAACTCGTAAGTCCCAGGTGCGATGTCGGTCCCCGTCAGATTCAGTTCCGGAACTGATGTCGTAATGGTTGAGTTGTTTACCGGGGACACGCTCCATTCATATCGGTCTACCTGTTGAGTGGTCGTTGCATTCAGCGTAACATTCGAACCGACCGGAGTCGGACGTGGCGTCACGGTCAAATTCACGTCTAGTGCTGGCTCGGCCCCACCGTCTGAGTCGACAGATAGCTCTCGGATGGTTGATTCAGTCGCGCCGCTCTCGTTGGCGGCTGTGAGAGAGATATCGTACGTTCCCGCTACAGAGTAAGTATGATTCGTAATGGGTGAGCTGCTATTTGCGGTAGTTCCGTCACCGAATTTCCAGCGATACTCGGTGATAGTTCCATCCATGCTACTCGCCGACGCATCAAATGTAACCTGCTCCCCCACTGTCGGTGTCACAGGGGACGTGGTAAATGCCAAAACGTCGGCATCAGGGGTGACATCAACAAAGGCCCGGCCACTGTAGAACTCACCGCTGTCATCGATAGCCAGGATCTCCACGTCGTAGTCCGAGCTGGCAGCATCTTCTGGGACGGTAAGTTGAAGTTGTTCGCTTTCCCGCCCGATATCATATCGGATATACTCGTCATCTCCACTTAGAACAGCTATTGCCGTCGTATCGCCGTCACTTGTCTCAAAGTCTATTGAGAGCTGTTCGCCCGCAGAGACTTCTTGTTTATTTAATGTGAGGTCGACATCGCTAGTTCCCTGCCCTCGAATCCGTCCAATACTGAAAATATTAGTCGACCGGTACGGATGAATATCATTTAAATATATACTCCCCTCTGCCGCCGGCACAGTTGCCCCGATTCTTTTCGGAAGAGTGATACTCGTCGTCGCCGTCCCACCGGAATCGGTTCGCGTCGCAGTCGTATTGACAATCCCGTATAGTCGCCTGTCTTGAATCGCAACCGATATTGGGACACCCGCTACCCCATTACCGCTTGGATCGGTCGCAGTAAATGTGATGTCCTGTGTTTCGCCAGCAGTCAGATCAAATGCTCCTTGGAGATTAACTTCGAACTCCTGAACGTCGACCCCGAATCCGTCATCGGTGTAGACGCTGCCGTTGTATTCTAATGCAGCATTTGAACTCACTCTTGTCCCGGGCGGGATACTCTCTGGAACAGTGAACTCCTGGCGGGCGACCCCTTGATCGTTCGTCGTGAGAGTGAACTGCTTGAGTGGCACATCTGCATCATAATCTCTCAGCCCAATACTAACCTCAACTTCCTCTCCAGCGAGTGATGTCTCGTTCTGTTCAGCCTCCACTTCAACAACCGCTGTCCCACCTGATGAGACGACATTTGTTCCGGACGAGGTCGCTCTAACATCCGTCTCAACGGTGATTCCACCAGTCTGTGTTTCACCGGTTGGTTCCGTAAGTTCGAACAGTGAATCCTGTACAACCACCTTACTTCCATCGTCAGTCTGTCCTACTAACCGGTAGTCAGCCTGTTTATCCGGTGCTTCCCACTCAACTACGAACAGGCCGGCTTGGTTCGTTGTCGTCTCTAGGGTTGCGGCCGTTGAATCGTTGTCACGGTTAATAACCCTAATCCGGAAATCTTGGTTGGCCGCCAACCCAGATTGGTCATACAGGTATCCACCGAATTGTACCGTGTCCCCCCCAGGTTGATTACCGGCGTCGTACCCTGGAGCCAATTTGGCGACGTATTTGGTGGCCGTGACTTGATCAGAGATCGTTGAGTTCTGATCGGTGATTCTGTAATCACCAGGTTCGGACGGAGTAAACGGAACTATCGCAAATCCATCCGACCCAGTAGTGACGGTCTTTCTTTCAACAGTGCCGTTTGGTCCCTCTATATCAATTGTCCGTGTGACATTCTCAACTGGTTCTGCTTCATTTTGAGCGTGGAACGTGAAGTTCGTATGCTTATTCACGAATGTAGATCGTGGAAAATTGACGCCGTCAACGGTTCGTCCAGCAGTGAAACTAGCAAACGTACGCTGTGTTGCCGACTCAACAGTAACAGAATATTCTCCGTCAGAATAGTTTGACATATTAACATCAAGAGTTACAACTCCAGAACTGTTGGTCTGTACGGTACGATTCAGGATCTGCTGGTTCTGATTACCGACCTTGATATTGAGCTCTTCGTTTGCTACTCCTGATGATGGTGTTACGGACGTATCCACGGCACCCATCCAGAGAGTAACAGTTTCGTTACTGCCGTACTGCGGACCGTCACCCACAACAACTCCGATCTCGACATCCTCACCCGCTGCTTCTGCCGGTATCGTCATGATACCAGCCGAAATCAATAATATTACTAATATAATTGATATTGTAATTTTTACTCCTCTTCTACACCAGATCCCGATCTGTTGATCCTTCATACGCAGATGCTCATCTCTGATATGTTCAACATATAAATTATTTTTTGATGAAGCAATCTATCCAATTTGTTAACATGAGTGTGTTTTTTTGTTGCACTACTGAGGCGCGCCGAGTCAGGCGCGCCGACCCCTTGCGTTTCTGCTGTAATCTGCCGAGCGAAGCGAGGCTGTGGTTTCTCCCAGTGGCTCCTTAGCCACACACCTAACGGAGAGGTGGATACCCCACCTCGGAGTTAGGGCGGTGCGGGAGACGGTGTAGTCGCTCAGGGAGCGGGAGGTCGACGAACTGATCGCGAACACCGCCAGAAAAGCAGCAAAATAATCCACTAACTACTCGGATCGATAGTGATGCCTCTCACGAGGCCCCGCGCTAGCCGGGAGTCCCTAATGCGTCGACAAAGCGACGGGGCTCGTATACGCGACCGTCGACGAGAGTGATCTTTGGCGAAAACTCGAAGGCAAACTGCCGAAGGTCCTCACCCGTCACCTTCGACCACTGGCTCGCCCCCCTCCGAAAGAGCCGACGCGCCTCGGCAAGCGAATCAGGCTGAAATCCGATGTCAAGCTTGTCTGGATCCGGTCCCTCCGTCCGACTGATCTCTCCGCCGTACCTGTCGAGCCACCGACTCCACGGATCGTCGTCACCGCTGTGAGCCTCCGCTCTAGTGAGCCCGTCAAGCGCGTTCTCAAGACCCGACTTGATGCTGTTCGACACCGAGTCGATGTAGCCCGTGAGCTCTTGGGCGATGTACTTCGACCCGATTTGAACCTCCCCGTAGGTATGATCCACGAGCGGTGAGAGCCGTTTGAGAGCGCGATAGACAGTGTCGAGATGAACTCCGATGGAATTGGCCAACTCCTCCGGGGACGTCTCTCCGCCGTCTGTGAGCAGCGTCTCAACCAGGTCTGTATCAGTCTCGTTCATCTGTGCCGCCGTCGCGAAGATCTGGTCGTCTTGTTTGGTCTCGATTCGCGGCAACCGGTCTGGAAGAATCTTCCGCCACCGACGAGACCCGGTCACCTCAAAGTAGTCGTCGTCGACGAACAGCTGACCGTCCGGACGAGTGGGAATACTCGACCAGTTGAGCACGTTCAACAGCGCCTCGTCGAGTTCCGTGACAAGCGTGTCGAGGTCGTTCCAGTACAGCGTGTCGTCGTGGATCGAGTTCTGGAAGGAGACGCCGATCTTCGGGTTTTCGAGTGGTGTTCCTTCGACGGCGTCGGGATTCCGCATGTGGTAGTGCTTGAACTCCTTCGCCAGCTCGTGCCCGCCGACTAATTCGGCAGCACGGCGGGAGTCGATGGTCGCGGTATGATAGTGACCAGGGCACTCCCGGTCGTCACGGACTGACTTCGTGTACCCTTCGCGGTCACCGGCGAGTAACAGAGAGATCTCGTGAAGTGTTCCGTCGTACGCGATGACCTCACCCGTCTCCCCTTTGAGCACTCTGACATACAGCTCCGCGTCAACGATGTTCGACGATTTATGCATGCGGTCCTCGTCAAAGTCGGCCGGGTAGATGGGGGTCGGACTGTTGAATCGGAACCCCTGACGCGTCGCGAGCGCATCGAGTGACTGCTGGAGCACCATCGGGTACTGCTCGAAGTTCCAGTATGAACCTTCGACCTCCACGTCATACCCCTCCAGGTCGTAGGGATTAGACATCGGCCTGTTGCCCTCTTTCGTCTCTATGTCCGGCCATCGAGGAGAGATTTGGAAGTATGCGCGCTTCCGTGCCTCTGATTTGGCGTCGGCGTACGAATCGTATCCTTTGGGGTATACATAGACTCTGTACTCCTTCACTTCTTCAAGTTCGAAATTCTCAGCACTTCGAGGGGCGATGCCGGAGTCTTTGAACGCAAAGGCCACGTTCCACTCCTGATTATCGATATCTGTCGTCGTTTGAAGATGACCGTACTTTTCAAAATCGTGTTCTTTCCTTAGCGACACGAGTCCAAAGTACGACCGGAGCGGGTTGTCGAGATCCGAACAGTCCCATTTGAGATACGCGTGGAACTCGTGGGGTTGCGGGTCGATGTACGTACGGTCGAACTGGTCATCGTCATCGCAGTCGACCGTGCTGGTAGCTTCGTCAGTACCGGTCGCGTCCGACTCACTCTGTTCGGTGAGGCCCTTCTTAGCACGCTGGTAGCTCTCACACGTCTTGAGATGGTGCTCTGGGTCATCGTCCCGTGTATGCTCCTCGCGGCAGTATCGACACTGTGAGACTGCTTCAGTATCGCATCTACCCTCGTGCCTCACCGCGATACGGTGTTGTTTGAACTTACACCGACAGAATCGACATCTGGCGATGTATCGAGGGTTAACGGTTCGTCGCTGTGACTCCGTGGATAGGGATGAGTTGGCTGTCGTATCTGCCCGGAGTGCGTCCGCTTCTGTCTGTTCGACCGATGTTTCGACAGAATCCGCCTGGTCGTCAGTAACCGCTTCGGCTTCTTCGAGCTGCGCGAAGAGGTCGTCCGAGTCGGTCACCGCAACCACCTCCGTATGGAAGCTACATGTGTGTACGTCCCTGTGTGAGCCCGTTCGGCGCGATCTAGCGCGCCGTAACGTTCAACACACCCCAAGGAGAGGTTACACACGCCCGACCACCTCCTTTGGTGGAGTTGGTCGGCGTTCGATCGGTACGTTTGGACACGTACTCCCACCGGCGCGGGCAACTGCCTTGGAACAGTTTGTGGCCCGCGCGGGTTGGTTTCGGGTCACGGCTGACACCTCCCATCCTCGAGCGCTGCACAGCGTTGTCTAGGATGTTCGATCTCGCAGCCGCAGAACTCACAGATAAGCAGGGGGTCCTCTGTCGGGTCGATATGACCCGTCATAATGACCACCTCGGCTCACTGTATAAATCGCTAGCAGGCAGCGACCCGCCTAAGCGATTCTTATGAACTCGGTTTTTCGAGGGAGACGTTTCTCGCCCAAAAGTTGCGAATCCGGCTGTTAGAAGAGTCCTACCTTGCAGTGAAGAACCCTGGTCACAGCCGCAAAATGGTAGTGGACTCGCGGGGGGAGGGTAACCCCGACGCAGTCCTGCGATTCGGTGGGGATCTGGGCTGGTGTCATAGGTCTTGGATCAAGTTTCTGCGGTGCCGCATCTTCTCGCGCTCAGACCGCTCATCGTAGTGCTGATCGATGACCTCACGCGAACTGTTCATCCGATCGCTGACGACCTCCTCCGGCGTCCCGTCTCGGAGGTGTTTCGTGATTGCTCCACGACGCACGCCGTGCGGAGATATCGACGACGGACAACTGGACATCTCCTCCCGATTCCGGAACTCACAGCTCTTCGGGTCCTCTCCGTGAGGACAATCCGCCCATCGACACGGCTGCGTCCATCGGTACACCGTCAACCGGATCGGAGACTCAGAAAGGCGACCCTGCGTGCTCGCAAACAGTGGCTTGCGACCGTACTCATCAGTCACATTCGGTCGGTTCTGCTCAATATAATCTTGGAGGAGTTCGACTTCGTACTCCCCGAGAGCGATCGAACGCTCCGCGGACTTTCCATTCTTCAGCGGTGTCCCCTCGTCAGGCTGGTGGCGAACATCGAGACACTGGTCATCGATATCGAGATCCCCGACATCGAAGGAACGGAGCGTCCCGAGTCGAATTCCGGTGTGCCAAAGGAGTGTGAGTATCGTGTGTTCCCGGCTCGCATACCGGAACTTCTCAAGATACTCCAACGCTGCCTCCGCATCCTCCTCTGACAACTTCTCTGTGCGAGCAGCTTCCTCCGAGCTGAGGGTCGGCACCCGCACGCGTTCGCGAAGACCGCTCTCTACCGCGTTGATGCTCGCGCAGAACTCGAAGAACACGCGGAGAGTGGCGAGGTTTCCCTTCAGCGTCGCTTTCGACACCGCCTCGTATTTGTCACTCTCGCCGTTCTGTCGCCAGACCCGATACTCGTGGACAGTTCGACCCGACACCTCGTTCATATTGTCTATCCCGCGATCGTTACAAAACTCGATCCAGGAGTCCAACCGGTATCGGTGGTTCTCTCGGCTCTTCTCCGACAGCTCCATCTCTCGGTCCGCGAGGTAGAGCCGGACCGCCTCCCGCGGTGTGATGGGCTGGAGTTCGCTCACCGTTTACCTCCGAGCGCTCGGATCGCGTCTTTCAGCATCTCCTCGTCGGCGCCGTTCGCGAGCTC
>ENA-ORCR01000590-ORCR01000590.1-marine-metagenome-genome-assembly--contig:-NODE-590-length-17419-cov-3.878964_pt1 | contig 17419 bp, 19 predicted proteins | sample MGYA00237782_ERZ508514 | MGnify/ENA primary metagenome ERZ508514 (study PRJEB26185, sample SAMN06268960) | marine metagenome | isolation source: Eden Landing Ponds, San Francisco, CA, USA | place...
AGCGACGAAAGCCCTCGGCACGCTATCGAGGTCTGTGCGACATATCTTCGCTCGCTGCGCTCGCTCAGATAGGGGTCGCGCACACCTCGATAGCGCACCTCGCCCTTTCAGTCCACCAGGGAAAGCACCGCGACGGCAACCGCCCCGCACAACACCGCAGACGGCCACAACCGTCCCCAACCGATTCGCTCGTTCGCTTCGCTCACTCGCTCATCCACCGTCAGAGCAAGCTCTGACGAGCTGCTCAAAAATCGAAGATTTTTGGCATGACGAGAGAGCTCCGCTCTCTCGAACCACCTCGTTCACTCCGTTCACGAGGACAGCGAGGGACCGCAGGTCCCTCGGGCCGTGCGAACGGGCGCGGAGCGCCCGTGAGCAGACCTCGCACGGGGTCCGTCGTGCGGCCCTCGATTCCTCGGGCACGCACGACAGCGCGCGCCACCGCTGATGGTCCACCGATTTCACAGAACTACGGTGGTCCTCACCCCGACGGCTGCTTTTTCAGCCTTCGACCCGTATCGGTCGTATGATCGAACGGATTCTCGTCCCGATGGACGACTCGGAGATGGCAGAACGGGCGCTCACCTACGCACTCGAAAACCACGCGGACGCCGAAATCATCGTCCTGCACGTCGCCGGCGAGCCATCCGCGATGTGGGGGGTCGCGACCGGCATCGCGCTCGAAGACGACCTCGAATCGGCGGCGGAGGAGAAGGCCGCACCGGTCTTCGATCGGGCCCGGGAGATGGCTGCCGAGTACGACGTCGACGTCGAGACGACGGTCCAGTTGGGCAGTCCGGTCCGGGCGATACTGAACGCGGCCGACGACGTCGACGCCGTCGTCGTCGGCAGCCACGGCGGATCGCTGGCCGACCACCTGTTCGTCGGCAACGTCGCACAGAAGGTCGTCCGTCAATCGCCTGTCCCGGTCGTCGTCGTCAGATAGGAGACACGACGACCGACCGGCTGAGCGGGACACGTCGTCCTTTTATCCGTCGAGCAGATAGTCACGGCCATGACTGCAGACCCCGGAACCCTCGACGTGACCATCGTCGACGGGTACGTCGACGAACCGGCACACTTCGGCGTGCCGCCCTACATCTCGACGTACCCCCGGTACACCGCGGGGGCGCTCGTCGACGCCGGCGTTCCCGAGGACCAGATCTCCTATCACACCATCGACGCGCTCCGCGACGACCGGTCGCGCTGGGCGGACGTCGCCGAGGCGGATCTCATGATCTACGTCGGCGGGATGACCGTCCCCGGCAAGTACGTCGGCGGCACGCCCGCCGAACCCGACGAGGTTCGCGAACTCACCTGGAACGCCGACGGGACGACGCTGCTGGGCGGCCCGGTCCGCTTCGGCGTCGGCGAGGAGAACAAGGGGGCCGAGGAGACCGAACGCGACGACCTGGACTACGACTTCGTCGCGAAAGGCGACGTCGAGGCCGCAGCGTACGACCTCGTCGCAAACGGCCTGGAGGGCTTTGGCAACCGGATGCGGGACAACGAAGAAATCGCCCGCTGGGCCGAGCAAGGTGCCTTCATCATCGAACAACACCCCAACCATCCCGACTACCTCATCTGCGAACTCGAAACCTCTCGGGGGTGTGCCTACCGCTGTTCGTTCTGCACGGAACCGCTCTACGGCGACCCGGCCTTCCGCACCGCCGAATCAGTCGTCGACGAGGTTGCCGCACTGAACGACCGTGGTGCCCGCGACTTCCGCCTCGGTCGCCAGGCCGACATCCTCGCCTTCGGCGGCGACGGCGAAGCGCCCAACCCCGATGCACTGCGCGAGTTGTACGGCGGCATCCGCGAGGTTGCCCCCGACATCCGGACGCTGCATCTGGACAACATGAACCCCGTGACGATCACGGATTATCCCGAGAAGTCCCGGGAAGGGATTCGGATCATCGCCGAGCACAACACGCCCGGGGACACGGCCGCGTTCGGTCTCGAATCCGCCGACCCGCTCGTCCAGGAGGAGAACAACCTGCTCGTCTCCGCGGAGGAGTGTCTCGAAGCGGTCCGCATCGTCAACGAGGAAGGCGGCTGGCGACCCGGCGGCGACAGGGACTCCGCACCGAACTTCGGGTCGGACGCCTCGCGACGTCTCCCCAAGTTGCTGCCCGGGATCAACCTCGTCCACGGCCTCAAGGGCGAGCGCTCGGAGACCTTCGAGCACAACAAACAGTTCCTCCAGAGCGTCCTCGACGAGGGCCTCATGGTCCGGCGGATCAACATCCGCCAGGTCATGGCCTTCGAGGGGACGGAGATGAGCGAGACCGGCGCCGAAATCGCCCGCGACCACAAACAACAGTTCCAGCAGTACAAGCAAGAAGTCCGCGAGCAAATCGACAATCCAATGCTTCAGCGGGTGGCACCGCCGGGGACCGTCCTGCCTGACGTCCACCTCGAATACCACCAGGACGGGAAGACGTTCGGTCGCCAACTCGGCACCTACGCGCTCCTGGTTGCGGTGCCAGGAGAGCGTGAACTCGGCCAGACGATGGACGTGGCCATCACCGACCACGGCTACCGCTCGGTGACGGGCGTTCCCTACCCGCTGGACATCAACGCGGCGTCGATGGCCGAACTACAGGTGATCCCAGGCGTCGGTCGTTCGACGGCGGGAGACATCGTCGTCGACAGACCGTACGACGCAGTCGATGCTGTCGGGACCGAAGCAGACCTCACACCGTTCGCGACGGTCGAGGGGGACACACTGCCAACGATTCCCGGCGTGTCTGACCCCGATGGCGGCGTCGACCGGCACGATTCTGCCGAACGCCCCGAAGCCGACGACTGACATAGAGTATCCGCTGGAGGAGTTATTGCGGTACTTTTCGAACGGTTCCGGTTCCGATTCTCCGGTGGGTTTCGAGAGCGAACAGAAGGTTCTTGCCAGTCCCTGTCAGAAACACCGGTAATGAGTGGCGTCGAGGTGAGCGTGGTGCTCCCGGCTTACAACGAGGAAGCCACCATCGAGGAGACCGTCACGGTCACGCTGGAGCGCCTCGCTACCTTCCTGCCCGCAGACGCCTTCGAAGTCATCGTCGCCGAAGACGGCTGCGACGACGCCACCCCCGAAATCGCATCAAGAATGGCCGACGAGGACGACCGCGTCCGACACATCCACAGCGACGAGCGCCTCGGTCGCGGCGGCGCGCTTGAGTACGCCTTCGAGCGCGCGGCCGGTGACACCCTCGTCTACTTCGATACCGACCTGGCGACCGACATGCAACACCTGGAGGAACTCGTCGAGAGCATTCGCTCGGGCGAATACGACGTCGCCACGGGGTCGCGCTGGATGCCAGAGAAGCAGGCCGACCGCCCGGCCAAGCGGGCCGTATCAAGCCTCGGCTACAACACGCTCGTCCGCCTCTTCCTCCGGTCTGACCTCCAGGACCACCAGTGTGGCTTCAAGGCCATCTCGCGCGAGACCTTCGATGCACTCCGTGGTGACGTCGAGGACGAACACTGGTTCTGGGACACGGAAGTGCTCGTGTTGGCCCAGCGTCGGGGGTATCGGGTCAAGGAGTTCCCCGTCGACTGGGAACCGAAGGGCGACACGAAGGTCGACCTCGTCCGCGACGTGTTCGGAATGGGGTCTCAGATCGTTCGGACGTGGTGGCAACTCTCCGTGAGTCCGCGGATCTCCCAGCGGGTGAGCATGGCGGCGGGCTCCATACTCGTGATGCTCGCACTCGTCGTCGCCGTCGGCGTCGTGTTCGACCTGGAGGCCGTGTTCGACGCGATCAGCGGTGCCGACCTCGGGCTTGTCGTCCTCTCGGGGGTCGTCTACCTGTTCTCGTGGCCGCTCCGTGGCCTCCGGTACCGGGACATCCTCGACAGACTGGGCTATTCAGGTGAGACGTGGTTCATGACCGGCGCCATCTTCATCAGCCAGACGGGGAACCTCGTCTTCCCCGCCCGACTCGGTGACGGCGTCCGCGCCTACATCGTCAAGGCCCGCCGCGACGTGCCCTATCCGAGCGGGTTCGCGTCACTGGCAATCGAGCGCGTGTTCGACCTGCTCGCGATCACGGTCCTCGCGGGCTCTGTCCTCGTCGGACTGGTTCTTACCGGCGGCAGCGACCAGATCGCACAGGCCATCGCCGCGGAGGTACCGCCGGTCAGCATCGGGGGCGAGACCATCGACGCCGGCGCGGCGGCGCGCACGGCGCTCCGGGTTGCGGCCGGGGTGGGTGCCGCCGCCGTGGTGGGCGTCGTGGCCATCCTGGCGAGCGCCCGCCACGACTCCGACTACGTCCACCGCGTGGTTACCGCCATCAGCAACGACTCCTACGCCAGTTACGTCTCGGGCGTTATCGAACAGTTCGTCGGCGACGTCCAGACGGTCATCAGCAACCGGGGCGCGTTCGCCCGGGTCGGCATCGGCAGTCTCGTCATCTGGGTCGTCGACGTCCTGACCGCCATCGTCGTCTTCTACGCATTCGGAATCGGGATCACGCCGTCGCTCGTCGCAACTGCCTTCTTCGCCGTCAGCGTCGGCAACCTCGCGAAGGTCCTCCCGCTCTCGCCCGGTGGCATCGGCCTCTACGAGGGCGCGTTCACCCTCATCGTCTTCGGGCTGACGACCGTCGCCGCACCGGTCGCCTTCGCTATCTCCATCGTAGACCACGTCGTCAAGAACGCCGTCACCATCGTCGGCGGCCTCGTGTCGATGGCCTGGCTCAACGTCTCGCTGACCACTGCCGTCGAGGAGAGCCGCGACGCAAGTGAGGTCGACGCCGCCGCGCCGCCCGAGGACTAGTACCGGTCCGTCACGAACGGCCCGAAGGCACCGGCGACAGCGTGAGTCAAGGCCGACTCGCGGTCGATAGCGCCGCCGGTGAGCACGCCCGCGGCCCCCGCCCGTTTCTTGATGCCGTCGGTGTCGAGCAGGTCGTCCAGCACCGGGCCGAGTTCCTCGCCCACCCTGACTCGCTCGGCGATGTCGTCCGGGAGTCGAAGCGTCGGCCCACCACCGCGCTCGACGCGCTCGCCGTCGGAGACGGCGGCCCACATGATCACGTACAATCCGGGCCGCTCGTCCAGGGCTGCGACGCCGCCTTCGATGCCCACGCCATAGGCGGCCTCGGGTTCGGCTTCCAGGGCTCTGGCCGCCCGATTCTCGGCGCCGGTCACCGTCTCCTGGCGACCCCGCGGCTGTTCGGGGACGCCCGAATCGACCGCGACACCGGTCACCTCGGCCTCGAAGTGCTCCGCGACGACACGCTCGGTTGCCCCGACCTTCACCGGATTCGTGCTCCCGACTGCAACGCGATTCATACGAATCCGCTCGCCCACCAGTCGCTTCGGCGTTTCCCTCGCGGACAGTCGATCCGGTATATAAACAGTACAGAGTCGCGGTGTGGAAATTGTTCACACACCGCTCGATAGTCGGTCTACGACCGATTCTCGGGGAGACTGAAATCCGGTAGCGAAAGATATATATTAGTAACTCCGTATGGTTGTCTCACCACCGAACACGTCCGGGATTTTCGTGAAGCGGTTCTCCCCGGAACGACACGCCCCTAGCAATGAGCGACTCTCGACTCAGAAGCCAGCGAACAGACGTACAGGAAGACGAACAGACAGACGAGCGGGCCGACCAGGCCTGTCCGGAGTGTAGCGGCCACCTCGTCGTCGACGACGAACGCGGCGAGACGGTCTGTGAGGACTGCGGTCTCGTGGTCGAGACGGACGAAATCGACCGCGGCCCCGAGTGGCGCGCCTTCGACGCCAGCGAGAAAGACGAGAAGTCCCGCGTCGGTGCACCGACGACGAACATGATGCACGACAAGGGCCTCTCGACGAACATCGACTGGCGCGACCAGGACGCCTACGGCAACTCGCTCTCGTCGAACCAGCGCCAGAAGATGCAGCGCCTGCGCAAGTGGAACGAGCGCTTTCGCACCCGCGACTCCAAGGAACGCAACCTCAAGCAGGCACTCGGCGAAATCGACCGCATGGCCTCCGCGCTTGGCCTGCCCGAGAACGTCCGCGAGACCGCCTCGGTCATCTACCGCCGTGCCCTCGACGAGAACCTGCTGCCAGGCCGATCCATCGAGGGCGTCTCCACCTCGTCGGTCTACGCCGCGGCCCGCCAGGCCGGCGTGCCCCGGAGTCTCGACGAGATCAACGAGGTCTCTCGCGTCGAGAAGTCCGAAATCGCCCGAACCTACCGCTACGTCATCCGCGAACTCGGCCTGGAGGTCGCACCCGCGGATCCCGAGAGTTACGTCCCGCGCTTTGCCTCCTCGCTCGAACTCTCCGACGAGGCCGAACTCCGCGCGCGAAAGCTCCTCCAGAACGCCAAAGAACAGGGCGTCCACTCGGGGAAGTCGCCGGTCGGACTCGCCGCCGCCGCAGTGTACGCCGCCGCGCTGTTGACCAACGAGAAGACGACCCAGGCCGCCGTCTCCGAAGTCGCAGACATCTCGGAGGTCACCATTCGGAACCGGTACCACGAACTGCTGGAGGCCGAGCAGGGCCTCCCGATGGCCTAGGTGGCCGGCCGCTATCGCAGCGCCCCCACTGATTGGATTCGAGTCACCCCGCGGTTTTCGCCGGAAGCCCCCAGGAAGTGACAACGATGGAGTAGATCCGAACAGTCGAACTGCTGCAGGGGGACCCTGCGAGTCGAGCCCTCCTGCTCGGCGTGGCTCCGGGCAAACGAGAATCAGGCCTGATAACCGCAGAGACACCCTTAATCCGGTCGGACCGAGGGTATCCGTATGGCTTCCGAATCAGGTGATCTCGCCTCCGACGCGCTGGACGTGCACGACGGGGCGGGGGACATGACAGTCGACGAACTCGGAACCGCGATAGACGAGTTGCTGCGGGCGTCGGAGAGCGTCTCCGACAGCTCCCAGCAGATCAGTGACCTCGCGAACGAGCAATCCGAAAACATGCGCGAAGTGGCGGGCGAGGTATCCAATCTCAGCGCGACAGTCGAACAGGTCGCCTCCAGCGCGAGCCAGGTCAGGCAGGTCAGCACCGAAGCGCGCGAGTTGGCCGAGGACGGGCGCGACATGGCCGACGATGCCATCGACGCGATGGAGTCCGTCGACGAGGCGAACTCAGAGGTGTCCGACGACGTGGAGCAACTCCGCGACCGCATCGACGAGATCGACGACATCGTCGAGGTCATCAACGACATCGCCGACCAGACGAACATGCTGGCGCTCAACGCCTCCATCGAGGCCGCCCGTGCCGGCGAAGCGGGCGAGGGGTTCGCCGTCGTGGCGAACGAGGTGAAGAGTCTCGCCGAGGAGTCCCAGCAAAACGCTACGGAGATCGAACAGCTCGTCGGGAACATCAAAGACGACACCGAGAACACCGTCGAGAGCATCGACCACGCCAACGAACAGGTCGAAGAAGGGATCGACCAGGTCGACGACGCGGTCGAAGTCCTCAGGGAAATCGACGCAGCCGTCGAAGAGGCGGCCCAGGGTGCCCAGGAGGTCGCTAGCGCCACGGACGAGCAGGCCGCCTCCACCGAAGAGGTCGCCTCGATGGTCGACCAGACCGCCGAGAGCGCCGAAGAAGTCGCCGGCGAAATCGAACGCATCGCGGCCGCAAACGAGGAACAGACGGCCCAGATCAACGAGATCCAGAACATCGTACAGAACATGGATCGGTAAGCACGGCGGCCGGAGCGCGATCGTTCGGTGACCCTCCCGCGTCACCGGTAGCCGTCACGGATCCGGACGCTTTTTTCCGTATCGCGGGTAGCGATCACCATGCACATCGATTTCTCGTCGTTCGTCCTCGCGGCCGCGACCGCAGACCTCGACGCCGAACCCGCCGCACGCGAGCACGCCGACGCCGTCGAGTTTCGACTCGACCTCGCGTCCGAGCCGCTGGACGCACTCGCTGCGTACGAGGGCGAACTCCCGCTGATCGCGACCAACCGCCCGACCTGGGAAGGTGGTCGAGCGACCGACGGCGAAGAACGACTGAACGCGCTCGAGACGGCCGCCGCCACTGACGCCGTCGGTGCCATCGACGTCGAACTCGCCGCGCTCCGTGACGGGTCCGCCGACCGGCTCGTCGAACACGCGCACGACCACGGAACTGCAGTCATCGCCTCGACGCACGATTTCGAGGGGACACCGCACCGGGACACCATGCGGGACCTGTTGGCCGATGCGAGCCATCGAGGTGACGTGGCGAAACTCGCGGTGACAGCAGAGGGGGCAGGAGACGTGCTGGACTTGCTGGACGCGACGTGGGCGGCGACGACCGACGGCGAGAGGGTGGCGACGATGGCGATGGGCGAGGCTGGCCGACACTCCCGCGCGGTCGCCCCGCTCTATGGGTCGCGCATCGGGTACGCACCGGTCGAACCGGCGGACGCGACCGCTCCTGGACAGTACGATCTGGCGACCCTCTCTGGACTCGTCGAACAGCTTCGCGCCGAGTGAGAAAATACGGGAGTCGGAAGGTTAACAACCCGTGACGACCACCCTCCGGATTACAAACAGTGAGTACACGGAAGAATTCACGGCCGTGGCTCGCAGTCTTGCTCGCCTTCCTCTACCCCGGCCTCGGGCACGTCTACCTGCGGGAGTGGCTCCGCGCGCTCGTCTGGTTTTTCCTCAACGTGACGAGTTTCGCCCTGCTCATGCCCGAAGAAGCCGTCCCAGAGACGTTCGGCTTCGACGCGCTCTTCCAGGCCGCCGAGAACATCCCGCCGGAGGCCGCCCTCGCGCTCGCCTCGATCACCATCTTCAGCATGATCGACGCCTACTGGATGGCGAAACGCCAGAACACCGAAACCGCCGTCCAGGAGGGGACGACCTGTCCGAACTGCGGCCGTGACGTCGACAGCGACCTCGACTTCTGTCACTGGTGCACCGAACGGATCGCGACGGAGCCAGAGGCCGAGGAATCGGGTGCCCGCGCCTGATGGGTTCGTTGCCGGTGTTCTCTCGGTCGGCGTCCGTTCGCTACGTGGGCGTCCGCTCGTTGGTGGGGCCGCTGACGAGTTCGTCGTAGAGCGTCACGAGTTGGTCGCCCACCGCGTCGAGGGTGAACTGCTCGGTCGTCTCGGCGGCCCCAGCACCGATGCTGGTGCGTTCGGCTTCGTCCTCACAGAGTCGCGTGATCGCGTCGGTGAAGGTGGGGACGTCGTCGCACTTGATGCAATCCTCGCCGTCCTCGAGCCACTCGTAGGTCGGAATGTCGCGGATGACCGGCGGTTTCCCGCAGTGCATCGCTTCGAGCAGCGCCATCCCCTCGTTCTCGTTTCGTGAGGGCCAGAAGAACACGTCGCCTGCCGCCGGCGCCCCGCGCGGGTCTTCGATGTAGCCGGTGAACGTGCAGTTCTCGGGGGAGTTCTCGACGAGCGAGCGCGTCTCGCGAGGCTGGAGGTACTTGTCGAGGCGTCCGCCGGTGGGATTGAGATAGCCGAACCAGGCGAAGTCGTACTCGGGGAGTTCGCGGGCCGTCTCGACGAACGCGCGCAGGCCCTTGCGCTTGATGACGTGTCCGAACATGAAGACCACGGGCGGGTCCAGGTCGTAGCGGTCGAGGTATTCGGCGCGCAAATCGGGGTCGTCCCAGCCCTCGAATCGACTGCCGTCGAAGCCGTTCGAGATGACCGAGGAGGGGGTGTCGGTGTACCCCGCGATGACCTCCTGGTTGTGTTCAGAGGGGCAGATCAAGTGGTCGGCCTGCCCGTAGGCGTAGGCGAGATACGGTTTCAGCGGCCGCGCGAGCGCGTTCGAGAAGACGAAACTATCCCGGAAGTCCGCGGCCGTGTTGTGCGTGTGAAAGACCACGGGAATCCCGGCGCGACGGGCGCGCTTGGCGTAGTAGATGGAGCGCGGGCCGGCGTTGTTGAGGTGGAGGAGGTCCGCGTCGAGGGTCGGCTCCGTGGTGTAGTCGATACCGTGGCGGTCCAAAATCGCCCGCTGGTTGTTGACCGACTGTGCGAACCCGCCCGTGACGACCCCTTCGCCCTCGAAGAAGTGGCTGACCTTCATAAGAGGCGTGCGACCGCTTCCCCGGAGTCTGTCAGGAGGTAGCCGTCGTCGGTCTTTGTGACTAGGCGCTCGCACAGTCTATCGAGGTGGTAGTTGAACTGCCCAGAGTCGTCGACGCCGACGCGCGAGCGGAGGTCCGAGAAGGAGACTGGGTCGTCCGCCGCTTGCGAGAGCGCCACGAGAATTCGGACCCGTGTCTCGTCGCTCAGAAGGCTAAAGGTCTCGGCAGCAGCGGGGACCGGATCCGTGTCGGCCGCGTCGGGGTCAGTCTCAGCGCAGTCTCCCGCGTCGCCTGCGGTAGCGGCCTCGCGGACGGTTTCGATGCCTGTCGTGCGCATCTCGTCCGTGGTCGAGTCGCTATCACTCCGCATCGAAGATCACCTCCTCGACGTCGACGGCCGTGACCGTCGGCGCGCCGTCGTCGCCGTGGCGCCATTCGAGCACCGGTGCGACCTCGTAGGACTCGGACCCGCCCTCGAACGCGAGTGAGGCCGTGCCACCGCGTGCGAGGTGTTCGTTGACTGCTCGCCGAGTCTCGCGGTCGAACCGGTTGGTCCCGGCCGCAGATTTTCCCTCGCGGACGGCGACGACGGTCACGTCCATGCCGCCGCGACTCGTCTCCAGTCGAACCCGGAGAGGGATCTCGTACCGTGGGTCCTCGCCCGCTGCGTCGGGGAAGCGGAGCACGGCGTCCTCGGCGTTGGCCAGTTCGTCCATCTCTCGTTCGAGGTCCGCACCCGCCGCCTCGACCGACTCCATGGAGGCCCTGAGCGACTCGCGGACCTGGTCGTGGACCTGCCCTTTGATCTCTTCGACCATGCCGCTGATCGAATCGCCCGGGTCGTAACTCACGTCCACTCCCACTCGCTCGTCACCCGGCCCGAACTCCTGATGGTGTCGACCTGTCCCGGCGGACCCCGCCGGACCGGTAGAACCCGCTTGACCGGCGTTCGCACCAGGTGTCGGACCAGCACCCGAGGCACTGCCTGGGTGACCCTCACCGCGCTCGACCAGGTCCTCGCGGAGGCCGCGGTGGAGGACTTCCTCCCACGAGAGGTCGAGATCACGCTTGCGGGCCTTCATCCGCTCGAAGACCTCGTCGTCGTCGATGGATATCCGCACTTCTCTCGCCATGATGTGAGTTGTCGCAGAGCTACTATATAAATCTTTGCCTGATAACTCACATTGAACTCACATAGCTCGACCTCTTTGCCGTCGTAGGAACTATTCGATGTCGCGTGGCTCCTGGCGGTGGCGGCGTGCCTCCTGGTGGTGCTGTCAACGAGGCGAGGAAGGTGGAGCTACGTGAGGGAAAAGGAGATGGGAGAGAAAATATGACGAATCGAGGCGGTGCCCTCGGAGGTTACTGCTCGATGATACTCTCTTCGATGGCTTCGCCGAAGTGGCGAGCCTTGTCGCCGTAGTAGACGAGGACGTCGTCGCCTTCTTCGAGTTCGGTGACGGCCTTGCGCCCGTCGGCGGTCGCGACCTTGATCGTCTCGGCGTTCTGGAGCAGCGTCTCGATGCGGTCGACGCCGTCGTCGGTTTCGACCTCCGCGCTAACGCGGAACATCGGCCGTTTCTCTATCTTGACGCGGCCGACGATGGCCTCGCGGGTGCGACCCTCGGTGTCGACTATCTGGACCTCGTCGCCGCTACGCAGTTCCGAGAGGTACTTCGTGCCGCCTTCGGGCGTGCGCACGTACGCGTGGACGGCCCCGGCGTTGACCCGGAACGGCCGCGAGGCGACGTAGGGGGACTCCGCCGTCTCGGCGTGGACGAAAAAGAGGCCGCGGCTCATCGACCCGACGAGCATCCCCTCGTCGTGTTCCATCAGGTTGCCCGTATCGATGCAGACGCGGTCCGCAGAGCCGGTCTGTTCGATGGTCTGGATTTCGGCCTCGACGAGGTCGACTTCTTCGCGACCCATCTCGTCGCGGACCTCGACAGTCTCTCGAATCTCGTCGACGTTGTCCGTGTCCAGGAGAACCGAGTCTGCACCGATCTCCAGGGTCTCGTAGGCGGTGCGGGCCTCCTCTGCGGTCGTGACGCCAGCGACGAGGTTCGTCTCCTCGCCGATGCGGGCGATGAGGTTCTCCAGCGGGATTATCTGCCAGTCCTCGCCGACGACGATGGTGTAGTCCGCGGCGGTCGCGACTTCCTCGGCGAACTCCTCGTAGCGCTTGCCCAGGATGCGGACGTAGCCCGCGCTGGCCTTGCCGTCCTGGCGGAGGACGGAGAGGTCGGCAGAGCCGGACAGATCCCCCGGAATGTCCATGGTCCCGTCCCCCTCGCCGTCTTTCCCAACCACGGAGATGTCCGGCACGTCGTCGTCGTCGCTCTCGGCGTCCATGACGTGCACGTCGCCGTTGGTGAATGCCGCGACGTTGACGGCACCGAGGTCGCGCACGCGGTCGACGTCGTGTTCGTCGACGAGGACCCAGTCGACCCCCGCTTCGAGTCCGGCGGTGATCCGCCGCTTGCGGTCCTCCCAGTCGCCGACTTCGTCGTCGGCCTTCAGCCAAACTTGCCGTGTCATGTATCCACGCTCGCCCCCGTCCGATTTGAACGTGGCGGAAGCGGCGCTATCGGCGCGGGCCACGCCAGCGGGCCGAGCACCGCCGCTGTTCGGTAGTGTTCCGGTGGACAGAATGCGCGAGTACCCCTACCCGCTGTCCACCGACGTAGCACCGATTCGTCGGACAGCAGGAATATGTCTTGTGGTTGCTCCCAGGAATCGCCACCCGGAGCGAAAGCGCGTCCGGTTCTCTCGGCCCGGGCGGGGAAACCGTTCAGTTCGGCGTGCGACCGGCCACTCGCTCCGACCGGACGACGCCGAGACGCTTACCCGGCTCGGCCGCGTCGATCCGACCATGGCCGCGACACACGACCGACCGATTTCGCTGTCGACCCGCGCGCAGTTCGACGAGACCGTGGCCGACAACGAGCGCGTCCTCGTCGAGTTCTACACGGATGGCTGTGGCAAGTGCGCGGCGATGGAGCCGGTTTTGAGCGGCGTCGCCCGGTCGACCGACGCAGTCGTCGCGACGATGAACCCGCGCGAGGATCCGGCGCTGATCGACGAGTACGACGTGCGGAGCGTCCCGAAGCTCCTGCTGTTCGTCGACGGCGACCTCGTCGAGACTCGTGAGGAGGGCGTCCTCGGCGTCGAGGAACTGCGGACGTTCGTCGAGGCCGGAGAGTGAGGGCCGGTCCCGTCACTCGGCGGCGTCGAGTTCGACGACGGACACGTCCTCGAAGACGGCCTCGCTTGTCTCGTCGACGCTGTGGCTGCAGACGGCGAGACCGACGACCACGGGGTCGGTGAGGTCGATCCGCCGCTGGTCGATGGGTTGCCACTCCTCGCCGTCGGTCGACCACGACAGCGTCACCGTACCGTCGACGGCGTCGAGCCGGTACCACGGGTAGGCGTCGTAGGGCTCCTCGAGCTGGTCGCTCCCGGCGCTGGCGCCGGCCTCGTAGCGCCACATCGTCTCGGTGCCGTGGTCGCCCGTCGCGCCGACGAACGCGAACGCGGCGCCGTCGTCGAGGGTGTCCCGCACCATCAGCCCCGCCTTGCTGTACTCGTGGACGGCCTCGAGGTCGTCCAGCCGCCCTTCGATCCGGACGGGACCCGTGACCTCCCCGTGGAGGAAGTGGAACTCGTCGATGTCGTTCCAGATGTCCCTGCCGTCGCCGACGACCCGCCAGCTCCCCTCGGCGGCGCCGCTCGTCGACGACCCCGGGACGGACACGTCGCCCACGTCGACGCTCTCCGTGAGTTCGACCGGTTCGGTCGGCTCGACCGGTTCGGGGACCACCACCGGACACTCGCTGAACTCGAAGCGCGCACCCGGCGACCCTCCGGCCTCGCTCTCGCGGATATCGATCTCCCAGCCCTGCTGGTCGACGGTCTCGGTAACGATCGCCAGTCCGGTCCCGGTGCCGTCCTCGGCGGTCGTGTAGCCGGCTTCGAGCACCTTCTCGCGCTCGGTCTCGGGGATGCCGGGCCCGTCGTCCTCGACGTAGAAGCCGCGGTCGGTCGCCCCCACGCGGACGGTCACGTCGGGGCCGGCGTGGTCCAGCGCGTTTTTCAGCAGGTTCTCGACGAGCGGCCGGACGGCCTCGGCCTCGGCGATAACCTCCGCCCCCTCGGGGATCGCCACGTCGAGCGTCGCCTCGTCGGTCCCGTGGACGGTCCAGACCTGCTCGACCAGCGGCGCCAGCTCGACCGAGGAGACGCCCACGTCGAGCACGTCAAGCACCTCCTCGGAGAGGTCGACCGAGCGGTCGCCCTTCGAGAGCGCGCTGAGGTCCTCGAGGATCTCCTCGATGCGCTCGTTGGCCCGCTCGATCCGCTCGAAGGCGGACTCGTGGCCCTCGCGGGCGCGTTCCAGGGCACCGATCGATATCTGCAGCGGCGTCCGCAGGTCGTGGGAGACGTAGCTGGCGAACTGGTCGAACCGGCGCTGTTGCTCCTCGAGCTTCCGTTCGAGCTGCATCCGGTCGCTGACGTCGAGCGCGAACCCGACCACCCCCACGACGCGGCCGTCGTCGTCGCGCCAGGGCACCTTCGTCACCTCCGACCAGTGGTCGCCGCCCTGGGTCTCGAAGTGCTCGACCTGGCGGCGGATCGGTTCGCCGGTTTCGGCGACGCGCAGGTCGTCCTCGTAGGCCTTCCGGTCGGCGTCGCTGCTGTGGTCGAACGCCTCCGTGTCGGTGTTGCCGATGAACTCCTCCGGGTCGGGCGTGTACGGCACGTCGGCCATCCGCACGTACCGCCCCTCCTCGTCCTTGGCGAACATCGTCACCTGTCCCTCCGCCAGAAACGTCTGCAGGATGCTGCTGTCGGCCGCCTGCTGGCGCCGTTCCCGGAAGGTGGCGATGGCGTCGCCGACGACACCGGCGAGCGTCTCCGTCGACGCCGACGCCGGCAGGTACCGGCAGTTCGAGCACTCGGCGACGCTCTCGGCGACGCCCGCTCCGTCGGCGTACGCGACGACGGGCAGGTGGTCGCTGACCGCTCTGGTGGCCTCGCGGACCTCGGTGAACGCGCGCTCGTCGGCGTCGAGCGCCACGATACAGCCAACGTCGTCGCGGGTCGAGAGCGTCTCGCCCAGGTCGCCGGGAGTGGCGACACCGACGGCCGCGATGTCGTCGTCGGCGACCGCCGACCGGACGCGGTCGCGGTCGCCGGCCGTCCCGCCGACGACGAGGGCGACAGTCGGGTCCGCCAGAAGGTGGCTCATCGGGATGTTACCGACATCGTATGCGACGCAGGTAAATAAGGCCCTGGGGGCCGCCCCGGTGTCGCGAAAACCGGCGACGAGGGGGTCACGTGTCGACGAGCCGGCGGACCGACGACCGATCGGTCCCGCCGATCACCACCGACGCGTACCAGCCGGCGAGTCGGGCCGCCCAGTTACAGACGTGCAGCGAGACCAGCGTCGCGACCAGCCCGGCCGCCGAGACCGCCAGCGCTTCCGGGAGTGTCGTGACGTACCACGTCGTCAGCCGGAAGGGGATCGTCAGCCCCACCTCCCAGGTCTGGAGGGCGAACTCGACCGAGGGTTCGAGGTTCATCTCCCCCGAGACCGGCCGGACACCGACGTTGACCGACCGGTAGTACAGCGGCACGAGCAACAGCGACAGCGAGACCGTCCCCAGGAAGACCAGCAGCGTGAACGCCGCGGTGCCCACGAGGACCTTGCTCAGGAGGAAGACGACCCCTTTCCACGTCGAGAGGCTCGTGACGACGTGTTTGAGGTGGGCGACCGGCTCCGAAAGCGGCGGCCCCGCGTCCGCGCCGGCGGGCACGTCGACGACGAGCAGCCGGTCGGCGGCGTATCGTTCGAGCGCCGTCACCTCGCGCACCCCGAGCAGCGTCGCGACGAGCACGGGGAGACCGACCAGCAGTATCGACAGTCCGATCCCGAGGCCGAACCCGAGCGGCAACAGGACGGCGTAGGCGATCCCCAGCGGGAACTGCACCGAGAGATACAGCAGGTTCGCGTACGTCTGCAGTCGGACAGGCACGCCGACGAACCGCCGGAGGAGAGCGCGCGGTGCGGCCGGCGACGGACGGTCGAAGACCCGTCGGCTCATTGTCGACTTCTCGCCCGCGGAGATACTAAAACTGATCGTACGACTGCGCGCGTCCCGGAGCGTCACGACGGTCGCCACAGCCGGCACCCGCTTGAACTGGCCGACACTCCTCGGTCGCCCGCGGGGCAGCCGCCGGTCTCGGGCGCCCGTGGACGCGCAGATTCAGGCGCCCGTCAGCGCGTAGAGGATCGACCCGAGCCCGACGATCTCCAGTATCGTCCACGAGAGGAGGACGACGGCGTCGCTGACGCCCGGGACCCCGCCCAGGACCGTCGTGACGAGGAAGGGGACGACGGTGACGAGGAAGATCCCGAGGCCGAGAAACAGCATCGGGGTGCTGTCGTTGCGGCGGTAGCCACGGTAGGCCTGGTAGGCGACGAACAGGCCGACGGCGGCGGTCAGCGACCCCGCGAGCGTCGCCGGCGAGACCGAAACCGTGATCTGGAGCGGGACCGGGTGGACCGCGAGCCACGCGGCGACGGCCGCGAACGCGCCGCTCATCGGGACACCTCCTTGGCGTGGGCCGCTCTCGTGGAGGGTCGGCGGCCGCCGTCGACGGTGGGGCCGGGAGCGGTCCGGCGGTCGCCGTTGCGGGCGCGGTCGTCGGGGAGTTGGGGTGTGCGTGCGGTCATGGTCGTCCGTAGATGGCGTAGAGGATGCAGACGAGGCCGAGCAGTTCGCTGACGGTCGTCGAGAGCAGGCGGACGGACTCGGGCGTGTCGGTCAGCGTCGGGAGGGCGATACGGAGGGCGATGGGGCCGCCGGTCAGGAGGACGATCCCGGCCGCCAGGAACAGCATCGCCCGGTCGCGGGTGCCCCGGTAGCCCTTTAGCGCCTCGTAGGCGATCAGCAGCGACAGCCCGGCGGCGACCGCCAGCCCGAGCAGGACCAGCGCCGCGAGCACGACAGAGCCGCCGGTCGCGGAGGCCTGCAGGGCCGGGGCGAACGCGGGAGCGGGAGCGGGAGCGGGGGCGGGAGTCGGTATCATGATTCGGTGAGTCCCTCGAACAGCCGCGTGAACCGGTCGGCGGCGTCCACCTCGCGCCGGGACACGTCGATCGAGTACTCGCCGTCCTCGATCTCGACGGTGACGCGCTCGACGCGGGTCCGGTAGGTCTTGAAGTGGTGGCCGTCGGGGTCCAGCTGTTGCTGTTCGACGATGAGGTCGTACTCGCGGAGCTGTTCGATGCGCCGGTAGATCGTCGGCTCGGAGGCGTCACAGCGGTCGGCCAGCGCCGAGGCCGACAGCGCCTCCCGGCTCGACTCGACCAGGATCGCGCGGGCGTACTCGTCGTCGAGCAACGAGATCACCT
>ENA-ORCR01000591-ORCR01000591.1-marine-metagenome-genome-assembly--contig:-NODE-591-length-17404-cov-3.464247_pt1 | contig 17404 bp, 16 predicted proteins | sample MGYA00237782_ERZ508514 | MGnify/ENA primary metagenome ERZ508514 (study PRJEB26185, sample SAMN06268960) | marine metagenome | isolation source: Eden Landing Ponds, San Francisco, CA, USA | place...
TCGGCGGCGTACTGGCAGGCGTCCTTGACGGTGCTCGACCCGGAGGAGGCGCCGAGACTGAGCGATCCGACGTCCCAGCCCTGGTCGGCGACGTATTCGATGCCCGCGGCGACGTCCGAGAACGACCCCGAACCGTTGGAGTCGAGCACTTTCACCGCGTGGAGCGTGGCTTCCGTCGAGACGCCGATGACCCCCTCGGTGTTGTCGACGGCGTCCGCGATGCCCGCGCAGTGGGTCCCGTGGTCGTTGTCGTCGGACCAGGGTTCGTTGCAGTTCGGCCCGCTGCAGTCGACGTAGGCTTTCCCCGCGCCCACGTTCGCCTGCAGGTCGGGATGGTCGTCGTCGATGCCGGAGTCGATGATGGCGATGTCCGCGCCGTTGCCAGTTTCCCCATTGGCGTGTACCACGTCGGCGTCGACGCGGTCGACCCCCCAGGGGAGCGTCTCCGCGATGGCGTGCATCTCGCCGTCGGCCTCGGTGTACCTGACGTTCGGATTCTTCTCCAGGTTCTCGATGGCCGTCTCCGAGAACTTCCCCGCCACCGCCTGTCCGACCTCCCCGAAGTCGAACTCGTGTTTGACTGATTTGGCCTTCCGCTTGGCGGCGTCGCTTCCTGCCTGGTTCGCGGTGCCGACGATGAAGTCGTCGTCCGCGCCGCCCGCAGCGGCCTGGCCCGTCGCCGCGACGGTCACCAGTCCCGCGCCAGCGGCCTGTAGTACGTCTCGTCGAGTGGGTGTATCGTCTGACATCCGTGTGTCCGGCCTGCCTTCTCTAGTTGGCCGTTTATAATTTTCCATAATTTGTAATATGAAATGCACGTTTCAGTTACTGGGAATCGTTCTCTCGGGAGATACTGACATGAAGGGCGGGGCTACTGTCGGAGCCGGGTCCGGCCCGGGTTCTTTTCGCCTCTCCGGGCAAAGGGCGAGTATGGCACTGGACCCGTCACTCGCCGTCGAGCACGGAGACGACGCGGTGACGTTCGAATTGACGGTGACGAACGACGGAGACGACCCCGTCGAATGCACGTTCAACTCCGGACAGACGGCCGAATTCGTCGTGACGAGCGGCGAGGACGTCGTGTGGCGATGGAGCGAGGGGCAACTGTTCACTCAGCAGATTCGGACTCTGACGATAGCCCCCGGCGAGGCGCTCTCGGCCGAGGGGACCTGGCCGGATCCAGCCCCTGGGGAGTACACTGTCGAAGCCTCGCTCGTCGCCACCGAGCAGCAACCGACGGAGACTGCACCCGTTTCACGTTGACCGACCTGGATCCCACCTGCGACGGTGGGAGTGGCGACGAGTGTGGCTCAGAATCGTCCGCGCCGGCGACCCATTCCACCTCGCGCACTGCCATGAGGGCGGTTGGCACGCCCGATACTTGGGTTTAAGCCGATCCGGCCGATATGCCTCTGCAATGCCTGGCAGGGGACGGGTCGTGGTCGTTGGGTCACACGCCGAGCGCGTGTCGGAACTCGCCGACGCGCTCTCCGTAGAAACTGACGGCGTGCAGATCGATTGCGAAGTCGTGACCGACCCGGCTGGGGTGGCGCTGGGGACTGCCGACTCCGTGGTCTGGGTCGGCGACGGAACTGCCGACCAGTTCGCGACGTTCGTCGAACGCGCTCGCGACGCTGGGGTCCTACTCCTCGGTGCTGGCACGGATGGGAGTGGACCAGCGGACACCGTTGCGGACGGGTTCGACGACTACGTCGAACCCGGTCCGGAACAGGCTCGCGTCCTCGCAGAGCGGATCGAAGGGGTACGCTCGGAGCGGGCGGACGACGGGACGAGCGCGGGAGCCGGATCCGAGACTGGGAGGCGGACGGCTCCCGACGGCAGCGGCGAACCGCGAACTTCAGCAGTGGGCGGTGCGGGCCCTGCCGTCCCCGGGAGCGCCGAGCGCGTGCTCGAACGCGTCGACAGCGGCGTCGCCGGACTCGACGACGACTGGCAGATCACCTACCTGAACGGACAAGCCGAGCGAATACTCGCTCGGTCGGCCGAGGAACTCATCGGGCAGGCGGTCTGGGATGCCTTTCCCGAGGCGAGAGGGAGCATCTTCGAGCGTGAGTTCGAGGCGGCACTGGACAGTCAGGAAGTCCAGACCTTCGAGACGTACGTCGAGGGGATCGACGCGTGGCTCGAAGTGACGATCTTTCCCGCCGGTGACGGTGCGTCGCTCTCCTTCCGCGACGTGACCGACAAAAAGCGAACGACCGACGAACTCGAACGAAACGAAAAAGCGCTCCGTAACCTCCAACGGCTGGCGTCCTCTCGTGACCTGTCGTTCCCCGAGAAACTCGACCGGTCGCTCGCGGTCGGCTGTGAACGTCTCGACCTGGAACTGGGCTACCTCACGCGAATCGCGGACGAGCGCCAGACCATCGTCGCGACCACCAGTGACCGCGGCGTGTTCGAACCGGGCTCGAGCGTCTCGCTCGAGGACACCTACTGTCGGAAAGCCATCGGGACCGACGGCGTGCTCGCCGTCGAAGACACCGCTGCGGCAGGCTGGGACGCGGACCCGGCCGACGACCGATTCGGCCTCGGCTGTTACCTCGGTGGCGCGCTCGAGGTCGACGGCGACCTGTATGGAACGCTCTGTTTCGGTGCCGAGGAACCGCGCGACCGGCCCTTTACCGACGCCGAGACGACGTTCATCGAACTGCTCATCGAGTGGGTCGGCTACGAACTCGAACGACGCGAACACGACAGGGAACTGGGCCGGTACGAGACTATCGTTCGCTCCGTCGACGACGGCGTCTACGAACTCGACGCCGACGGTCGGTTCACGTTCGTCAATCCCGCCATCTGTCGCATCACGGGCTACGACCCCGACGAACTCGTCGGCGAACACGTCTCCGTCATCAAGGACGACGGCGTGACGGCCGAGGCAGTCAGCGACCTCCTGGACGGTGCGACGAGCGAACGGACCATCGAATCCGTCCTCCAGCGAAAGCGTGGCCAACCCGTTCCCTGCGAGGACAGCATGACAGTCCTCACGGCCGACGACGGCAGCATCCGGGGCGTCGTCGGCGTCGTCCGCGACATCACCGAACAGAAGGCCCACCGTGAGATGCTCTCGGAACTTGTGACGTCCTCGCGGTCGCTCATGCAGTCACGTGACCGCGAAGAGGTGGCGGAGATGACCGCCCGGGCACTCAAGAACGTGCTCGGGTTCGACCTGACCGTCGTCCGCCTGTTCGACCGCGAGCACGACTGTCTCGAACCGGTCGGCATGACCGACGAAGTCGTCGAGCGTGGTCTGGAGACGCCGACCTACGACGTCGACGAGGGCGGTCCCGGCCGCGCATTCGTCGACGGGGAGCTATCCGTCGTCGAGGACACGTCGACCATCGACGACGGGCGCGCCCACGACATCGTGCGGTCGGCGCTCCACATCCCGATGGGCGTCCACGGCACCATCAGCATCGGCGCCGAGGACGACGACGGATTCTCGGACGTCGACCGCCAGGCCGTGCAACTGCTCGCGACCAGCGCCGCCGCGGCCGCGAATCGTGCAAAGCGTGAAGAAGAGATCCGCGAGGCCCGCGAGCGCGTCGACACGCTCGTCGACCGGATCAACGGCCTCATCGAGAACACCGTCGAAGTGCTCGTCCAGGCGGGCACCCGCGAGGAACTGGAACGGGGCGTCGTCGAGCAACTCGTCGCCACCGAACCCTACGCGTTCGCGTGGATCGGACAGCCAGACCTGGCGACCGACCGCATCGAGGCCGCGACCTGGGACGGCGACGAACCTGCGCTCGAAGACGCCGTCGAATCGCTCTCACTCGAGCGAGCGACCGGCCGCGAGACTGCCGATCCGGCCGCACTCGCACTCGACGACGAGACCATCCACATCGTCGACGACCTCTCGGCGGCACCGGCAGAAAGCGTCCACGCCGTCGCACGCGACGCCGGCCTCGGCTCGCTGATCGCCGTCCCGCTCACCTACAAAGACGCAAGCTACGGGGTGGTCTGCGTCTACGCGCGCGAACCCGACGCCTTCGAGGACCGCGAGCAGGTCGTCCTCAGCGCGCTGGGCCGCGCCGTCGCCAACGCCGTCAACGCCATCGAGAGCGGGCGCATCCTCTCGACCGACCGCGTGGTCGAACTGGAGTTCACCGTCGACGACCCCGCGCTGCTGTTCGGGCGCCTCTCCGAGCAGACCGACGCCCGACTCGAACTGACCGGGTCCGTCCACGAATCTAACGGGAGTCTCAGGCTCTACGTCGCCGCGGACGGCACGGAGAGGGCGGAACTCGAAGCATTGCTCGCCGACGACGATGCCGTGACCGCCTGGAGCATCATCACAGACCACGACGGCGAGGTCCTCTTCGAAGCGGTCGTCTCGGACTCCCTCGTCGAAATCCTCGCAGACTACGGCGCGGTCACTCGGTCGGTCACCGCCGAAGACGGCATCGCTCGCTACACCATCGAACTCCCGTACGAGGCAGAGGCCCGGGAACTGTTCGAACTCGTCGACGACCAGTACCAGGGGACTGACCTGGTGGGGTATCACGAGCACGAGCGGCCGGTCAGGACCCGCCAGGAGTTCCGCGAAGCCGTCACCGACCGCTTTACCGACCGCCAGGAGACCGCCATCCGGACGGCCTTCCTGGGTGGGTTCTTCGAGTGGCCGCGAGACGTCGACGGCGACGACCTCGCCGGGTCGATGGACATCTCGCGACCGACCTACCACCAGCACCTCCGCGCCGCCCAGCGGAAGGTGTTCGACGAACTGTTCGACCCGCACTCCGGGTAGAGGACGCGACTCGGCGTGTCGGTCGACTCTCGCCCGGATTACTCCCGGTCCGCGACGGTCACGACTGGGACCGGTGCGGAGCGGACGGTCTTCTCCGCGACGCTACCGAGCAGGATCCGGTCGGTGCCCCGTCGGCCCTTCGTCCCCATAACGACGGCGTGGATATCGTTGGCGTCGATGCAGTCGAGGATCGCTTCGACCGGCCGGCCGTGTTCGACGTGGCGGACGGTGTCCGTGACACCGTGGGTTTCGGCCGCCGCGACGACGGTGTCGACGGCGTCGGTCGCAGCCTGCTCGCTCTCTGTTCCCGAACCCGTCGACCGGACGTCCAGACCGAGGTCGGCGTCGTCGATCACTGATAGAACGTGGACAGTCGCATCGAGCGACGCCGCGAGCGAGAGCCCGTGTTCGGCGGCGACTGTCGCAGCGTCGCTCCCGTCAGTCGGGACCAGGACGTTCTCGTAGGGGAACGCAAACGTCTCGTCTGGTTGCATGCGGACCGTGATCACCGGAACCGAGGAGAGCCGGACCACCTTCTCGGAGACGCTGCCGAGGAGGTATCGCGAGACGCCTTCGCGGCCGTGAGTCGGCATGACGACCAGGTCGTGGTCGTACTGCTCGGCGTAGTCGACGATCGTCGGGGCCGGATTGCCCTGAATGACGTCCGTATCGTAGGCCACCCCGAGCGTCTCGAGCGTTTTCGCGGCCTCCTCGACGACGTCCCGTCCTTTGAGTTCGAGCGCGTCAACGGTGTCTCCCTCGACGACGGTGACGCTGTCACGGGTCGTGTCGGCGACGTAGAGGATCTGGATCGGTGCGTCTGCCCAGTGGGCGAGTTCGCCAGCGTGATGAAGCACCGCAGCGGCGCCCTCGCTACCGTCGTACGGGAGGAGGATGGAGTCGTACATGGCTGGATAGATCGACGTACGGCTGTGAGCCCCCTAATGATTGGCACCGATTGGGTCGCGGAGTGGGGCCTTTGCTGCCGGAAATGCAGCTTCAGCGTGTCTCACCTGGTGATTCATCGGTTCCGGACGAGCGCGCGCCCGGCAGCGGTGGTCACTCGATCGGTCCCTCACCGGTCGAAGCCCCCTCGTCGACCGGGTCGACGGACTCGCGGTCGACGGTCACCCGGACCTCCTGAATGCGGGTGTCTTCCACCTGTTCGGCCCGTAGTGTGACGTTCTCGTACTCGAATTCCTCGCCCTGCTCGACGAGGCGACCCGCGCGGTTGAAGATGAACCCCGCGATGGTCTCGAACTCCTCTCCCTCGGGGAGGTGGATGTCCAGCACCTCGTTGACTTCGTCGACGTTGACCTCGCCGCGGGCGAGCAGTTCTGCGTCGTCGACGAACTCGATGGGATGGTCCTCGTCACCGACCAGGATCTCGCCGACGATCTCCTCCAGGACGTCCTCCATCGTGATCAGGCCCTCTGTGGCCCCGAACTCGTCGACGACGATGACCATGTGCATCCGATTGTCGCGCATCTCCGAGAGGAGGTCGTCGACGTTCTTGGACTCGGGGACGTGCAGCGTCTGACTGACGACGTCCGCGACCGCGAGGTCCGCGGAGGCGTCGTACTCGGAGGCTGGCCCCAGGTCGCGGATGTCGAAGACGCCGACCACGTTGTCCAGCGAGCCATCGTAGACCGGCAAACGACCGTGCCCCGACTGCATGCACTCCTCGATAGCCGCCTCGACCGTCGCGTCGGCGGAGATGGCCTCCACGTCGAGGCGGGGAGTCATCACCTCCTTGGCGACGGTGTTTTTGAACCGCAGCGTCCGCTGGATCATCTCGCGTTCCTCCTCGTCGAGGATCCCCTCGCGCTCGCCCGTCTCGATCATGTTCCGGATCTCCTCGCGAGTGACGTACGAGGACTCGATGGAGGAACTGCCGGGAGTGGCCTTGTTGACGATCCTCGTCAGGAAGTAAAACAGCGTGATGAGCGGCCAGAGCACCTTTCCGACGACGGTCAGCACCGGGGCGACCGTCCGTGCCCAGGTGTCGGTGTTGTCGACCGCGTAGGACTTGGGCGCGCTCTCGCCGAACAGCAGGACTATCGACGTGATACCGAACGAAGAGACGAGCACTGCCGTGCCCGCGTCGAGGTAGAAGCCGACGATGGTCGTCGAAATCGAGGACATGGTGATGTTGACGAGGTTGTTCCCGACCAGGATCGTCACGAGCAAGCGGTGAGGGTCTTCCTTGAGGGACTTGATCGCTCGAGCACCGCGTTTGCCCTCCTCGACCATCGCGTCGATCTGGTGGGGTGAGAGGGAGAACATCGCGATCTCCGACGAGGAGAAAAAACCCGACCCCATGATGAGAAACAGGATCATGACGATCCCGAGCGCCGTGACGGCCTGCTGTCCCAGTTCGAAGCCCGCGACCGGTACGGGAGACTGCGCGCTCCCGACCAGAGCCGCTGCTGTGAGCACGAGTGCATCCATCGTTTCGCATATTACCCGAGCACCACAGTAATCCTTGGGTGAGGACCGGCAGAGTGGCTGAGTGGCCCACCGCACGCCACTGGTGGCGGCAGTGGGACTCTCGGCGGTCGCCGGTTCGAGAGAGGTGGATTGATACCCGGTGATGTCCTACCGACTGGCAATGGCCGACGAGGAGCGCGACGACGCGGCCGCGGCGGTCGACGGACCGCTGTGGACCGAGACGCACGCCCCGACGCTCGAGGACCTCCCCCAGCCGAAGGTTCGCGACCACCTCCAGAGCGTCGTCGAAGAGCCGATGAACTTGCTCGTCCACGGACCGAAGGGCGCGGGGAAGACCGCCGCAGTCCGCGCGCTGGCCGCGGAACTCCACGACAACCCCGACGCGGACCTCGTGGAGATCAACGTCGCCGACTTCTTCGACATGACCAAGAAGGAGGTCAGCGAGGACGACCGATTCTCGCAGTTCATCGACTCGAAGCGGCGCCGCGAGTCCTCGAAAGCCGACCTCATCAATCACGTGCTCAAGGAATCGGCGAGTTACGCGCCCGTCTCGGGGAACTACAAGACCATCCTGCTGGACAACGCCGAGGGCGTCCGCGAGGACTTCCAGCAGGCGCTGCGCCGCGTGATGGAACAGTACTACGAGGCCACGCAGTTCGTCATCGCGACGCGCCAGCCCTCCGCGCTCATCCCGCCGATCCGCTCGCGGTGTTTCCCCGTGGCCGCGCGCAAACCCACGCACGAGGAGACCGTGACAGTCCTCGAACGTATCGTCGAGGCCGAAGGCGCCGACCACGACGACGAAGGCATCGAGTACGTCGCGGGGTACGCCGACGGGGACCTCCGCGAGGCGATTCTCGCCGCCCAGACGACCTACGAACAGGAAGGCGAGATCACGATGTCCACCGCCTACGAGGTGCTGGGGTCACTCGGTGCCGACGAGCGCGTCCAGGAGATGATCACCGCCGCCGAAGCGGGCGAATTTACCGACGCCCGGAAGACCCTCGACGATTTGCTCGTCGACGAGGGCCACAGCGGCGAGGAAGTCCTGGAGGACGTGCTGACGGTCGCTCGCTCGCGGTACTCCGGGACCGACCTGGCGCGAGTCCACAAACTCGCCGGCGAAATCGACCTGGACCTCCACGAGGGGACAAACGACCGGATCCACGTCTCGCACCTGCTGGCGGAACTCGGCGAGATGCGCGCTGGGCAGTGAGTGAAGGGCTCTCGCCCCGGATCGACCGTCATGAGGGCCTCGGTTCGACAGACTCAATCGAGTGACTGATCAGCACGGCGCTTGCGCGACGACAGGCCGTTATCGGGTTCGAAATCCTTTTACGCGCTTCGGGGGGAGTATTGGACAACGAACCATGGACATCGACATCATTGCGGAGGACGAGAATCCGATGTTGCACCGGACCGACGTGCGATTCGAGATGACGCACGACGAAGCGACCCCCTCGCGGCTCTCTGTGCGCGACTCTCTCGCGGCCAAACTCAACAAGGACGCGGGCGAAGTCGTCGTCCACGAACTGGACACGAAGTTCGGCATGCGCAAGACCGTCGGCTACGCGAAGGTCTACGAGGACGCCGAGTACGCAAACGACGTCGAGCAGGACCACATGCTCGAGCGCAACAAGATCACCGCCGAGGACGGCGAGGCCGAAGAGGCCGAGGAGGCCTGAGATGCCCCGCCACGAACTCTACGACGAGGACGGCTCCACGGGTCGCGAACAGTGTCCCCGCTGTGGCGACACCTTCCTCGCCGACCACGGCGACCGCAAACACTGCGGGAAGTGCAGCTACACCGAGTGGGAGTAGGCCCCCGCGTTACTGCCGTCGTTTTTCCCAGGTCGTAGCCGATGGCTCGACGTACGCGAGGAGAGTCGAACGGCCACCTGACGCCTCGCTCGCCAATCCGGTCACGCTCGGGACCACTCCCGCAATCGATCGAATCGACACCTCTCGCGTCAGAACCGCCGTAGCGAGGTACTGACCACCCACCCCACTCGTCGGGACGGCGGCCGGCACGCAAAGATAGTTATCTGGTTGTCAGTTTTATGGTCTATGGTATCGTATCGCACGCTATGAGCGACGCTGAACATCCAGGTGATGCGGAGGCACACGACCACCACGACCACGAACACGACCACGGCGTGGAGGGGCCGGGCTATGCGACACCACAGGCGGCCATCGAAGAATCCGAGCGCGAGCGGACGGCCTACGTGATGGGCTTGCACGTCGGGACGGACGTCAATGCACCGGACTTTCTGGCGGTCGTGGACGTCGACCCGGATTCGGATACCTACGGTGACATCGTCAATCGCCTGGAGATGCCCAATCGCGGCGACGAACTCCACCACTTCGGCTGGAACGCCTGCTCGTCGTCGTGTCACATGGAGGGCCTGGAGCGCCAGCACCTCGTCATCCCCGGCCAGCGCTCCTCGCGCATCCACGTCGTCGACACGGCCGAGCGGCGAGAGCCTGAGTTCGAGACTGTCATCGAACCCGAGGAAGTGTTCGAACACGACCTCTCGGCCCCCCACACGGTCCACTGCATCCCGGACGGCGAGATACTCATCTCGATGCTCGGCGACGCCGAGGGCGAGTTACCGGGCGGCTTCCTCGAACTGAACGACGACTTCGAGGTCGAGGGCCGCCTGGACTCGCCGGGCGACATCGAGATGAACTACGACTTCTGGTATCAACCCCGCCAGAACGTCATGCTGTCGACGGAGTGGGCCGCCCCGAAGACCTACTATCCGGGCTTCGACCTGGAAGACGTCGAAAACGGGAACTACGGCCAGCGACTCAACTTCTGGGACTGGGAGCGCGGCGAGGTCGAACAGACCATCGACCTCGGGGAGGAAGGGCTGATCCCGCTCGAAGCCCGATTCCTGCACACACCCGAGAGCACCCACGGCTACGTCGGCGCGGCGCTCTCTTCGAACATCATCCACTTCTGGGAGGAGGCCGACCGATACATGGCCGAACCGGTCATCGAATTCGAGGACCGCGAGCACGAGGGATGGGACATGCCCGTTCCGGCGCTGCCGACGGACATTCTCATCTCGATGGACGACCGATACCTGTTCGGGTCGAACTGGCTCCACGGCGAGGTGTGGATGTACGACATCTCGGACCCCTCGAACCCGCGGAAGGCCGACTCCATCTCTATCGGTGGCTACTTCGGCGACATTCAGGAGGTGCAGGGCCGGGAACTCGTGGCCGGGCCGCAGATGCTCCAGCTATCGCTCGACGGCGAACGGCTCTACTGGACTACCTCCCTCTACTCCTCGTGGGACGACCAGTTCTTCCCCGAGGAAGCCGAGAACGGGTCGGTCATGTGCAAAGCCGACGTGAACCCGCGCCGGGGCACCCTCACGCTGGACGAGGATTTCCTCGTCGACTTCGGCGAGTTGCCCGAAGGACCGGCCCGCGCTCACGAAATCCGGTGGCCCGACGGCGATTGCACGAGCGACGTCTGGCAGTGACCTGATGGCCGAGTCGGCCTATCGCGTGGCACTGACCTGGCGGTCGGGCCGGGAAGCCACGCTCTCGGTCGAGTTGGAGGAGACAGTCCTCGACGCCGCCGAGGACGCGGGCCTCGGGCTTCCCTTCGGCTGTCGCACAGGGGCGTGCGCGACGTGCACGGCGCGTGTGCTGTCGGGGACTGTCACTCACCAGCGGCCGCCCCGGGCGTTGAAACCTCGGCATCTGGACCAGGGGTACGCTCTGGCCTGCATCGCGACGCCCACGAGCGACTGCGAGCTAGAAGTCGGTGCCGACGTGGCCGACGACCTGGTCGACAATCCCTGGAAGTGAGGGCCGGGGATGGTGGTGGACGCTCGGTACAGGTCGGCCTGTAGCTTTTGACCCACCTCCTCGTCCCCGGACCGAAGTGGTCTTTTCCGAGGCTGTCCCAGCAGTGAGTAACAATGGCGCCGCCGACCGGGTCGGAGGAGAGCGACGAGGGCGACGTCCAGCGCGTCCTCGGCATCGAGGGAACCGCCTGGGCGGCCAGCGCCGCCGTCTACGAGGTCGAATCCGACGATGTGGTCATCGAGAGCGACCCCTACGAGCCAGAAAGCGGCGGCATCCACCCGCGGGAGGCCGCCGAGCACATGAGCGAGGCCGTGCCCGACGTCGTCGAGACGGCCATCGAGACGGCCCGCGAGTGGGCTGGCGAGGCCGGCGAGGACCCAGCGAATCCCATCGACGCAGTGGCATTCTCCCGGGGACCGGGGCTCGGTCCCTGCCTGCGAATCGTCGGGACGGCGGCGCGGTCGGTCGCCCAGCGATTCGACGTGCCGCTGGTCGGCGTCAACCACATGGTGGCCCACCTCGAAATCGGCCGCCACCAGTCCGGGTTCGAGGCGCCGGTCTGTCTCAACGCCAGTGGCGCGAACGCCCACGTGCTGGCCTACCGCAACGGCCGCTATCGCGTCCTGGGCGAGACGATGGACACCGGCGTCGGCAACGCCATCGACAAGTTCACCCGCCACGTCGGCTGGTCTCACCCCGGCGGCCCGAAGGTCGAAGCCCGCGCGAAAGAGGGGGAGTACGTCGATCTGCCCTACGTCGTCAAGGGGATGGACTTCTCGTTTTCGGGGATCATGAGCGCCGCGAAAGACGAGTACGACGCGGGAACCCCCGTCGAAGACGTCTGTCGCGGCCTGGAGGAGACGATATTCGCGATGCTCACCGAGGTCAGCGAGCGGGCGCTCTCGCTGACGGGACGGGACGAACTCGTCCTCGGGGGCGGCGTCGCCCAGAACGAGCGCCTCCAGTGGATGCTCCGCGAGATGTGTGCCCAGCGCGGCGCCGCGCTCCACGTCCCCGAGAACCGCTTTCTGCGGGACAACGCTGGGATGATCGCCGTACTGGGCGCGAAGATGGCCGCCGCCGGCGACACCCTCTCGATAGCGGAGTCAGCGATCGACGCGGACTTCCGGCCCGACCAGGTGCCGGTCACCTGGCGGTCGGGCGAGCCAGACGTTTCACGGCCCACCGTCGGCCCCGACCGCGACGTGCAGGGCGCCGAGGCGACGGTTTCCTTCGAGGGCGATCGAGTGGTCAAGCGCCGGCGGCCGCGCTCCTATCGCCATCCCGAACTCGACCGGCGGATCCGCCGGGAGCGCACGCGCCGCGAGGCGCGACTGACGAGCGCGGCGCGGCGCGCGGGCGTGCCGACGCCGCTCGTGCGGGACGTGGACGTCCGCGAGACGACGCTTGCGCTCCAGTACGTCGGCGAGACGGATCTGGACGGCGCGCTCTCGCCGGAGACGGTCCGCGCGGTGGGTCGCCACCTCGCGACGATTCACGATGCGGGGTTCGTCCACGGCGACCCGACGACGCGGAACGTCAGAGTGGGGTCGGCGGGGTCGGGCGGTCCGGACTCCGTTTTCCTCATCGACGTCGGACTGGGGTATCACACCCGCCACGAGGAGGACCACGCGATGGACCTGCACGTCTTCGCCCAGAGCCTCGCGGGGACCGCCGACGACCCCGAACGCCTCGCCGCGGCGGCCGAAGACGCCTATCGCGAGGCGAGCCAGCGCGGCGACACGGTGATCAAGCGCCTCCGGGCGATCGAGGGTCGCGGCCGGTATCAGTGACCCAGTAGTCGAGGCGAGTCACCGGGGCCGAACCGTGCTGGTGACACCGGGCGAGCCTGCCAGTACCGCGGGTTTTTAAGTCGTGTCGGGTGAACATGCGGGTACGATGGACAAAGCACTCGCGGTCTTCGACGAGGACGACACCGAACTGCTGACCGAGGCGGGCGAACTGGCGGCCGGCGTCGACGCCGACCTGGTCATCCTGTCGCTGATGACCCAGGAGGAGTTCGCGGACGCCCGCGAGACGCTGGACGTCGTGGCCCAGGAGGAACACACCAGCTACGACGACGAGGTAGTCCTCGACGTGGCCCGGCGCGAGGCCCGCGAACACGCCGAAGAGGTTCTCGCGGACGTCGACGTCGAGTGGCAGACCGTCGCCGCCCGCGTCGACGACGACGACACGCAGGCCAGTCGCATCATCGACATCGCGGAGGACCGCGGCGTCGACCACGTGTTCCTCACCGGTCAGCAGCGCTCGCCCACCGGGAAGGCGGTGTTCGGCGACCGCACGCAGGCGGTCATCCTCAACTTCGACGGCCCGGTCACGACGCTGCTGCAGTAAGCTCGGTCGGGTGGGCTAACGGAAGACTTACTCCGTCGTGGCCGCGTCGTGCGGACACGATGGCTGACACGCAGCGCTGGCGACGCCGAACCGTCCTCAGGGGGGTCGGCGCCGCCGTCGGCGCCGCCTCTCTCGGGACAGCGACGGCGAGCGCCGCGTCCGACGAGCGCCGCCGGGACCGCTCGAACGCGGTCGCCGCGACCGCACAGACCGCGACCGCCTGGCCGCAGTTCGCAGCCGACGCCGCGAACACGGGTCTCAGCCCCGCCAGCGGCCCCACCGACTCGACCGTCGCCTGGACGTTCCCCACCGGCGACCCCGCGGCGATGCCGACGCCCACGCCCGAAAACGCCGGCGCCTCCGGCGGTGACACGCCGACGGGAACGCCCGTCGACCCCGGTCCCGCGGTCTACTCCTCGCCCGCCGTCGTCGACGGCACCGTCTACGTCGGCAGCACCGACGGCAACCTCTACGCGGTCGACGCCGCCAGCGGCGAGGAAGACTGGGCGTTCGATACGGGCGGACAGGTGCTCTCCTCGCCGACGGTGGTCGACGGCACCATCTACGTCGGGAGTCACGAGGGGTCGGCGTACGCCGTCGACGCCGAGAGCGGCGACGAGAACTGGCGGTTCCCCGCCGACGGCAACGTCTTCTCCTCGCCGACCTACGCCGACGGGACCCTCTATTTCGGGTCGCAGGCCGGCACCTGCTACGCGGTCGACGCCGCCAGCGGCGAGGAGGTCTGGAACCGGTCGCTGGGCGACCGGATCGACTCGACGCCCGCCGTGGTCGACGGCGTCGTCTACGTCGGCGTCTGGAACTCGGACCAGTCCGGGTCGGTCGACGCGCTCGACGCGGGGAGCGGCGACGAGGAGTGGTCGTTCCCGGCGCAGGGTGAGGTCCCCTCGGCGCCCGCGGTGGTCGACGGCACCGTCTACTTCGGCGATTACGGCGGAATCGTCTACGCGGTCGACACCGCCTCGGGCGAACTCGACTGGGGCCGACAGATGGACGGTTTCGTTCTCCCCTCTCCCGTGGTGGTCGACGGCACGCTCTACGTGGGCTGTCACGACACGAAACTGTGGGCGTTCGACGCGACCAACGGCGACGTCGAGTGGTCCTACGAGACCGACGGCGAGGTGTTCTCCTCGCCGGCCTACGCCGACGGCGTCCTCTACTTCGGGAGCTGGGACGGCAATCTCTACGCCGTCGATTCCGCCGGCGAGGAGGTCTTCACGGTCGAGACCGACGACCGCGTCTACTCCTCGCCCGCCGTGACCGAGGGGACCGTCTACACCGGGAGCGCCGACGGCAGCCTCTACGCCGTCGGCGCCAGCGGGTCGGGAACGCCCGCGGACGGCACCGCGACGCCGACCGATCCCGGATCCGGCGGGACCGGAACGGACGGCGGGGGCGACGAGACGCCGACCGACGGCGGAGACGGCGGGGACGACCCGACCGGGACTGACGCGCCGACGGGCACGTCGTCGGACAGCGGTTCGGGTTTCGGCGTGCTCGCGAGTCTCGCGGGCGTCGGCGCCGCGGCCTGGCACCGGGTGCGTCGCGCCGGCGAGGACTGAGCGCGGTCGTGCCGGCGGCGATTGACAGCGCTGGTCCGGTCCGCAGGGTGTGGAAAACGACTTAACGGGGCCGGACCAATCGATCGGTATGGCAGACAAGACCTCCGGCAATCTCTTCGGGATCCCGTACAACTTCGAGCAGCCGAGCCTGAAGCGCATGCTCTCGACGTACTGGCAGCCCGGCGAGGGGATGCTCGTCGAGAAGCCCTTCGGCGTCGGCTACACGCTGAACCTCGCGAGCTGGCGCTCGTGGGTCGTCGTCGCCGTCGCCGCCGTCCTCTGGTGGCAACAGGACCAGTCCGCCGGCGAGGTCGACGTCGAGGACGAGGACGACGACCCCGTCGAAGTCGTCGTCGAGGACTGAACCCGATAACGGACCGACGCCTCTTTCCTGACCGCACACCTCGCCCCGCGCATGACCCTGTACTTCGTCACCACCAACCCCGGCAAGGTCCGCGAGGCCCGCGAGTACCTCTCCGGGGCCGTCGAGCAACTGGACTACGACACCCCCGAGATCCAGGACTCGGATCTCGGTGCCATCGCCGCGCACAAGGCCCGCGCCGCCTACCGCCACGTCGGCGAGCCCGTCTTCGTCGACGACGCCGGCCTGTTCGTCGACGCCTTCGACGGCTTCCCCGGCCCCTACTCCTCGTACGTCCACGAGACCGTCGGTGTCGAGCGCGTCTGGCGCCTCGCCAGCGAGGAAGACGACCGCGGCGCTTCCTTCCGCGGCGTCGTCGCCTACTGCGACGGCGAGGAGTTCGCGGCGACGCCCGACCCCGTCGACCGCGACGAGCGACGCGGCCAGGACCTCGCCGCCGACGAGCGAAGCGCCGCCACCACCGACGACCAGGTGCGTACCGACACCAGCGAGGACCTCCCGGTCAAACTCTTCTACGGCGTCGTTCCGGGCGAGATCGTCGCGCCGCGGGGATCGGGTGGCTTCGGCTACGACCCCATCTTCGAGCACGGCGACCGCACCTTCGCCGAGATGTCCTCCGAGGAGAAAAACGCCGTCTCCCACCGCGGCCGCGCCCTCGCGAAGTTCGCCGAGTGGCACGCCGAGCGGTAGCCAGTGCGCACGCCGAGCGGTAGCGGATCCGGAGTGGCACGCCGAGCGGTAGCCAGTGCGCACGCCGAGCGGTAGCGGATCCGGAGTGGCACGCCGAGCGGTAGCGGACCCGGTGCGGGACCGACTCACACGCCGCCGCACGACTTTTCTCGCCGGCGAGTGTGCGCTCGCTCGTGACGCTGGTCCGACCGGCGCGGTCCGCGGGCGCCGACGCCGTGCGCGAGACGCTTGCCGGCGCCATCGAGGCGTTCGGCCCCGACGCCTACGACGAGCGCGAGGTGGCCGCGTGGCTCCCCGACGACGCGGACCCGGTCCTCGACGGGCTCGACGAGGCGGCGCAGGTCGTGGTCGTCGCGGAGCGCGAGGGGGCGGTCGCGGGTGTCGGCCGCCTCGACGCGAACGACGGTGAGGTGATCGCCGTCTACGTCCACCCGGACCACGCCCGCCGCGGCGTCGGATCGACGCTGCTGGCCCATCTGGAGGGTCACGCCCGCGCGGCAGACCTCTCCGAGCTCACGCTGGTCGCGTCGCTCAACGCCGTCGACTTCTACGAGCGCACCGGCTACGAGCGGGTCGGCGCGGTCAGCCACGAGACGAGCGACGGGGTCGAACTCGACTGCGTCGAGATGCGAAAGGAGCTGTGAGAGCGCGGCGGCCGCGCGTCGGCGCTCCGCCCTCTCAGTCGCCGCGCGGGTCCCGGTCAGGGCCGGGATAGTCGCCGTCTTCGACCGCTTCGTACAGCGATCGCGCGTCGAAGACGGCCGCGAACGCCCGCGGCGACCTGATACTGGTCTCGACGCGCCCGCGGACGGCCGCGGCGGCGGCCGCCGACTGCAGCCCCTCGTCGAGGCTGAGGACGTGCATCGCGCCGCCGCGGAGCGCCGAGGCCAGCGCTGGGTGGTCACCCGCGGGGTGGCCGACCGGTTCGCGGAGTTTTTCGATCGCGGCGCGCCAGTCCGCGGCGAGGTCGGGGTCGGCGAGGTCGGCGACCACGGCCTCGGCGTCGGCCAGGAGGGCGTCGCTGGCGACGAGAGCTAGCCACGAGTGGGCGCGGATGGAGTCGAGTGCCTCGCGGGCGGGGCCGCCGACGAAGAGATCCGCCGCGAGCACGTCAGCGTCCGCGACGATCCGCGTCGGAGAAGGGTCCGAGTCGTCGTCCCCGGGCGCATCAGGTCCGCTGTCGGCGTCTCCCGCGCGTTCGTCGCGTCGGGTCGTAACTGCCGCGCGCACGTCGTCGACGGTCACCTCGTACTCGGCCGCGCGCTCGAACAGCGTCGCCCAGGACATATCTCGGGAAAGGCGACGCCGGGAGTAAAGCGCCACGGCTTCGCCGGCTGTGGATGGATCGTCAGT
>ENA-ORCR01000595-ORCR01000595.1-marine-metagenome-genome-assembly--contig:-NODE-595-length-17349-cov-2.891674_pt1 | contig 17349 bp, 14 predicted proteins | sample MGYA00237782_ERZ508514 | MGnify/ENA primary metagenome ERZ508514 (study PRJEB26185, sample SAMN06268960) | marine metagenome | isolation source: Eden Landing Ponds, San Francisco, CA, USA | place...
GGCCGACAGTGGCGAACGTGTCCGGTGGAACCAGCGCGGTCGACCTCGTCTGTGCGCAGCGCGACAACATGCCGATAGCGCTGGCGGTCATGATCACGATGGGGCTGCTCGTCGTCTTCTCGTTTCTGTTCGTCTCACCGGGCGACACGGCGTTTCCGATCCTCATCATCGACGCGGTGCTAGTCGTCGGCTCGACGGCGTTCTTCCTCGGGACCTACTACTACTGCACGAAGCGCGCGATGGACGACTAGCCGATCGCCGCCTCCAGAAGCAGCTACGGGCGCTCAGTCGTCGGCGAGGAACGCGGCGGTTTCCTCGGCGAGCTCGGCGACTTCCTCGTCGTCCTCGGCGCGGGCCAGATCCTCCAGGGGACCGACCGCGCGGTCGTCGCCGAGGTGGCCCAGCGCGCGGACGGCGCGCACGCGGACGGAGTCGTGTTTGTGGTTGAGACAGGCGATCAGGCCGTCGTAGGCCTCGGCGGCGGCCTCGGGGTCGGCCTGTGCGACCTCGGCGATGGCGTCGACGGCGGCACCGACGACGGTCGTGTCGGGGCTGTCGAACAGGTCGAGGAACGAGTCGACGTGGTCGGCGGCGGCCTCGGGGTCGCCCTCGGCGGCGGCGACGACGACGTTCGACAGCCGGGCCTGGGACTGGACCAGGAGCTTGTTCTCCTCCTTGTCGTGCTCGATCATCGTCTGCTGGGCCTCCTCGTCGCCCGCGAGTTCGAAGCCGCCCGAGGCCTCGTAGGCCGGTGAACGGCCGTCGAGGACGGCACAGATCCGGTCGAGTTGCGGTGCGACCGTCCCGGGCTCCTCGAGGACGACCTGGACGAGGATCTGGGTCCCCAGCAGTTCGAGGGAGTTGAAGTCCCGTTCGAGTACCCCGACGACGGTCGGAACGACGTCGACGAAGTCCTCGGGGTACTCGCGGGCGACGCCCAGCAACGCCGTCGCCGCCTGCTGAGCGATGGCGTTGCGCTCGTCGTCGAGCAGTGCGAGCAGGTCGTCGACGAAGGGGCGGACCTCGTCGACGTCCTCGTCGGCGAGCAACGACAGCGTCTGTGCGGCCTCGTTTCGCCTGATGTTCGTCTCCGAGGCGAGCGCCTCGCGGACCCGTTCGCGTTCGTCGTCGTCGAGCGTTCCGGACCCGATGTCGACCCCCTCCAGCGGCGTGGGCTGCTCGTCGGTCATATCCCACTCCAGCCCCCCGAGCGACAAATACGTGTGGATATCGATAGCACGGACGGTCGTTCGGCTCTACCGGACCCGCGGCCCGGAGGTTCACCTCGCAATGTTTATGTGGGCGTCGGAAATCCATCCGAACATGCCAGCGAGTGACGCGGATCCCGAGTATCAACGGCCCGATATCCCGGTATCGCGGCGAGTCTCGGATCTGCTCGACAGGATGACGGTCGAAGAGAAAGCCGGTCAGCTAGTCGGAACGTGGGCCGGACAGATGCACCGTGAGGTCGACGTGTCGGAGGTCAAGGACCTGGTGCGCGAGAAGCACCTCGGCTGTGCGGCGCCGTTCGGCTGGGGCGGCTCGACGGGGACGGAGGTCGGCGAGATCGTCGATATCGTCAACGAACTCCAGAAGACGGCGACCGAGGAGACACGCCTCGGGATCCCCCTGTTCTTCAACGTCGACGCGGTCCACGGTCACGCCTACGTCGCCGGTTCGGCGGTGTTCCCCAACGGGCTGGGTGCGGCGGCGACGTGGGACCCCGACCTGATCGAAGCGGGCGCGCGGGTCACCGCGACGGAGGTCGCGGCCACCGGCGCTCACCAGAACTACGGGCCGACCTGCGACGTGGGCCGCGATCCCCGCTGGGGTCGCGTCTTCGAGACGTTCGGCGAGAGCCCGCGGCTGGTCGGCGAGATGGCCGCCGCGAAGGTCCGGGGCTACCAGGGCGAGGGGATCGAGGCCGACGACACCGTCGTCGCGACGGCCAAACACTTCCCGGCTTACAGCGAGCCCGAGCGCGGCGAGGACGCCGCGCCCGTCGACGTCTCGGAGTACAAGCTGCGCAACACGTTCGTCCCGCCGTTCGAGGCCGCTCTGGCCGAGGGCGTCGAGTCGGTGATGCCCTGCTACAACTCCATCAACGGCGAGCCCGTCCACGGCTCCGAGCGGTGGCTCACCGACCTGCTGCGGGGCGATCTCGGCTTCGACGGCACCATCGTCTCGGACTGGGGCGGCGTCCGCCACCTCACCGACGACCACAAGACCGCCGCGGACCTGCGCGAGGCGACCTACGACGCTCGCACCGCCGGCCTCGACGTGGCCTCGGTGGGCAACGATCTGGAGGTCGAGGAACTGGTGGATCTGGTCGAATCGGGCGATCTGGCCGAGTCGGTCCTCGATGCGAGCGTCGAGCGCGTGCTCGAACGGAAGTTCCGGATGGGGCTGTTCGAGGACCCCTACGTCGAGAAGGAGGCCGCCCTGGAGACGGTCGGGTCCGACGACCACCAGGCGGCCGCGCTGGACACCGCTCGCGAGGCGCTGACGCTGCTGAAGAACGACGACTGCCTGCCGCTCTCGGGCGAGGAAGACGTGTTCGTCGGCGGGCCCAACGCCGACGACCTGGTCAGCCAGGTCGGCGGCTGGTCGGTCGAGCGCGAGGAGCACGTCGACGGGACGACGATCGTCGAGGAGATCCGCGCCCACGTGGACGGCGAGGTCACCCACGAGCAGGGGGCGACCCACAGCGAGACACTGGACGTGGACGCGGCCGCCGAGCAGGCCGCCGACGCGGACGTTGCCGTCCTCGCGCTCGGCGAGGGGTGGTACCTCCACGAGTTCGGCGCGGGCGACCCGCGCACCGAGACCGGTGAGTTCCCCACGCGCGAGGAGATCGCGCTGGGCGAGGCCCAGCAGGAACTGGTCGACGCCGTCGCCGAGACGGGCACGCCGGTCGTCGGCGTCCTCGTCACCGGTCGGCCACTGGCGGTCGAGCGCCTGGACGAACAGGCCGAGGCCGTGCTGATGGCCTACTTCCCGGGGACGATGGGCGGCAAGGCCGTCGCCGAGACGCTCGTCGGCGAGAACAACCCCAGCGGCCGACTGGCCGTCACCGTCCCGCGCTCGGGCACGCAGGTCGATCTGCACCACGACCACCTCCACCAGCCCCGGCCCATCGGCGACCACGAACACCCCGACTCCTACGACCCGCTGTACCCGTTCGGCCACGGGCTCTCCTACACCGAATTCGAGACCGGCGAGCCGTCGGTCGACGAGTCGGTCGTCGGCCCGGGCGACACCGTCGCCGTCGACGTGCCCGTCGAGAACGTCGGCGACCGCCGCGGCACCGAGGTCGTCCAGGTGTACAGCGCCACCGAGTCGAAGACGCTCGTCATGCCCGAACGGCGCCTCCAGGCGTTCGAGCGCGTCGAGCTGGAGGCTGGCGAGCGCGAGACAGTCAGCGTCGAGGTCCCCGTCGAGAACCTCGGCGTCTACGCGCCCGGCGACGGCCACCGCGTCGAGGCCGGCGACTACGACCTGGTCGTCGGCGGCGAGGCCGTGACCGTCACGGTCGACGGCGACTACCTCTAACTCCGGCCGTCAGTTTTCGGCGGTCCCGGTCGGTCCCCGTCCCCGTCTTCGGTCGCTTCAGCGCCGCCGCGAGCGAGCGACGGCGACCGCGAGTACCCCGACGGCGACCGCGAGCGCGGCGACGGCGCCACCGAAGCCGCTGCCCGACCCGGTAGTGGTGCCGACCGCTCCGGTCGACGGAGCGCCCGTGGGTGTACTCGTCGGGCCGTCCGTGACGCTCCCCGGCCGACCGGCCGTCGGCGAGGCGGCGGGCGAGGATTCGAGTGCGGTCGTCACTGTCGGCGTGTTGATCAGGGGGCCGTCGTCGTCGGCGTCCGCGGGCGCGACGGTCAGATACGTCCGCACGGAGCGGTCGCCGGCGGTGATCGGTGGGTCGGCGGGGCCGAAGACGCCGTCGCCGTCGTCGCGGTAGGCGGCGATCCGGACCCGAAAGTCGCTCGACTGCTCGGCGACGAACGAGTCGTTCAGCGCGACCGTGACGTTGCGGTGGGTGCCGGCCGGCGACCCGCTCGCGGCCCGGCGGGCGGACGACGAGGTGGCCGTCTGCGGGCAGGTCCGCCCGGCGGACCGTGATCGTCCCCTCGTCCATCGGCTGGGCGTCGAACGCGGCCGCGAGGACGGCGGCGCGGCCCCCCTCGCTCTTGCGGACCGTGAACGACGTGCTCGCCGCGGGGTTGACGCTCGTCAGCGAGCGGTCGGTGCCGTAGTCGAACTCCTCGTCGCCGTCGGTGTCGCCGTGCAGGACCGCCCAGACCGTCCGGTTCCCGTCCCACTCGGCCCAGACCGACTCGTCGACCGAGACGGGGACGCTGGTCAGGAAGGTCAGCCCCGGTGTCCGGCCGACGTAGGCGGACCCGAGCGGCTCGCCCGGACGGCCACCGGCGTCGGCGCGGAGGACGACGAAGCCGGGGCGGAGCGACGACACCGTCTCGACGACGACGGTCCCGTCGTCGATCGCCTGCGAGTCGGCGGCGACGTGGTCGCCGTGGGCCGCGACGGTCGCGACCGCCAGCGGCGCCGTCAGCGCGAGCGCGACGACGAGGACCGCGATGGCCCGGCGTGACAGCCCCGACATGTCAGGCGGTGATCGTCGCCGGCTCCATCCGGAGGAACGCCCGCTCGTAGCCCTCGTGGCGGGCCAGCTGGGGCGGCGTCCCCACGGAGAGGGTCAGTTCGTCGCCCGACTCGACGGGCTCGGGGAGCGCCGCGCCGTAGTGGTGGCCCAGCTCGGGGTCGAGCGTCGGTTCGAGCGGCCCCTCGAAGACCGTCTCGCCGTCGCGGACGACCGACGCCGACAGCCCCATCGCGGGGAGGACCAGCCGGTTGAACGGCGTCCGGGCCGAGACGGCGAGATACGGTGTCCCGTCGGTGAACCGGGCGGCCTCGCCGGCGGGAAGCTGGGTCGTGACGAGCTTCGCGTCGTCGCTGCGACCGGTGCCGAGGACGGTCCCCGGGAGGTCGGCGGGCTCGGCGGCTCTTGGCTGGGGTACCTCGCCCATCTCCATCGGTCGCAGCGCGCCGCGCTGGCCCGCCTGCTCCAGCTGCTCGGTCTTGAGCTGTTCGCGGACCCGCTTTGCCCAGTCGAACTCGATAGTCGCGGTCGCGTTGTCCCCGAACCGGTCCTCGAACGCGCCGGTCGTGCGTGCGCTCACGCCGCCGACGCTGAGCCGCGCGGTGTAGGTCCCGTCGCCGTCCAGCGGGAAGTTCGCGCCGTAGTGAAACCCCATCCGCTGGGAGAGCATCCGGTAGATGACCTCCTGAGTGACCAGCTCGCCGTCGCGAGTGATCTCCACTGAGAGGTTCGAGTCCGGCAGCACCGTCCGGGTCTCTGGGTCCCAGACCGTCGCCATCAGGTGCACGTCGTCGCTGTCCTCGATCGGGGTAGCCGAGCGTTCCGCGAGGGTGACCGTCCAGAAGCGGTGCGGGACCGCGAGCAGCAGGGCGAAGCGATAGTCACCGGCCGTGGCAGTCCCGGGCATCACCATGGTCTCGCGGAACGACTGGACGTAGACGCCGCTGGGGCCGTCGGGCGTCGGGGAGGTCGTCGGTTCGTCGGTCGGCGATCCGGTCGGCGGCGCCGACCCGGTGTCGGCCCCGGCGGTGTCGGTCGCGTCGCCACCGCCGAGACAGCCGGCCAGCCCGAGCGCCGCGGCGCCCGTCGCGGAGTGGAGGAAGCTCCGTCGGTTCATCGCCAGTGGCTTGGGCCATCCCGCGGTTAACCGTTCTGATCGCTCCGACGACAGGTCCGCGGCCGACCGATGTGGACCGTCGATCGCCGAGTGCGTTCGCTTCGTGACTCCAGACCGGCTGTCAGCACGGCTCAGTACGATATTAAGTCCTCAGCCGTCGTAGGTGTCTCATGGTATTCGAGAACGTCACACTGTTCGAAGTTCACCTCGACGACGCCCAGTTCAGCGCCGACGCCGGCGGGGCCGACGACGGCGCGGAGTCGGACGCCCACGAGCGCCGAGCCGCTCCGGTCGACGACCGACGAGTCGAGGAGCGCGGAGCCGACGACGCCGCGGCCGTCGACGAGTCCGAGTCGCCCGAGCGGTCGAGCGGTCGCGGTCGGTTCGTGAAGCTCGCCGCAGCGAGCGTCGTCGTCTCGGTCGTGGCGACGGTAGTGGCCCGGCGGATCGCCGGCCGCGGCGAGGACCCGATCGAAGTGAACCAGGACGCCGACCGCGTCCGCGAGACGGCGGCCACCGTCGACGCGGAGTCGGCCGACGGACCGGCGGTCCCGTCGCCCGACCGCGAGGAGTGAGCGGAGCGTCCTGAATCGAGCCAGTTACGGCTTTTCCGGCCGAAACCGGCGGAGGACAGGTCGTCCAACCGAAACGTTAAATCGCTGTTTTAGTCTCGGGAGCGGTTATTGTGGTGGGGGCCCACGCTTCGAGTGCGGTCGGCGCGCCCTCCACCTGGCGTGACCAACCGCGTACCCGGAATCCCCACCCGCGACCCGACGCGGTCGGGCGGCTCCCCGTCGCCCGAACCGGTCCGTCCCGTCGCCCGCGGGGCGGCCCGTTCGCTCGTGCGGACCCGTCGCCCGCGGGTCCGGACGTCCATTTCTCTCGGCCCCCGCTCGCGAGCCTCGGCACCCACGGCTCGTGTCTCGCTCGCGCGAGCGCGACGAGCGCCGGGTGGGAAATGAACAGGCGACGACTCAGAGGTCTTATTCGCCCGGCGGCCCCCACTGCGGACATGGAGAACCGCCGGACGGTCGTCGCGTCGGTCGTCGTCAGCACGTTCCTCGTCGGGCTCGGCGGCGGCGTCGTCTTCCCCATCCTGCCGAACCTCGGCGCCGTGCTCGGCATCTCGCCGTTTCTCGTCGGATTCATCCTCAGCGCGAACCGCTTCACGCGCATCCTCGCGAACGCCCCGGCGGGCTCGCTCGTCGACCGCTTCGGCACGCGAACGCCATTCGTCGTCGGCCTGTTCGTCGAGGGACTGGCGACCGCGGGCTACGTCGTCGCGCTCCGGGCGCCGCTGCCCGAGGCGTGGTTCCTGTTCGCCCGCGTCCTCTGGGGGATCGGCAGCGCGCTCGTGTTCGCGACCGCCTACACCATCGCGGCCGACCTGAGCGACGGCGGCGACCGCGGCACGAGCATGGGCATCGTCCGCGGCGGTATCACGCTGGGCTTTCCCGCCGGACTCGTCATGGGCGGCGTCGTCAGCGACGCCTACTCCGTGTTCGCCGCCTTCGCCGTCGCCGCCGGCTTCGCGATGCTGGCCAGCGCCGTCGCCTACCGCACCATCCCCGAGACCCACGTCGAGGAGGAGCGCACCGCCGTCAAGCCCTGGGAGATCGACACCGCGCTGCCCACGCTGACCGTCGGCCTCGTCAACTTCGGGCTCTTTTTCGCCTACCTCGGCGCGCTGTTCGCCACGCTCGTCCTCTTCGTCGACGCCGAGGGCATCAGCGTCTGGGGCTACGGCCCGCAGGGCATGTCCGGCCTGCTGATGGCCGTGACCGTCCTCGCGGCCTCCGTGTTCACCCTCGCCGGCGGCAAGCTCAGCGACCACCTCGGCGCCCGCGTGCCCACGCTGCTTGCCTTTCTCGTCGTCTCCTTTCTCGGCTTTCTGGCCCTCTCGACGGCCGCGTCGCTGGAGCGACTCGTCGCCGCCTGCGTGCTCATCGGGACCGGCCAGGGCGGCGCCAACGGCCCGCTGATGGCCCTGCTCGCCGACCTCACGCCGGGCGAGCGGACCGGCCGGGCGATGGCGACGAACAACGTCCTCGGAGACCTGGGCGGCGGCCTCGGCCCGATGGTCTCGCTCCCCGTCGTCGAGGCGGTCGGCTTCTCACCGGTCTACGCCGCCTGCGCCCTGATACCACTCCTCGCGGGCGGGCTCCTGGTCGTCGGCATCTACTCACAGACCGGACGCCTCAATCCCCGGACGGCGACCCTCTCCGGGGAGTAAACATCGATCAGGCTGACAGTAACGATATCATATAGTAGTTCGATTTTATCAGCGACAGATAACATCGTAGATTGGCCCGACAGATCTGCTTCGATCCCTACTTTGAGGCCCCATACTGCGATATCATTGGTTTATTCTGTTTCATCGACCGAGCGGCCGGATCCGATCCGGAGGTCCAGTTCGAGCGGGCTCTCGTTCGGTTTCGGGAGCACATCCGCCTTTCGCCGCGTTCGTGTTTATCGGTTCTAAAGATACACTATCGTTCCGACATGTCTCCCGACATCGAGTAGAAATCGGAGACCGAGTCGGTTATCAGTGCCCATCGGTGAGAGAGGATGTGACCTCCACCGAGACCGAGGATCCGGAGACGCTGGATCCCCTGACGACCGCCGCCTACCACGTCACCGTCGACGGGGGGCGTGATTCGTTCTACGCGCTGAGTATCGAGCGCGAGGACAGCGACACGGCCTACCTGATGTCCGACACCGTCGTCGCGCTCGACGAGATGCGGTAGCGCTCGAACGTTCGACGCTCGTCGCCTCGTCGGCCATCACGCTGTGAGCCGTCAGTACCGCGAGAAGTTCGTGTCCGGGTACACCCGTCCGTCGGAGATGTCCACCACGTCCAGCGTCGCCAATCGGTCGAGCCGGGTGGCCGCGTCCGATTCGTCGATCCCCAGCTCGACCGCGCGTTCGAGCACCCGCTCGCGGGTCGGCACCGACTCGATGAGCCCGTCGTCGTCGCTGACCGTCTCCTCGGCGACGATGGCCTTCAGCACCGCGCCGCGAGCCCGCTTGGAGGGCGTCGACCGCTCGCCCGTCCACTCGATGCTCAGCGACCCGTCGTCGTTGACGTGCGACACCACGAACCCGTTCGGGAGCGCCTCCGTCACCGCCGCCACCAGCGCCGCCCGGTCCAGCCGCGCGGTGACCCGGTGGCGTGTCCCGTCGTCCGACCGCCCCGCCGCCTCGACGTTGATCCGTTCCTGCGTCGCGACGTCCGCGACCGTCTTCGCCAGCCGTTCGGTGATAGCGTCGCCGGTCGCGTCACGCTCGCGTTCGGTCTGTTCGACCTCGGTCGCCAGCCGCTCGTACTCGGCCATCCGCTCGTGGAGTGGCTCCTCGCCCATGCCACGTTACTCGGTGCCAGCCGATTACGTGTTGCGGCCACACGGCGCTGCCGCTCGCACCGCTCGTCAGGTTGCGCCGCAGAAATGGGTTGGGGCGGAGTTGAACCGGATGCAGACGTGCTCGTTCGTTTCACTCACTGCGCGCGACTGCCAGGGTTCGACTCCGCCGAGCCCATCCGCTCCTCACGTCCGTTCGTCGCAGGATGGGTTGGGGCGGAGTTGAACCGCCGACTTCCTCCGTGTGAAGGAGGTATCATAACCGGACTAGATCACCAACCCGGCCACTCGTCGGTAATCCAGCACCGCCCTTAAGAATTGCTTTCCGCGGTCGCTACTGCGGTCGGGACCCGCGGCCGCGGTACTCCCGGACCGCATCGCGCGCCCCCTCGACCGCCTCGCTGGCTTCCTCGCGCACCCGCTCCGGGACGGCCGCCAGCTCCGACCGGATCGTCTCGACCCGTCCGGGCTCGGGGTCGCGCTCCCGACCGAGCCGCCGCCTGACGCGCCCCACGACGGACGCGACTTCCTCGCGAACGCCGTTTCGAGCCGTCTCGGCCGCTCGCTTCAGGTAGTACTGGGTGTCTCTGAACTGCCTGTTCATATCTGACCTTACGCTACCAACAGATATATGCGTTTCCCCATCGCAACGTTTATTTTTTTTTTAGGCAGACCTAAAATACGTCGGCGCAGGGCCACGGCGGCCCGCGCCGCTGTCTGTCCCATACTGTCAGACTCGCACGCGACGGTGGGCATCGCCGTGTGCGGTCGTCCGCGGGTCCGGACTGACTCGACCCGCCACACCCTTACGCTCGCGGCCTGTAACGCCGATATGTTCGAACAGGTGGCGGTGCCGACGCCGTTCCAGGTCGGTCCCGTCAACGCCTACCTGACCGGCCGGACGCTCGTCGACCCCGGCCCCGACAGCGAGGAGGCCTGGTCGCGGCTCACCGAGGCACTCGCCGAACGGGACCTGACGCCGGCAGACATCGAGCAACTGCTGATCACCCATCCCCACCCCGACCACTTCGGTCTCGCCAAGAAGTTCCGCGAGCGCGGCGCGACGGTGGTCGCCCACCCCGACGCCGCGTCGATCATGGCGGATTTCCCCGGGCGACTCGACGCCGAACAGGCCTACTTCCGCGAGTTCTTCGAGCGCTGCGGCATGGCGCCAGACACCGCCGACACCGTCACCGAGCTGCCGGGCGCGTTCGTCCACTACGCGCCCAGCGTGACCGTCGACCGGGAGGTCGCGGCCGGCGACGAGGTCGCCGTCGACGGAACGGCGCTCCGGGTCGACGACCTGGCGGGCCACGCCACGGGCGAGATCAGCTTCGCGTTCGACGGGTCCGCGGGCAGGGAAGCCATCGTCGGCGACAACGTCCTCGAAGAGATCACGCCTAACCCCTTCCTCCAGCCGCCCGACGAGCCCGAAGCCGAGCGCCCGCGGATCCTTCCGGCGTACAATGACTGCCTGTCCGACCTGCGCACCGCCGGATACGACCGCTTGCATCCCGGCCACCGCGGGCGGATCGAGGCTCCGACCGAACGGATCGGCGCCATCCTCGCCGAGCACGACGAGCGTACCGAACGGGTCGTCGACATGCTGGACGAGCCAACGACGCCGGTCGAGGTGATGACCGAGCTGTTCGGCGACCTGCCGGTCACCGAGCAGTTCCCGGGGATGAGCGAGGCGGTCGGCCACCTCGACGTGCTCGAGGCGGCGGGGCGCGTGACCGTCGAGGAGCGCGACGGCGATATCGTCTACGAGCGGACCGAGTGAGCCCGTTCTGTCCGCGCCAGCGTCAGTATGTTGGCTGTTCCTCGGGGACGCCCTCGCGGTCGTTGACCACGCGGGCGAGCGTGAACAGCAGGTCCGACAGGCGATTGAGATAGACGAGAGCGGTCCCGTTGACGCCGTCCTCGGCCTCGGCGAACGCGACGGCGCGGCGCTCGGCGCGCCGACAGACGGCCCGGGCCCGGTGAAGTCGCGCGCCGGGCTCGGAGCCGCCGGGGAGGACGAAATGCTCCAGCGGGTCGAGTTCGGCGTCGAACTCGTCGATGCTGTCCTCGATCGTCTCGACGTGGGCCTCGCGGACGCGCGGGTCGTCCTCGTCTGGGTCGGGGTTGGCGAAGTCGGCCTGGGCGACGTGGAGGTGGTTCTGCACCTCGGCCAGTAGCTCGTCCACGTCGTCGTGGCCGGTGGGCCGGACCGACCCGACCATGGCGTTGACCTCGTCGACGGTGCCGTAGGCCTCGATGCGCGGGCTGGTCTTCGAGACGCGGGACATGTCCCGCAGGTCCGTCTGTCCCTCGTCACCGCGACCGGTGTAGATCTTCATACGCCCCGCTCGGGCGGCCAGCGACTTAACTCCGGACCCGAACCGCCGCGCCGGCGGCGCGACTCCTCGCGTGCTGGCGGGGGTCCCGGCACCGGATCGCCGCCTCGCCGAGAGATCGGGACGTTAAATTACTGCGACACTGAAGACGGGGGTATGAGCGAAGTCATCACCCACGAGTGTCCGATCTGCGAGAGCGAACAGGAATTCTACCAGGCCGCCAGCATGCAGGTCCACATCGGCGAGAAGGTCAAGTGGCGCTGCTGGGAGTGCGACTACGGCTTCGTCCGCATCGACCACACCGTCGACACGAGCGAAGCGTCGGCGTAAGCGGCTCCAAGCGGTTGTTCAGTATTTCAGGGGCACCAGCGTCGGTGACGCTCACCCGTCGGCGCCGTCAGCGGGCGTCAGCGAGAGCACGACGGAGCTGCCCCCGAGGTCGCTCTCGGCGAAGCGCAGGCGGCCGCCGCAGGACTCACACACCCAGCGGACGATCCACAGGCCCAGCCCGCTGGCGTGTTCGAGTTGGGTGATCTCCGCCGATTCGTCGACGACGGTGCGCTCGTAGTCGGGGATCCCGGGGCCGTCGTCGTCGACGCGCAGGTCCACACGCCCGTCCTCGCGGTCGGTCTCGACGCGGACGTGGACGCGCTCGCCGCCGTACTCGACACTGTTTTCGAGCAGTTCCGTCAGCGCGAGTTCGATGCGACCGTCGCCGACCACCCGCACGTCGGCCACGTCGGACTCGATGCGGGCGTCGGGGTGTTCGCGGCGGTACTCGGAGACGACGGAGTCGGCGACCGACCCCAGATCGACCTCGTGGTCGCGCAGCGACCCCTCGCGCATCGTCCGGTCGAGCGAGCGCGCGCGGTCGCCCAGCGAGGCCACCTCCGAGGCGGTGTCGATGAGCGTCTCTGCCCACTCGTCGACGGTGTCGTCGTCGACCCGCTGGGCGATCATCTCGGCGTAGCCCAGCACCACGTTGAGGTCGTTGCGGAGGTTGTGCCTGAGCACCCGGTTGAGGACCTGCAGCCGGCGCTCGCGCTCTTTCTGGTCGGTGATGTCCGTGTAGATACCGAAGCTGTTGACCTCCTCGCCGCCGGTGTCGTAGGGGATCCCCCGGAAGAGGAAATCGCGGTAGCCGTCGGCGGTCCTGCGGCGGACCTCGCTCTGGACGGTCTCGCCGTCGGCGGCCCGCCGGTCGAGCTCCCGCCCGGTGTCGTACTGGTCGTCCGGGAGCACGAAGTCGTTGAGCGGCTCGCCGGTGATCGTCGCGGCGTCGTAGCCGAACACGTCCGTGAAGGCGTCGTTGACGGCGGTCACGACGGGCTCGCCGTCGACGTGAGAGGCCTCGACGACGGCGTCGGGGAGGTTGTCGAAGAGGTAGCTGAACCGGTCGCGCTGGGTCTCCAGCCGTTCGCGCGCCTCGACGAGCTCCGTCCGGTCGCGGACGACGCCGACGGTCCCCGCGGCGGCCGCGTCGGCCGGCAGCGGCGACACCTCGACCTCGGCCGGGAGCGACACGCCGTCGGCCCGCCGGAAGTCCGTCTCGAAGGTGCGGCTGTCGGCTCCGTGCTCGGTCACCGCGTCGACCGCCGCCGCCAGCGCGTCGTCGTCCAGCACCGCCGCGACCGGTCGACCGACCAGGTCCGCGCGGTCGACGCCGAGCCACGTCGCCAGCGGGTCGGTCACCAGCGAGAAGCGCCCGTCCTCGTCGGCGACGTACACCATGTCCTGGACGTTCTCCATGACCGTCCGGTAGCGGACGAGCTCGTCCTCGTAGGCGACGCGATCGAGCGCGACCGCCGCGTTCGAGGCGAGGATCTCGACCAGCTCGCGGGCGCGCTCGTCGAACGCGCCCGGCTCGGTCGCGCCGATACTGACGGCCCCCTGGTCGCCCAGCGGAACGTACAGCGTCTCGACGGCCTCGCCCGGCATCTCCGAGGGGGCGACGGCCACGTCGTCCGGGGCGTGGCGGATCTCGCCGGTCTCGAAGGCCAGGCCCGGCCCGCCCTCGCCGACGGCGTAGTCCGGCCGGTCGTCGACGGCGACGGCGTCGCTCTCGGAGGCCGCCAGCGGGACGAGCCGGTCGGCGTCGCCGTCGTACAGCCGGACGATGTTCATGTCGAACCCGAGCGTGTGCGCGATCGCGTCGACGACGATCTCGCCGACTCGCTCGGCGCTGTGGGCGCCCAGCAGCGCCCGCGATGTGTCGAGCAGCTCGGCGAACTGCTCGCGGGCCGCGCGGAGCTGGCGCTCGCGTTCCTTCCGGTCGGTGATGTCGCGGATGACCCCCGCGGTCCCCGCGAACTCACCGTCCTCGTCGGACAGCATCACCATGTGGTCCTCGGCGTCGACCGGCTCGCCCGACCGCGGGATCAGGTCCAGGTCGAAGGTCGTCTCGACGACGTTGCCGTGTATCAGGTCACGCAGCTTGTTCTCCGCCCGCTGGACCGTCTGCTCGTCCTTGACGAGCGAGGTGTGCTCGCCGAGCAGCTCTTCGCGGTCGTAGCCGGTCAGGTCGACCAGCGCGTCGTTGACGACCTCGAAGCAGCCCTCGTCGTCGAGCGCGTAGACGCCGTCGTCGACCGCCTCGATGATCGACTCGTAGCGTTCGAGTTCGTGCGTCCGCTCGCGCTTGTCGGTCACGTCGCGGACCACGCCGGCGACGCCGACGATATCGCCGTCCTCCTCGACGGCGGTCAGGTGGTCCTCGGCGGGGAACGGCTCCTCGTCGACGGGAACGATCGTCGTCTCGACGGTCTCGGCCGCCGTCTCGCCGCGGACCACGCGTCGGACGGCCGGAAACACCCGCTCTGCGGCCGCCTCGGTCGTGATCGTCGAGACGTGCTCGCCGACCAGCGCGTCGGCGTCGCGGCCGACCATCGCCGCCAGCGACTCGTTGACAACTGCGAATTTTCCATCGAGGTCGAGCACGTACAGTCCGTCGTTGACGGCGTCGAGCGCCGCCGCCGTCTCTTCGAGCACCGACCTGGAGACGGCCGCGCCGTCGCGCTCGGTCGCCGACCGGTCGGCCGCCGCGTCGCCGCCCTCGTCGAGGTGTGCCCGGACGCGCTCGCCCAGCGGCTCCGCGGTCGCCGTCCGGGGGACGTATTCGGTGACGCCGAGCCGCGTCGCCGCGGCGGCCAGCTCGCCGTCGGGCTCCTCGGAGGTCAGCAGGACCGGCTGGTCGTAGCCGAACTCGCGGACGCCGGCGAGGGCGTCGAGCGGGTCGACCCGCGCCTCGTCGGCCGCCTCGACGACGACGCAGCGCACGTCCGACGTGCCGATGGTCGAGAGCGCCGTCCGCGTCGACGTGGCCGAAGCCACGTCCCACCCGTCGGCTTCGAGCCCGTCTACCCTGGGCCGGTCGCGCTCCGGACCGACCACCAGCACCGTCGCTGCCATTCGTGACCCGAAGCAAGGAAAGCCCATCATATATCGGCTTCCCCCCGATTATCGAAACTGAGGCGCGCGAGGGGTGCGAGGCACGCGAGGCCCGCGAGGCCGACCGAAGGGAGGCCTCGAACCCACCGAGCGGGGGCTCAGTCTTCCAGGGCGTGCCAGGACAGTCGCGGTTCGCGGGCGGCGCTCACCTGGTCGATCCGGCGGGCGGCGGTCCGCTGGGGTGCGGCTTCGAGCGTCGCGTCGTCCTCGGCGGCGACGGCGTCGAACGCCGCGGCGAGGTCGTCGAGCGACGCCTTCCCCTCGGCCTCGGTCGGCTCGGTCATCAGCGCCTCGTCGACGATCTCGGGCCACTTCGTCGTCGGCGGGTGGACGCCGTAGTCGAGCATCCGCTTGGCCGCGTCGGCGGCGTCCTGCTCGCCCGCGCTCGCGACGAACTCGTGGTGGAACGGGCCGTACGGCACCTCGTAGTCGATCTGGCTGGCGAGGTAGTTGGCGTTGAGCACCGCCTTCGCGCTGGCGTCGGCCAGCCCCGCGTCGCCCAGCCGCGCGATGTAGGCGAACGCGCGCACGAGCACGAGCCAGTTGCCCGCGAAGCCGTGGACCTTGCCGATCGAGTGGTTCGGTTCGTAGCGCTCGTAGCCGCTGCCGTCCGACTGCGCTCTGATGTGGGGGGTCGGCAGGAACTCGGCCAGCTCGGCGGTGACGCCGACGGGGCCGGCGCCGGGGCCGCCGCCGCCGTGGGGCGTCGCGAACGTCTTGTGGACGTTGTAGTGCATCACGTCGAAACCCATGTCGCCCGGGCGGGCGCGGCCGAGCAGGGCGTTGAGGTTCGCGCCGTCGTAGTAGAGCAGCCCGCCCGCGTCGTGGACGATCCCGGCGACCTCCTCGATGTCCCGTTCGAACAGCCCCAGCGTGTTGGGGTTGGTGAGCATCAGCGCCGCGGTGTCGTCGCCGACCGCGGCCTCCAGCGCCTCGATGTCGACGCGGCCGTCCTCGGCGCTGGGGAGTTCGACCACGTCGAAGCCGGCCATCGCCGCCGTCGCGAAGTTCGTCCCGTGGGCGCTGTCGGGGATGACGACCTCCGTCCGGTCGTCGCCGTTGGCCTCGTGGTAGGCGGCGGCGATCCGGATGCCCGTGAACTCGCCCGCGGCGCCCGCGGGCGGCTGGAGCGTCACCGCGTCCATCCCGCCGATCCGCCCGAGGTAGTCCTGCAGTTCGGCCTGGAGTTCGAGCGTGCCCTGGACGGTCCCGTCGCCGCGGTCGGGGTGGGCCGCCGCCGCGGGCAGCGCCGCCACCTGCTCGGTGAACTTGGGGTTGTACTTCATCGTACACGACCCCAGGGGGAAGGGCCCACTGTCGACCCCGTAGTTCATCTGAGACAGTCGCGTGTAGTGACGGGCCAGCTCCGGCTCGGACAGGTCCGGCAACGCCAGGGAGTCGCGGGTCAGGTCGTCGGGCAACGGCGCGTCGTCACCGATCGCGACTTCGGTCGAGTCCTTCTCGGCCAGCAGGGGTTCGTACTCGCCGTCGTCGGTCCAGCGCGCCTGGTCGTACAGCGTCCCCGTCTCGGGAACGTGGTCTTCCCGATTCCCCTCCGTACCTTCGTCGCCGCGGTCGTCGCTCATCTCAGGCCACCTCCGCGACGGCGTCGACGAACCGGTCCAGCTCGGGCTCGTTGGCGTCTGTCACGCAGACCTGGATCCGGTGTTCGCCAACGACGTGGACGGCGAACCCCGCCGATTCGAGGTCCGCGGCGACGGCGGCGGCGGGCTGGTCGGTGTGGGCCTGGAACTCCCGGAAGTGATGGCGGTCGTTGACGGGCGCCTGCAGGCCCGACACCTCGTCCAGCCGGACCGCCAGGTCCCGCGCGAGGGTCACGCAGTCCTCGGCGAGCCCGACGAGGCCGTCGGGTCCGAGCGTCGCGACGTGGATCGCCGTCCGCAACGCCATCAGCGCCTGGTTCGTGCAGATGTTGCTCGTCGCTCGTTCTTTCCTGATGTGCTGCTCGCGGGTCTGGAGCGTCAGCGTAAACGCCCGGCGGTCGGTGGCGTCCTCGCTCACGCCGACGAGCCGGCCGGGCACCTGCCGGAGGTAGTCCTCGCGCGTGGCGAACAGTCCGGTGCCCATGCCGTAGGCGGTGCCGGCGCCGAGCGCGCTCGCCTCCCCGACGACCACGTCGGCGCCGGCGTCCGCGGGCCGCTCCAGCAGCGCCAGCGCGACCGGGTCCGACCCCAGGACGAACAGCGCGCCGCGGTCGTCGGCGAGGTCGCCGACGGCGCCGAGGTCGGGCTCGATGGCGCCGCAGACGGTCGGGTTCTCCGCGTACACCATCGCGACATCGTCGTCGAGCGCCTCCGAAAGGCCCTCGACGTCGACGGTGCCCTCGTCGGTGGGGTAGGTCTCGACCGGGAGGTCGGGGCCGTCCGCGTACGCTTCGAGCACCTCGCGTTTGCCCTCGCGGAGCTGGTCGGGGACCAGGATCCGGTCGCCCGAGACCGAGCG
>ENA-ORCR01000599-ORCR01000599.1-marine-metagenome-genome-assembly--contig:-NODE-599-length-17288-cov-3.617163_pt1 | contig 17288 bp, 19 predicted proteins | sample MGYA00237782_ERZ508514 | MGnify/ENA primary metagenome ERZ508514 (study PRJEB26185, sample SAMN06268960) | marine metagenome | isolation source: Eden Landing Ponds, San Francisco, CA, USA | place...
TCTCGACCGTGGAGAACGTCCAACAAGTCAAGACTGTCTGGACAGGCGACGAGTGGAAACTACACTTCGTCTGCAAGGTGGAAATAGACGTGGACGAAGCCCCCGGTGAGAAGACGGTGGGTGTTGACCTCGGTATCAACAACTTCGCCGTACTCGCCTACGAGGACGGTCACAGTGAGTTGTACCCGCTTAACTGCTTGAAACAAGACGACTACTACTTCAGCAAGCGAATCGCTCAGTGTGACGACTCGGACTCCGAGCAGGCCACCCGGCTGAACCAGAAGAAGTCGGCCCGCCGCACCCACTACTTCCATACGCTCTCCAAGCATATCGTCCAGCGGTGTGTTGACGAGGAAATTGGGGCTATCGTGGTGGGTGATCTCTCCGGTATCCGTGAGAATGAGGAGAATAGCGAGTCAAAGGATTGGGGTAAGCACGGTAATCTTGACCTCCACTCGTGGGCGTTCGACCGGTTCACCGATCTCCTCAAATACAAGGCCGAGATGGAAGGCATCACGGTTGAAGAGGTGTCTGAGCGCGATACGTCGCAGTCGTGTTCGTGCTGCGGCCGGAAAGATCAATCCAACCGTGTTGAACGCGGGTTATACGTCTGTAATGCGTGCGGTACAGTGGCGAACGCAGACGTGAACGGCGCTGAGAACATTCGGCAGAAAGTATCTCCAAGTTCACCGAATCTCTCGGTGAATAGGAGTAACGGCTGGTTGGCACAGCCATCGACGTTCTTGTTTGACAAGGAAACTGGTGCGTTCGCACCTCAAGAACAGGTCACGTCGTAAACCACAATCTCCCAACCCAGCGGTGCGGTGCCGTGGGAATCCTCACGCTTCAGCGCGGGGAGGATGTCAAGGCTGGGCTCGTGATCTATGGGGTTCGCTACGCTTGACGTATCAGTGTTTTTCGAGACGGAAACCACGATAGCGTCCGTCGGCGGACTGCTGAGGATGTCTCACCCGGTAAGGCGTTCAACCGGCTTGATATGGCCGTATGTCATGTCATATTGACTCTCTCAGCAACGCTACTTCCAACGAGCGGCGTTGTTGGTGTTGATGCGTCAGGGTTTGACCGCTGTCACGCTTCGAAACACTACACGAAACGAGCTGAACTCACGATTCAGCAGCTCAAAGTGACGATGCTGGCCGATACGAAAGTGAACGCAATCCTCGATCTCCACGTGACGACGACACGAAAACGCGATAGCCAGATCGTCCCGTCGTTGATCAAGCGCAATCTCGATAGTATTGACGTTCTACTCGGTGACAAGGGCTACGACGACCAGAAAATCAGGCGACTTGCCCGGCAACACGAGGCTCGCCCACTGATCAAGCACCGTGAGTTCACATCACGTCATAATGTAGACCGATCACTCTAAGCGGTCAATACAGATGATCTACATAGCTCTCGCAATCTGACTGAATTACTATCATCTCACAAAGTATTTACACATTCATTTCCACGCAACAGTATGAATCGCCGACAATTTCTTTCAACCTCAGCACTTTCCATGTCTCTCTCCGGTTGTATGGAAGTGAGTTTTGATAACGACAGTAAAAATGATCCTCCACCCTCGAACGAAACTGAAACCGAAACAGGGACACCGACCGTCGAACCGGAGACAGACTCCCCAACACCGTCACAGACGCCGGAGCAGCCACATGACCTGTATGTCGTAAACTACACCACCACGACAGAAATCGCAACCGTTCGTGTCCTCGATGAGGACGGGGACGCCCTTATTGAGGGCCAGTACGAACTCCCATCTGAACGCGGCATTAAGTTCGAAGACATCGGTGCACGGGAGGTAGAGTACACGGTCGAACTAACAATAGACGGCACTAAACTGATACCACTGACTTGGTTTACAGCCAGTTGCGCCTCGGTCGAAGAAGCCCCACGGGGCTCTCGGGACGGTTATGTTCAACTCCGTCGAGACGGTTCTGACAGGCTCCAAGCGACCCTCGCTGTGGACGACTGCGACGCGATCATCGGCCCGGAATATCCTACCGGGCCCGCACAGGGGTTTCGCGTCGAAGAATGAGATCAGCAACGACATGTTCGGTTAGTCCCTGCCGTGGTCAATACGCAGTTCTCATCGACCGACTGTTTCAGGCGAAAATCTGTCTGAAGAATAGGATTTCAACAGAGCCCCTTCTACTTATATTGAATATCTGGCAGACGACTACGTGCGTCGGACCGCAATCACTCGTCTTGAGGTTATCAGAGTTGTCTCAGCGGACGGGTGACAGTCAGTTCGCCCTGAAGCCTGGAACGGTGACGCCGGGTGGCGGATTCACCGCCCACCCGGACGGGTTCGAGGCCGAGCTCACGGACAAGCCCCTCCCTCAACGAGCGAAGTCGGTAGATCGAGCCAAGTAGGGTGGGGTAGTTGACGCAGGATTGGAGGTAGCGAGGCTGTTTTGTGTCCTACTGCCGTTCCCACAGAGTTTCGATACGCTCTTCGATATAATCGAGGACGAGTTGACAGACGTCACGATGGTCTTGGGGCCACTGTGCGTCTTCTGCGTCGGCGCGACTTGCGTCCGGCGGCGGATGAAAGTGATCTCGTTCGTTGTGACTGCTGGGGTGACGATCCCACCGACACTTCCATACGCTCTCTTGGCGCTCTTCTTGATAGTGAACGGTGAAGTCGTCGTTGCGATACCATCGAATCTCGAACCGAGCAGACACATCACCCGGGTAGTAATCACCGGCGAGTTCGACACGGAGATACAGCTTTCCCTCCTCGACGATATCCACTACTTCGAACATCCGACGGCCAGCGAATCGAGACTGTATCCGCTCTAACACCGCACGGTTCAGTGGCGCGGGACTCGCGCCGTCGTCGGCCGGTACCATTGTCAGCCGTGAGAGGGCGCTGTGGATCTAGTCGCCTTCTGGCGGGCACGCTCGTGGAGCCGGCGCTCCTCGATTGCGGTCGCCCAGTCCCCGAGGTCCGCATACACGTCGTCAACGCGCTCGGCGTCGAATTCGAGAACATCAACGTCGCCGGGCGAGTCAGCGTCGTACTCTCCGCGGTATGCTTCGATTTGGTTGGTGAGGTCCGAGACCCGGGCCTGTAGTTCTTCGACGGTGTGTGCGTTCGCCAACTCATTCACTCGGCGCCACTCGAAGTAGTCGTCGTTGCGCTCGTACCGAGCTGGACGGCCATCGTGGTGGATAACGATGCCAAGGTCAGCGTAGAAGGACAGATGCGTCCGTGCGGACTCTTCGGAGCAGTCTGCACGCTCGGCGATCTCGGCGGCCGTCATCGGCTCTCGTGCATGGAGGACCGCGCCGTACACGCGCTGTTTCGTGTCCTCGCCTTCGAATGGCCGGTCGAATGACGGCGGGCCGTCGCGACGGGCGTCATCTGACATACTTCGACCAACGGACTAAGACCACATATTTCTTTTTCTGACCAAAATATATTCTTTTGTCTTGCCATGCTGTCAGGTCGACAACCCCACCCAGTTCGCTCACCTAATTCGAGGTGGAGGCCCCACCCTCAATAAGCGAGCGGGGCTATTGCCCCCGAGCGAAGTAGGGTAGGGTAGTTTACAGTAATGCGAGGCGAAAGCCCACGGCTTTAGCCGTGGGAGGATGTCAGTCAGGCAGGACCGCTATAGTACTCCTGCTGGAGAGGGAGTACACCGGCTGAATCCACCCAAGTGAATTCCGGAAATCGTTCCAGAAGTAGCGGAACACAGACAAACGGTCAGAAAACACCAGTAGAGGCGTTCTTGGAGCTATACGTTGAAATCCGGAAACGACACGCCACAGCTTATCGGCGACTCGAACATCAGAGAGACCTAGATGGCGTTTAGCATCGACTTTCTGGACGACGGCCGCGTCCTGGAGTGAGAGCCAACCGCCGACGGCGCCGTCGCGACCGAGCACGGAGACTACTCGCCGCGCTTCTACGTCGCCGCTCGCGACCAAGACCTCGCTGTCCATCCAGGACAAGACATCAAGTACGTGGTCGTCGACGATGAGAAGGACTCGCGAGAGCGAGTCGCGCTGGCTCATGAGGAGATTGAATCGTACGATACGTCGTACTACGAGACGCAACTCGTCAGAGCTGTCGAGAGTGTGCTGGCACCGCTTGGCTGGGATCGGACGGAGATTCAACGCGAGATCGCGGAAACTCGGGAAACGGACTTGGCCGCCTTCACCGAGATTGAGAGAGGTTAACCAACACTATCGAGGTATCGGGAGATTTGTTGGTTAATGCTGAGTGGAGACACGGAAGGGACTTGGAGAGAATACCTCGCCCACACACCCCTCGTCCAGAGTGAAAACCAATCAGAGGTGTGGGGTGAGGTCCACGGGAAATAGGGGTTTTCGTGAGAGGTGGTCAGCAAGAATCACGGATAGAAAGTCTAAGACGGGAGAACACGGAGGAAATGGAACAGCGAACACAAGCAGCGGTTCAAAACCACCCGGACGAATACCGCTCTCGTCCTCCTTTGTGTGCTGAATACACTTGGTGAACAGTAAGAAGCAGGTAGTAATAAAACTTCTAGGTAACACTATGAAGATTGATATGTTTAGAGGGTTCTCAGCTGTATGACGACTGCTGTTAGAGGAATACACGTCTCACATCCTGTGATTTCGGTACTTTCCACCCGAGTTGTCGTGTGGTTCCCGCCGGGTCAACCGAGGGACTCTCGTAGCGTTTCACTCTGGACGAGGGGTGTGGGGGGTTCGATTCCGTCGTCCGTGTATTGTGAAACGTTGAAGGAACAATCGTCGTTTTGACTATTCGCCAACCAGCTAAGCGGCATCAAAGCCGAAACCGGGATTGGTATCTCTCGATCTTCCTCGTCAATCGGAATCAAGACACCCAATTCCGACAGTTCGGATTGTACCCTGCTTTGCTTCGGGTGGAGATCTGACCTGCGTCTTCACTCTTGATTGGGGGTGCCGACGAACGCTCGTCACCATCACTCGAGGTTCACACTCCACTCCAGCTCGTCACACCGGCGCTTTCACTCTGGACGAGGGGTGTCTGCCGTGCATCAGACGCCCAGTGCTGATGTGTCCTCTTATAGAAATGATTGATTCCCCGGTTCGGGAGATACACTCTGGATGGGGGGTGTTGCCTCAACCAAGTACTCTGCTCACCGGGTGGAGGGCTATTTTGATTAAGCGAGAGAATCCCGGCCTGAAGGCCGGGCGTGAATCGCGTAAACTTAGTTCAACAGTCAGCCCGAGACAGCCCGGCCGGATACTCTACTTCCACTCTGGTTCACGAGCCATTATGTAGCCAGCCCGGCACGGCCTCTGTATGGCGAATTGGGCCACGCGCACCTACGTTGCCCCCATCCGCAACCACCGGCAGGTGTGCGACGACCTCGATTCGCTCGGGTTCGCCGCCTCAAAACTCTGGAACGTCGCCCGGTGGACCTGCGACCGCATCTGGAGTGAAACCGGCACGGTTCCAGACGACAGTACACTCAAAGCGTACCTTAAGAGTCACGAACGCTACGCGGATTTGAACGCACAATCCAGTCAGGCAATTCTCGAAGAATTGGCTGAAGCGTTCGAGTCGTGGTATGCTCACCGCGAGAACGGTAACGAGGATGCGAACCCGCCCGGCTACCGCAAGTACGGCGACGACCACCCTCGCTCGACAGTCACGTTCAAAGAGGACGGCTTCAAGCACGATCCCGACCATAACCGGATTCGACTTTCAAAGGGGGAGAATATCAAAGACTCATGGTCGGACTTCAAAGACTCATGGTCGGACTTTGTACTCTGTGAATACGCCGCTGACCCGGACGTGGACGTAGAAAATGTCCAGCAGATCCGGGCGGTCTGGACCGGCGACGAATGGAAGTTACACATCGTCTGTCGCGTCGAAACTGGCGACCCGGAGCCGCCCGGCGATCGGGTGGCGGGCATCGACCTCGGCATCTGCAACTTCGCCGCCGTCGCGGTCGGAGACGAGGCGTTGCTATACCCCGGTGGCGCACTCAAAGAGGACGACTACTACTTCCAGAAAGAGCGAGCGAAGTGCGACGACACCGACTCCCACAAAGTGGAACGACTGGACCACAAGCGTCGGGGCAGACGTGAGCATTTCTTGCACGCTGTTTCAGCAGATATGGTGGCCGAGTGTACCGCCCGAAACGTTGGGACGATTGCCGTGGGCGACCTCTCGGGCATCCGTGAGGGAACTAACTGGAGCGACCACGGAAATCTGGACCTACACGGGTGGGCGTTCGATCGCTTCATTGAGATGCTAGAATACAAAGCCTACGAGCGTGGCATCAGCGTTGAGCGCGTGGACGAACGCGATACCTCGAAGTCATGTGCGTCTTGCGGAACCACCGACGATGGCCAGCGCGTCGAGCGTGGGCTGTACGTCTGCGAGGCGTGTGGGCTGGTCGCCAACGCCGACGTGAACGGGGCAGAGAACATCCGACAGAAGGTACTCCCGAATCTCGCCTGTGATGGGGGAGATAGGGATAACGGCTGGATGGCACAGCCAGCGGTGCGCCTGTTCGACAAATCCACGGGGCGAGTAGCCCCACAAGAGCAGGTGTCCCGCGAACCATAATATCCCAACGCTCGGGAAACCGCGCCGTTCATGGCACGGAGGATGTCATTCACTCTTGACCAGGGGTGTGGCAAACCCGCTCCAGTCTGGCGTTTTCACTCTGGATTGGGGGTGCCGGTCTGCGTCGGTAACTCTCGCTCCGAATCCGATTTCACTCGGGACCGACTCGACCCTTTGTGAGGATGATACGCCAGCGACAAAACATCAGAAGACGACCATAGCCCGATTTACACTCTGGTCGAGGTAGCCAAATCATTAAGTAGGTCCCATCCGCGATGTCTGATATTGATGGCTGAGGAACCGTCCCAACTCTCTGACTTCGACGGCCGCTACGAGGATCCCGCTGACGATCCCCTCTTTGACTTTGATGAAGACGACCCCGACCGAGCCAACATTTTCGCTCGAAAGGAACTGCTGAAGGTTGGCCACGTCCCTGAAAGCGGCCGTATCGTCGGCCGGGATGGCGAGATCAAGGCCGTTGCTGCTGAACTCAGGCCGATCGTTCGTGGCGATCCGCCCAACAACGTGATTATTTACGGCAAAACGGGAACCGGGAAGTCACTCGTTGCCCGTCACGTCACCGAACGAGCCCGGCGAGCCGCGGAGTCGAACGGTGTGTCCGTCGGCACGGTCTACGTCGACTGCGCGCAGCACAACACACAGACACGCGTCGCGAGGACGGTGACTCGTTCACTCAACGAGACGGACGAGACTGACTTCGATATTCCACGCGCAGGGATTGGCAGCGGTGAATACTACGACTATCTCTGGGAGATTCTGGATACTGCCTACGAGTCAGTCATCATCATTCTCGACGAGGTGGACCGACTCGATGACGATGATATTCTTATGCAGCTCTCGCGGGCTCGCGAATCGGGGAAAGCGGATTGCCACCTGGGCGTCATCGCAGTCAGCAACAAGATCGAGTATCGCGACCAGCTGAACGAACGCGTCAAGTCCAGTCTTCGCGAGGAGGAGTTTGTCTTCCAACCCTACGACGCGAATCAACTGCGCGAGATTATGAAGCACCGACGGGACGCGTTCCACGATGGCGTTCTCTCGGATGATGTGATCCCGCTGACGGCGGCACTAGCCGCCCAAGAACACGGTGACGCCAGAAAGGCAATCGAGATTCTTCGTCACGCCGGCGAACTAGCCGAGCGAGAAAACGTCGATACAGTCGTCGAGGAACACGTTCGCGATGCCCAGGAGTGGGCTGAAATCGATCGGTTCGAGGAGCTTCTCCGTGGATCGACGACACAGGTCAAATTCATCCTCTATTCGCTCGCGCTGCTCACCGAAGAAAATCCGAACGAGGATGGATTCTCTACCAACCGGATTTACGAACGGTATCAGGCGACGACAGAGAAGGCTGACGCGAAGACTCTCAGCGAGCACCGCGTCTATGAGCTGTTGAAAGAGCAGGCGTTCCTCGGTGTCGTTGAATCAACTCGGACCGGTGGTGGCCGGGGTGAAGGCAGTTATCTCGAGCATCGGCTGGTTCAGGATACCGGCATCGTGCTGAAATCTGTCCTCCGGGACAGCCGGTTGGAAGACCTGGCCTAGCTCCCGTTTCGGTCGCTGATCACACCCCTGATCACGAGTGTATCTCTCGATACGTCGGAAACGTGGGGTGGGTGATGAAACGACGGAAACGAGGGGGGTGTAATCCCCTTGATCGTGGCTGCGTACCCTCCACCGACCTCCAGTTACGACGGAAACGTGGGGTGGGTATCTTCTCTCCGAGTGTTACCTGTCTGGGCTGACCAGATCTCTCTTGCTAGAGAGGGGGACTTTCGGTGATCACATCGGGCGAGAATCTTGTAAACTCCATGCGACAGTCCACCGGTACAGCAAAGCCGACTTCTCCACTACCACGTGACTATAGATATACTATTTTCACTGTCGGAAACCAATATGGTGCTTGTGGAGCTTCGCCGTACTGCCGTCGTGAAACTCGACGTCGACGACGATGCTCACCAGCTTCTCCAAGAGACGATAGACCGCTTCAAACAAGCCGCCCAAATGGTTGTAAACGACGGCTGGAACGGGACTGAAGACGGCTACATTATCACGTCGAAGACTGAGCTTCACGACCGGACATACGATACCGTGCGCGAAGCGACCAATGAACTCAACGCTGACCTCGTATGTGCAGCTCGGAATCGTGCTGCCGACGCACTCGATTCCTGCGCTGAGAAACGCAAAGACGGCAAAAATCCTTCAAAACCTCGATTCACGTCGGATTCGGTTGTCTATAATCTGAACGCAATCACGTACTACGACGAGTACGCAACACTTGCGACCGTGAACGGACGTATCGAAGCCGAGTACGTCCTACCTGACGAGGACGTACCTCCGACGATCTATCTTTCGGACGACTGGAAGAAACGAGAAGCTACGTTGCAACACCGGGATGGCGACTATTACCTCCACATTGCTGTCGTGAAAGAGACAGACGATGAGCCGGAAGATGCCGAGAACGGAACGGTTCTCGGTGTGGACTTGAATGTGGACGGACACCTCGTCGTCACCTCGACAGGCGCGTTCCTTGGCAACGCCGACTATCTCAATCATAAACGGCGTGAATACGAGAAGCGGCGTGGACAGATGCAACAGACCGGTACTCGGTCAGCTCACCTGACGATAAAATCACTTAGTGAGAGATTCTCTAACTGGAGCGAAGACTACCTACACCGTATCTCGAAGGCACTTGTGCAAGAAGCACTCGCTCACGAGTGTACACACATCGCATTCGAGAACTTAGAACACATTCGAGAGCGAATCTCGAACGCTTCGAAATTCCAGCAGTGGGTCTTCCGTCGTATCCAGGTATATACTGAGTACAAAGCCGCTGAGTACGGTATTGCTGTCGAGAAAATCAGCCCACAGTACACGAGTCAACGTTGTAGTCACGTTGACTGTAGCTTCACGCATAAGGAGAACCGAGATGGCGACGAGTTTTGCTGTCTCAAATGCGGGCGCGAATACCACGCCGACTACAACGCCGCGAAGAATATTGCCCGGAAACTACTCCAGCACTGGCACAAGTCTGGTGCTGGAGGGGCAAGCAGTCACCTTGCCCTGAAGTCGGGGTCGTTGAACGTGAACGGCGTATATACGCCCACCACTACGTAGTGGTCAGAACGGGAGTCCACCGACAAGCTCTGCCCTTCGGGACGGAGAAGGTGACTCACACTCTGGGGTGTCCTCTGCTACGCTACTAATTGCGCTGAACAACCCCCGGCTACGATTTACCACCGGTTATTCGTCGGGACTGACCGGTCCTTTGTACTGGGAACGCACTTTTTCGCCTTCTCGCCACTGCCAGTAGTAGTAGCGGTTGTCGTTAATCTCCTTGATCGTGATCGTGGCCTTCGCCGGGACGTCGTCCGGCAGATCGTCGGGACGTTCTTCGATTTCGCTTTCATCTGAACCCTCTTCGAGACGTGCCTCGCGAGCCTTGTGCTCAGCTAGCTCTTCAGCGTAGCGGGCAACGTGCTGGAGCTGCTCAGAAGAGGACTCGTTGAGTGTGTTGACGATATCTGTCGGGAGTTCCGCCGGCGGCGTCGGTGGCTCGTAGGACATCAGCGGTCGCCTCGTGTTAACCAACAGAGCGCGTATCGGCATAGATTTGTTGGTTAATCAGATATCGGGTCGCCACGGGCTGAAGAGTTCGAATAGCAAACTATTCAGGAATAGGCCGTGCCGTTAGATGCCATCCGGACGGGGAGCATTCTCGTACTTGACCATCTTTTCGGGCTTATCTGAGATGGTGTCGTAGATCTGCTGGAGCGTGTCCTCTGCTGCGAGGAGGTTGTGGTCGTCGAGGAACTTCCGGCCTTCCTCCGTGAGCCCATAGAACTTCCTAGGGTAGCCCTGCCGGCGCTGGTCGTCGTCCAGGGCGACCTCCTTCAGGATGCCCTCATCGATCAACTTCTGAATGTGTTTGTAGACGGTGGCGTCGCTCACGCTGGGGTTGAGTTCCTCGAGCTCGTACATCGAGGGGAGCTGGTCAGGATGCTGGAGGATGTTGTTGATCAGCGCGAACCGCGTCTGTTGGGTGACAAAGTGGACGAGTTCCCGAGATTCCATCCCTTCAGAAGTCCCCATTTCTGTGCTCATACGACACGATACACATCCTAGCGGTAAGTAGTTTACTCTTGAGTAAATCACTCTGGAGTGAATCTCTACGGTTGAATTGGTGATTTACTTCTTAAACTATATCTTCCTAACGCAGAGAGCGTTCGTATATGCCCGACGAAGAGCCGCCCGTCCCCGAAGAGGTCCTCACGAGTGCGAAGGACCAGCTCGACGACGAAGCGATCTCGCTGGCGGACAACGAGGAAATCCTCCACGCTCTGAGCGAGCTAACTCCTGTCTACGAAAACGAGCGCTCGTACTTCGTGCTGGGCAACTACGACCGAGAACCGATCCGGCGGCTGAACCTCGTGATCGACCGGCTTAACCGCCGACAGGACGCCTACGCCTTCCGGATGGTCGATATCCGTGGCGAGTGGGACAACAGCATCCAGAAGTTCTGCCTGATTGCCGACATCGTGACCTACCTCGTTGGCGTCGCCGAGAAAGAGCCGAGTGATTTTCTCGTCGAGCAGGGGCTCCTCGTCGGCACGACGGAGTTCTTCGCGAAGAGTCACGTCCTCCAGCGAAAGTACGAGAACGAGGAGCATCCCTTCGGCTGGATGCAGGACGGCGTCTTCGAGCTGTTCGATCGAGAGGGGCGGCTGTATTGCTGGCAGACTGAGGAGGAACTCGTCGGCATGACGGAAGAACTCCCGTGATGGCGGGTGAGATCGCGACTCATTCTTAACCAACAACAGAAGTGAATGGGGCGGTATGTTGGTTAATCAAGAGCAACCCGCATTAGCAGGGAGACGACCATCCGGTCGCAGGACTCGGCCCCGTTTAATTTCGTGATCGACGCGACGCAGGTGCTTACAACCGCCTTCGGGTGAGCTCTGTTGCCAGTCGGGACATGTACACGATTCATCGATGACGTCGACTTCGTACCTGTTACCGGATGCGGACTGTACCTCATAGCGGCCACTTTTCGAGAGGAGTGAGACGTCCATCGCTTCGGCGACGGCACGCTTCGTACGGGGCTCAAGATCGTACTGTGACGCTGCGTTCTCGTTGACGACCAGTCGCTCGCGAGCGATGCGGAAGTCCCGCGAGCGTTAGTGAGCGGGACGTCGGTGAGCTTGATCACCGGAAGGGCCAGCGGCGGGTGGGGTGGGCCGGTGAGTACCACACTAATCAGGCGATGGGGCTAGTTGTTCAGCAACTGTACTGATGTAGGGCTGAAAGCACCCCGGAACCCGACGCGTCTCGACGACACACGCTCCATGCGACCGACCCTATAGGAATCGCGATCAATCAGCGTCAGGGAAACTCGTCGTCGTCACCTTCGTCGCACCGTCTTCATAGACACTCTTGCCGTACCCAACTAGGATTCGCTCTGGGCGGTAGTCGGCGAGGCTCTCCGGCGCCTCGTCGAGAGCTGGGTGGACGCCGATGTCGTCGTCGCCCTCACAGTACCCTGGAAGGGACCGAGTGTCTCCATGACGACGAGGGCCTCATCGGCTTCGTCGACAAGGACCGCCTCCTCCCGCTCGTCTGTATAGATAAGGCGCTGGATAATGTAGTCCGTGCCAGGAAGTTCAGATTCGAGTAGTTCCGGGCTCTCGTCGAATTTCTCGCACGTCACGTCCATCCAGTCCGGAAGATGAACGACGACGTCGCCACGGGGCGGGATGTGCCAGAAGCAACTGCCGAGTACTTGGAGACGATTTGGTAGATATACTTCACGGAAATAGAGCGCCGGTCTGAATTTTGGGAATAAAACGCCTCATGACTAGTTTCTACGCGGATGAGAAAAGAGAAGCAGAGCGGTGACCATCGGAACAGATAGGCCAACGATTGGAACTGTCTGTCCAAAGATAGCTGTCATGATGGCAGTGGCACCAACTATGACACAGCTGGTCAGAATCGAGAACTGACGCCAACGTGGCGTGATTTCGGAGGCATCTTGGAAGATATTTGCTGACCCCGCTCCAAGTGTCACTGCGAGCCCGATATTGTAGCTCGCTGTCAAGACCGACAGCGTCGGGAAGTACTCACCTGTGATGAATCTATGGCTGGCGACAGTCATCCCTGCGAGCCCAATTACCACCAATAGGAGGCCAAATCCGAACCACTGAGACCACCGACCAGCAGGTGGCTCCGGAACACTTTCAGAAGGTATACTGCGAACAACCGGCTGGGCGGCGATAAGTAGCTGTAGCCAAACGAATGACCCGATCCAAACGGCTGCGACGCCAGGTGACCTGAAAATCTCTCTGGTGACTAAACGGATGGGTGTGAGTGTCTCTTGTGGGGACTGGTGTGGGAGCGCGGTGCCAAGGGCAATGACAAAAATGAGTACTAACAGGCCTAAGGATACAGCATCGATAAATCGGGCGAGGGGTCGGCCGACGACACCTGTGACGGAAGCAACGGCCGCACCGAGTTTGGTTGGGCCGCCCCCAGTATGCTCACAGACAGATGAGCCTGTTTCGCCCCGGTGAATCTGTTTATGACATGTTTCACAAAGAGTCAGAAGGTTCTCTAATTCGTGTGACCCGCCGATACGGCGCGGAAGTATGTGATGACATTCGAGGCTGGCATCTCCGTACTGGCCGCCCTCTGCGCCACAGTGCTGACATTGAAACTCATCACGAACAAAGGCCGCACGCCTACGTGCGGACCAATCACCGGGAAGTTCAGTCACGGATAGAGCCCGAGTGAGCCGTGCTACAGATTCGGTCCATCCCTGTCCCCCTCAGATCCTCCTCCTCCAAGCCCAACGACTTCAGCGAGCTTAGAGACGACAGAGCCACTATCTGTCTCGTCTTGCTCATCAGCGCTGTCTTGGCCCACTGTTCTATCGATCTCTTCCATCAGCTGGTCAGCCCGCCGTTTCACCGTCTGATTTCCAGCCCGTTTGATTGAGGCCACTTCCTGTTCGAGTGTGGACTGGACACGCTCAACCACAGACCGTTGACGGCGTCGGTAGACAATCATCGTGGCGACACCGACGAGTATTCCACCCGCTGCGCTCCACCCGAGCAAAATGGACCACGTTGGCTGTGACGACGATTGGGCTCGATCCCATGGGTTATCGGCCAGTTCCACCTGCTCGGAGATCTGTGCGTCAAGCCGCTGACCGTTTTGACTGAACTCGATGTCCGCTACTGCCGAAGTCAACTCACGCTCTCCAAGTGTGGACGGAACCACGCTGAACGCGATCGTTACCTTCTCTCCTGGATCGAGCTCCGGTATTACGAACGCGTTTCTTCCTTCTGACCGGATCGAGACGTCGTGGTTACTGGGAGTGACCGTGCTAGCGTAACTACTGGTCTGGATCAGTGTCTTTGCCCCCGACCTGAAGTCGACCCTAATGTCGCTAAGCTTCGCATCGGTGGGCTCGACAGTCAGCCGAACGCGAATCTCCTGTGACGGAGTGGTCTCATCGTAGTCGGCACTCATGACGACAACATCCCTGACGGGTTCCTGAGCGCTGACCGACAACGGGGCACCCATGGCTGACCCGAGCACAAGCGCCACGATGAGGACCGTCGTTGCCTGGTACCTCATTCGTCTGCCACCCCGTCAATGGGTCTCTCACTCGAACTCTCGCCAATCTGGGATGCTGACTGTACTGCGGGAACGAGTTCAGGGAAGGCCGCATGGTGAGACAAGTCGATATCGCTCCCAATGAGCCTATCCAGACTTCCCTGTCGCCATCGTTCCTGAATCACCCTAAACTCGGAGGCATTCTCAAGGCTAACGTTCCCATACAGAACCACTAGTGTCAGCTTGAATGGACTGTCGACCCAGCAGTCACTCAGAACCGTCCCGATGTCGTGGCGGCTGTTGATTGCCTGTAGGTCACTTTCGACTTCCCCAGACATACTCAAGACGCCACTATTCCCCGCCGAAGTCATCGGGATCAGAGTCTTGTCTAACTTGCTGTTCGCCCGGAACGTCCTACTATTGTCAAAGTTATCCTCAAGCGGCTCCGACACGATGTCGAGAGCGGTGCTGATCTGCCGGAGGATACTATCCCTGTCGAGCAGCCCGTCGTCGATGAGATCGAAGAGACTCTCTGCTTCGGTGAGGCTCTTGCGGCTCAGATCTTCCATCGAGTCGATGTTGAGTGGGATGTCACCGACCGACCCGGAGAAATTATCTACCGGGGTGACCCTCTGGCGGCACGTCTCTCGACGCGTCTCGGCAGCGCGAATATCACTCTTCTTCTCACCGATGAGGTCCTCCGCAACCGTTTGACGAGTCCCAAGGAGCTCACAAACGTCCTCCAGCTCCGTCTCCAACTTCGGCAGTTCGGTGTCGACGAGTCGTTCGCGGAGAGAAAGGAGGTGCTCGTACTCGTCGAACAACTCTGACAACTCCTCTCGAGTCTCTTGAATACTATCGAGGGTTGCTCGCAGGCGCCTCCGCTCGTTCCGCTCGTACCATGAGGTGTTAGCGATCTGTTCTTCGATCTCGGACTCAGAGTTGCCTAAGTATGGGTCGATCCCCTGCTCGTATCGGTTCGTGTAATCCTCCTCGCTCAGGCCTCGAACATTCGCATCGAGGTCCTCTTCGTTCTTCTCCCAGAGGTCGTCGATTCGCCGTTCGAAAGCGTGATCCTCTAGTTCTGCGTCAATCTGTGCTAAGACGAGATTCAAGAAGGCGTACTTTCCGAGGGCCCGATGGGGAATGAACTGCTCCGGGTCAAAGTCCTCAATACCGTTCTCCGCTGGACTGTCGCTGAAATCGTCGGCCGACACCAACCGCTCGGGGAGGTCAGTAACCACTCGACTCATCCCCTCTTGAATCTCGTCAATTCCGGCGAGCGTCACGTCTAGCACCGAGGTGGCGTCGATGAACTGTGAGCTCCGTCCCGATATCTCTGCGCTGATGTCGTCGATGGTCTCAGGAACTGATCCAGGCTCGAACTCTATCTTGCGAAGTGCGTTGATATTCGCTTCGAGCTGTCCGAGGGCGTCCCGATGTGACTCAAGCTGCTCCCTCTCACGCCGCTGCGCACGGATTTCCTCTCCTGACGTCAGCAAATCAAGCGCCGCCTGTACCGTGGCCCCGATATTGGCGACGTCGACTGTGTACATGTCATAATCGAGCTGGTTATACGTGTTACCAATGTCTCCGGCACTGACCGTCGCAAGCGACAGAATCGCCGAAGCCAGCTTGAAATTAACCCGAGAGAGGTAGCTCTCTCGCCTATCACTGTCGTGTTGTGAGGTGTCAACCCGCTGCTCTTCAATTGGGGCCACGAAGAGCTTGTCAAGTGGTGGCGTGGTGATATCGACGTAATCCACCGTACTGGCCACAGGCGTTTGAATCGCCTCCGTCGACAGGCCGTCACCGTTCGCTCCTTCATCTAACCTCTGTAGTGTGGCCAGCGCCTGTAACGTGTTGCTCGAGTTGACGTAGTACTCCGCTTCACCCTCAGGGTCGAGTGCTTGGCCGTCAGTCCGGAGTTCCGACACCGTGATCATCGCGTTCACCCTCACATCGAGGTCGAATTTACTCTCGATACCCTCAGCAGCTCGACGGACAATCGGTGCGAGCAGTGGCAGGATCCCGCTTCCAGTTCCTCCAGATCCTGTACCGACTAACCAGATTGACGCTGACGTGTCCTGCTTGTCAAGCGCAGATCGCATCTCGTTGCCGATACTCCGCTTGACACGCCCGTCGTGGCGCTCCAAGAGGAACCGACCCACGCAGGGGTTCCGGGTCGCCCCTTGGATGTTCAGGCTATGGTTTGGACTCAGGTATGGAACTGACGGGTCGTTCTTCGCTTGGTCAAATTCCTTCTTGATCCGGTCGTTCGTGTTGAGCCGAATTCCCTTGAACTCATTCGGAACGGCAGCGCTGTCGATAGTTGCCGACTCAATGGGGATGTACTCGATATCTAAGTCGGGCTCCAAGCGCTCCTCCAGGGAGTGGATCCGCTGTGCGGTTCGGAGCCCGCCCGTTCCAACCGGAATGACGAAGAGCTTGTTCCGGGTTGGCTCATTGATCTGCTGTCCATCCGACTCTGTGGCATCGTCGGCACCTTGGTCTGGGTCACCGGCTGCAGTCTGTGGCTTGTGTTCGCTCATATGTGTTAGCCGCCGGGAACGGCCCTGAAACAGGGCACCACGTTTCCGACGTATGTACACGTATGCTGCCTTTCCCCCATCACTCCGTTAGCCACTATTCGGGGCTCGGTTTGGAAATCCAGGTCTCATCTGGAGTTCTGGAATTACCCCGACTGCTTTCTGGGTGTGCGTATCGTCCGGACTCTGCTCGTCTTGAACGGTTGGACCAGGGACCGTTCCAGCAGGCTGAGGCGTCCGGTCAGAACTCAAACACTCTGTCAGAACGATTGTTGAGTCGGCCTACTATTGTATCTCCCACCTACTCGGTCAGTGGCGCTGATAATTGCCATTCCTGAATATCGGCAGGGTAGAACCGAAAACGCCCTTTCTCAGAACAACAAATTTTGCGGATCACTTCTCCGTGTATAAGACAATCTCTTAGTCTGAAGACCGCTATCGGCATTCATTATAGTATAAAAAATTTTCCCAGACAATCCGTCTTCGGATTAGCCAGTATATCCCCGGCACATAGAAGTAATTGC
>ENA-ORCR01000600-ORCR01000600.1-marine-metagenome-genome-assembly--contig:-NODE-600-length-17279-cov-7.921404_pt1 | contig 17279 bp, 20 predicted proteins | sample MGYA00237782_ERZ508514 | MGnify/ENA primary metagenome ERZ508514 (study PRJEB26185, sample SAMN06268960) | marine metagenome | isolation source: Eden Landing Ponds, San Francisco, CA, USA | place...
AGTTCCACCGGCTCGTGGCCGTCGTAGCTGTCGTCCGAGTGGACGTGGGCGTCGATGCTGACGGTGACGCGGGACACAGCCGAGATTACGCGGGGAGATATATAAACGCGACCGACGAGTCAGACGAAGGGTTAGGTGTCCGCGAGCGAACACGGCGGTATGAGCGACCCGACTGACGGCGACCCGACTGATCGCGACCCGACCGACGGCGACGAAGCCGGGCCGACCGACCGCGAGTACGTCGACCGCGCGATCGAACTGGCCGAGGAGGCCGTCGAGGCGGGGAACACCCCGTTCGGTGCGCTGCTCGTTCTCGACGGCGAAATCGTCGCCGAGGAACACAACGAGACCCTGACCGAGGACGACCTGTCGGCCCACCCGGAACTGGCGCTCGCGCGGTGGGCGGGTCGCGAACTCGACGTCGACGAACGCGCCCGCTGCACGATGTACGCCAGCACCGAGCCGTGCCCGATGTGCGCGACCGGGATCCACTACGCCGGGATCGGGCGGGTCGTCTTCGGCGTCGCGGGCGAGACGCTCGACGCGCTCACGGGCGACGTGGTGACCATCCCCTGTGCGGAGGTGATCCGCCGAGGTGGCGGCGACACGGAGGTGGAGGGACCGATCGCCGAAGCGGCAGCGATGACGCTCCACGAGTCGGTGTACGGCGAACCGTCGCGTGACCGTACGAGGTGAAAACCGCGTTCTGCGCGTCGTCCTGCCGCGTTCTCACGTCGTCCGGAGGGAAGAAGTGGCCGGAGAGCGCCGATTCGCTATCGTTCCAGTTCGACGGTCAGATCGGTCGCGATCCACGCGTCCGTGTTCCCCTCTTCGGTGAAGACGGTGCGCTCGGGCGAGCAGCGGCTCGCCTCGACTCGCGGTCGTGCGTCCGACGACTCCTCAACCTCGTGTTCGATCCGGTCCCCAGCGGTCATTACCAGTCCGTCAGGTGTGCGGGGGGTTATAGATTTCGGTCGGCCTAAATCATCGCGGGAACGAGGGGAATCGTTTCGGCGGCGGCGAGGCGGGCGGGGGATCGGATCCGATTAGCCCGTGGCGGCCGTCGAGGTGGATGATGACGGATTCGCTTTTCACCCCGTTCACGCTGCGCGACACCGAGTTCCGCAACCGCGTGATGCTGTCGCCGATGTGCCAGTACTCCGCGGACGACGGGTTCGCGAACGACTGGCACCGGGTCCACCTTGGGTCTCGCGCCGCCGGCGGCGCCGGGGTCGTGATGACCGAGGCTACCGCGGTCGAGCCGCGCGGCCGCATCACGCCGGACTGTCTGGGTATCTGGTCCGACGAGCACGCCGAGGCGATCGAACCGACCGTCGAGTTCGTCAAGTCGCAGGGCGCGACGCCCGGGATACAACTCGCCCACGCCGGCCGGAAGGCCTCGCACCGCCTGCCGGCCGAGGGCGGCGATCCTATCCCCGCGGACGACGACCGTGGCTGGGAGACGGTCTCCGCGACCGCCGCACCGTATCCGGACCCGGCCGCTGACGAGGACGAACTGGCTGCGACTCGTCGGCTGGACGAAGACGGAATTGACGAGGTGATCGACGCGTTCGCGGCCGCCGCGGAGCGCTCGCGGGACGTCGGCTTCGAGGTCGCGGAGGTCCACGCGGCCCACGGCTACCTGCTCCATCAGTTCCTCTCGCCGGTCACCAACGACCGCGACGACGAGTACGGCGGGAGCTTCGAGAACCGGACCCGTCTCGTCCGCGAGGTCGTCGCAGCCGTCCGCGAGGTCTGGCCCGACGGTCAGCCCGTCTTCGTCCGGATCTCCGCGACCGACTGGCTCCCCGACCGCGACTCGTGGGACGTCGACGACTCCGTGCGGCTGGCTCCCCTGCTCGCCCAGGCCGGCGCCGACCTGATCGACGTCTCCGGCGGCGGGATCCACCCGGACCAGCGGCTCCCGGACGCGGGACCGGGGTATCAGGTGCCGTACGCCGGGGCGATCCGCGAGGAGACGGACGTGCCGGTCGCCGCGGTCGGCGGGGTCACGGAGCCGACCCACGCCGACGCCCTCGTCCGGAACGGGCGGGCCGACCTCGTCGCGCTCGGCCGAGAGCTGCTCCGACACCCGTACTGGCCGCTGGAGGCCGCCCACGAACTCGATGCCGACGTCGAGTGGCCGGTGCAGTACCGGCGCGGGCGCTTCGACTGATCCCGCGCTGCCCGGGTCGCCGCCGCGCTCGAAGCGCTCGCCCCCGACCCGGCGATCGAGACCACGAAACCGCGACCGCCGCGGTCGACATCGGCACCCTCTCACAGCTGTACGTCGGCTACCGATCGGTCGACGAAGCGGTTCGGAGCGACGGGCTCACCGTCGGTCCCGCGCTCGCTGCCGACCTCTCGGAGCTCTTCCCGCCGCGGACGACGCACCTGCGCGAGGTGTTCTGAGTCCGCCACCCGCCAGCCGGGCTTTTTATCCGCGGCCCGCCTATCACGCGGCATGAGTTCCCGTGACGACCGACGCGACGACGAGTTCGAGGAGCGGCTCGACGAGCTGGAGGACGTGTTGAGCGAACTACGCCGCGACCTCCGCGAGACGGAGCGGGACCGCCGCGGTCCCCCTCGACCGCCCCGACTCTCCGAGCTCGTCCGGTTCACCGAGCGGTACACCATCCCGACGGTGATCGCCCTCCTCGAAACGACCATCAAGTCGCTCGAACTGGTACAGGGGACCCTCCGACTTGCCGACCCCGGGCGAAGCCTCGACGAATCGGGCTCGGCGGCCGACCGTCTCGGCGACGTTCGGGACGGGGCCAGCGCCGGGCTCTCGCGGTCGCTCTCGGAGCTCCGGACGGCGCTCTCGGAGGCCGACCTCCCGGAGGAGGCCGCCTCGCGATCGATCATCGAGGACGCGCGCGACCTCACGGCGGAGATCGAAGCGCGGATCGATGAGGGCCGTCGCGAGGCCGACGCGGCCCGGCGCGGACGACGCGACCGACCTGACGGGCGGGACGGGCGGAACGAGACCGGGAACAGCACTCCTCGGAACGAATCGGATGACGACCGCGGCGTCCGGATCGACGTGACCGACCCCGACGCGGACGGCGAGAGCGACCGAGACGGGGACGATCCGGACGACGACCCCGGGCCCGAGGTCGACGTCGAGTCGGAACTGGAGTCGATCAAGCGCCAGTTCGACGACGGAGAGGCGGACGAAGAGACGCTCGCCGGGGAAACTGACGCGAACGGCGACGGAACGGACAGCGACGGAGCGAGCGGAGACAAAGCGGACGGCGACGGAACGGACGACGAGAACACCGACGAGCGGGAGTGACGAAACGGTGACGGTCGCGACGGCCGGGACGGGCGGAACGACCGCGACACCGAAAAACAAGAATTCTGACACTTTTAAGTCAAATTCGATAGCAGTCGGTACGGACGTTTACCATAACAGACAATTGATAATATAATAAACACTTTATAGGGCCTTCCGGAAAATGGCATATGGAACGAAGACAGCTGTTGGCGTGCGTCGGAGCCGGCGGAATCGGTCTCGGAACTGCTGGCTGTCTCGGACTCGGCGGTGGCGGCGACGGAGCGGAATCGATCGAGGCCCCGGAGTTCGACGTTAACGAGGACGCGCCGGGTCGGGTGCTGTTCCTCGCCGCGAGCACGCCCGACGACGTTACCTACGAGGACGAGTTCTCGATCACCGCACTCGTGGGGAACGCCGGGGGAGAGCCGGTCGACGCGGAAGCGGACGTCCGGATGTTTCACCCGAGCAGCGACGTCCCCGAACAGACCAGTACGGTGGTCGTCGAGGAGCTCGGGTCGGGAGACGTGACCGAACTCACCGTCGGGCCGTTCGACGCGACCTACTCGGGGACGTGGGAGTTCGACGGCGCAGACGGATTCGACCGCTCGCATCCGGATCTCGAGGCGCTGGTGACGGTCGGTTCCCGCCAGCAGGCCGTCGGCGACAGCTTCGATCACCCGTCGGGCGTTCGGTTCACCGTCGACGGCGTCAGCTACGAGCGGGCGGTCCACTACGACACGGCCGAGTCGCCGACCATCTTCGGCTCGAACGAGGTCGTCGCCGTGCGGACGCCGGCCTCCGGTCAGGTGATCACACACCTGAAGTTGACCGCGGAGAACAGAACGTCTGAGACGGTCGTCTTCGGGGACGGCGGCGCGTTGTACGACGGGGCGTCTATCTCGAACACTCGGTTCGATCTGACCCCGAGCGACCGCTACGAGAGGTTCACCAACGCCCGTGTCGACGGCGACGATCTCAGCACGCTCGAACTCGAAGCGGGCGACTCCGGATCGTACTACCTCCTCGCGGTAACAGACGTCGAGGACCTCCCGGAACTCGGACTCGACGTCGGCTTCACCGACGACGAGTCCGACCCGGAGATCCGCTTCGATCTCGGCGGCGAGCCCGATCTGCCCGAGTTCGAACTCGTCGAGTTGGACATCCCGTCGGAACGGACGGAGGGAGACCAGGAGTTCGGCGTGGTGGTCGAGAACGTCGGCGACGCCGCGGGCACCTTCCGCGGGGCCATCCAGTGGCGGTACGACGGCGACTGGTACCACCTCTCCCCGCCGCTCGAAGCTGACCTCGAACCGGGCGAGGACGCTCGGACGTTCGCGACCTCGGACGCGTCCCCGGGCGAGGTGTACGACTACCGGGTAGTCCCCTTCGGCGAGGAGTTCTCGCTGTAGGCGCCGACCGGCTCGGCGCTCAGAAATCGGCGCCGAACCGTTCCGCGATCCGCTCCGCCGAGTCGAGGAGGAGCGTCTCGTCGTCGGTGAACACTTCGAGGGCGACCGTCCCGTCGAAGCCGCCGAGTTCGGACTCCACGAGGTCGTAGTCGACCTCGCCGGCTCCCACGGGGAGGTGCGTGTCCCCGCGGCGACGCACGTCGTGGCAGTGGAGATGCGAGATTCGGTCGCCGTACCTCCGCAAGAAGCGTTTTATCGCCTTGTTGTCGCCCTCCATGTACGCGTGCCCCACGTCGAAGCAGATCGGCGCCCCCGCCTCCCGGGCGAGGTCGCCGAGGACGGAGAGCTGGAGCCCCGCGTGCTGGTGGCCGACGTTCTCGACGACGACCTCGACGCCCGCCTCGCGGCCGGCGTCGGCGACCCGCCGGAGCTGGTCGGCGGCCGTCTCCCGAAAGTCGACGTCGTCGCGGTCGGCGGAGGTGGCGTGGAGGACGGCCTTCTCCGCGCCCAGGTCGCCGGCCGCTTGTAAGAGCCGGCGCTGGTAGTCGACGATGGCGTCGTTGACCTCGGGGACGTACGTCGCCAATCGCTGGCTGTACGGGAGATGGACGAACAGGTCGCGGCCGGCGAGCGCGCCGGCCAGGCGGTCGGAATCGATCTCGCCCGGCACGAGCGTCGGTTCGCCGATCCCGAGTTCGCAGAAGTCGAACCGCGCCGGCGACGACGCGAGCCGGTCGAGGTCGTCGCCGACGGTGAGGCCGATGTCCATGTCGGCGGTGGGTGCGGCGGTTGTATAAATGGTGCCGCCGAGTCAGTGGCTCCGTCGCGATTCGGTCGACGGCTTCCGCCGCTCAATCTCCCAGTACGGGGGAACTACTGAACGGTTCTAGAGTTTACTCAGCGGAGGCGCCTTTATATTTCTATTTCTCCTCAGACACTACCAAGTGATTGGCTTGAAGAAAATTGCCGTAACGCATACGCAACAGTAGATGAGATGATCCCTATTGGTACGCCGTACAGAATTGCCGTCCCCATGCCGGTTAACAGGCCATAGTCAGGTTGGGGGTGAGTAAGAGAGGTGACGCCGTACAGGGAATAGCCGCTCACGATGATCACGGCGACGGCAACACTCACTAGTATTCCGTCGTTTCGATATGTGTGTATCCCTGCCAGAATAATCGCGACTACCGCGGCTCCGAGTGGACTCATCAATAAACTAGATGCGTTCCCCATCTCGGAATTTCCAGCGAGATAGAGTTGACCGAAGAACAAGGCCATGAGGACGATGGAGTACCCGAGGTGCCGAAACGATAGGTTCCGCGACTTCCCTAGAAGAAGCGATTCTAACCGCGAGTCCATGCGTACCGACTGGTTCACTGGCTGAATAAAGCTGTTTCCTAGAGGTCTCGCGGGAAATCTGGGTAGAGATAGTACCTCAAAACCAACCGGCACTGTAAGACCGGGTTCAATAAGCCCGCGCGTTCTCGCGGGTATCTCTGTCGGAGATAGACTGACAGATAAAACGTAACGGCGTCTATTCAGTCGTCGAGCGGGTTGTCGACGTCGATCGCGCCGGAATCGATCTCGGCTTCGATCTCTCTCACCGCGGTCACCATGTTCTCTGTCTTCCCGTACGCGATGTCGCGCGGGAGCAGCTTCAGCCCGCAGTCGGGGGAGATGGTGAGCTTCTCCGGCGGGACGACGCGGAGGCCCTGCCGGATGTTCTCTTTGATCTCCTCGACCGGCTCGACCTCGGCGGTGTGGGCGTCGACGACGCCGAGCGCGAGGTCGGGCTCGAACTCGGGGTCGGTGAACGTCGGGATCTGCTCGAAGTCCCCGTTACACAGCTCCACGTCGAACTCGTCGATCGGGTAGTCGTTGATCTCGGGGTAGATCCGCGAGTAGTCGCCGTAACAGACGTGGAGGCCGATCCGGACTTCCTCGTCGATGCCCGAGACGATGCGCTCGAGGGCCTCGCCGACGATGGCGTGGTCCTCCGGCGTCGTCGCCAGCGCGGGCTCGTCGATCTGGATGTAGCGCGCGCCGGCCTCGACGAGCTTCTCGACCTCCTCGTTGACCAGGTCCGCGAGGTCGTAGACGAGCTCCTCGGTGGAGGGGTACGCCTCGTTGAACGCCCAGAAGCCGAGCGTGTACGGTCCCGTGATCGGGACCTTGACGGGCCGTTCGGACACGTCGGACGTGAACTCGAACTCGTCGACCAGCCACGGCTCGTCGTACTCGACCTCCTCGACGACGGAGGGCTTGTCGAAGTAGTTGTGGCCCCACACCTTCACGGGGCCGTTGAACTCGTAGCCGTCGATGCGGTCGGCGAAGAACTCGACCATCTCGTTGCGGCGCATCTCGCCGTCGACGACCGTGTCGAGCCCGGCGCGCTCGTGCTCGTGGGTGATGACCCGACAGGCGTCGTCGTGCGCCTCTTCGAGGTCCGACTCGTCGAACTTCGAGTCGGGGTCGTCGACCAGCTCGTCGGCGCGGTTGAGCCACTTGGGTTTCGGGTACGAGCCGACGACGGTCGTCAGCAGGAACGCGTCGTTCGGGTGGTCGTGCGGGCGGAACTGTTCGCGGTTGGCTTCGGGGTTTCGGGCCATTAGTCGAGCACCTCCGCGGCGGCGGCGAGCGTGTTCAGTTTCGCGCGGTACTTGTTGGTGGGCAGGTAGAACAGCTCGGTGTTGGGAAGCAGGTAGGTCGTGTCGAAGCCTTCCGCGGGGACCTGCGACTCGAACCACTCGACGCGCTCCGCGACCGTCTCCGGCTCCTCGACGAGCGTGTTCTGCCCGTCGACGAGCCCCAAGGCGAGCGAGTCGGTGGCGCCGAACTCCTGGACGTTGTACACCGTCTCGTCGCGGTCGCCGGCGACCAGGTCGAGCCCGAGTGCGTCCGCGCCCGCCTCGTCGACGAGGTGGGCGTACAGCTTCTCGCCGAGCGCGCCGTAGGAGGTCTGGACGACCACGTCGGCGTCGGTCGCGTCGGCGACCGTCGCGATCGCGTCCGTCGCGGTCGACTCCTCGCCCTCGGCGGGCGGGTTCGTCACCAGCGACGGCTCGAGGAGGAACAGCGTCTCGTGGGCGGGGAACGCCTCGACCTCGCCAGCCAGAAAGTCGGCGATTGCGGCCTGGAACGCGGCCTCGTCGCCGTAGTGCTCGTCGGTCGCGAGCGCCGCGAGCGAGTAGGGACCAGGGAGCGTCGCCGCGAGGGGTGCCCCACCGTCGATCAGGTCGGTCGCCCGCTCCAGTTCGCGGGCCACGTCGCCGGAGAAGTCAAGCTCGTCGACGACCCGCGGGTCGCGGTAGAAGTTGTTGTTGTCGTAGTACCGGACGATCCCGCCGGTCTCGACGCTGTCGTGGACCGTGAGCGGGTGCGCGATCATGTCGTCCCAGCGCCCCTGTCCCTCGACGACGCGGTCGAGGCCGGCGTCCAACTGGTCGTCGACGTACTCGGCGCGCACCTCGGCGTACTCCTCGACGATCGCCTCGCTCTCGTCGCCGCTCAGGAGGTCACCCTTCTGGTGACCCTTGAGGTCGGAGAGCGTCTCTTTCGCCCAGTCCGGGAGCGGGTACAACCCCGGCGTGGCCGCGACTCGTTCAGTCATCACCGTTGGTTCGATATGCCGCCGTATAATATTTGCTAATGTTGTTTATGTCCTACAGTAATCCGCAACGATCGCCGTCACTACCGAACGACCCCCGCCTCACTCCCGCCGCAGCGCCACCACGGTGAGCGTCTCGAACGGGAACGACTCCTCGACGACCGGGTCGGTCGCGAACCCGGCGTCCTCGGCGAGGGCCAGCACCTCGTCGTACCCCGTCAGCGACGAGACCAGCAGCAGGACGACGCCGCCGGGTGCGAGGACGCGCCCCACGTCGTCGAGGAACGGCTCGATGAGCTCGCGACCCGACTCGCCGCCGGAGAGCGCGTGTTCCATCCAGTCGTCCCACTCGTTGTCCGGGTCGGTCGGGAGATACGGGGGGTTGAAACACACCGTGTCGAACGCGTCCGCCCGAAACGGGGCGAGCAGGTCGGCCACGACTCCCTCGACGCCCCGTTCGCTGGCCTGTCGGGCGGCGTGGGGGTTGAGGTCGCTGCCGACGACGTCGAGTCCGCGCTCCTCGGCGACCTGCTGAGCGACCCAACCCGATCCCGTGCCGACCTCCAGCACCCGCCCGTGCGCCTCCGCGACGGCCGCCTCCGCGAGCAGTCCGGAGTCCTCGGCCGGCTGGTACACGACGGCGTCGTCGACCCCGCGTCGCTCCGCGAGGCCGGGCTCCGTGTCGGGATCGGTACCGGAGCCGGTGTCTGGGTCGCCCCCAGTCATCGGTCAGACCCCTCCGAGCCGTCGCCGGCTCCATCGCCGTCCTCGGCCTCCCCAGCTTCGCCGTCCTCGCCCCCCGAGCGCGACCCGCCGCGGGTCGCCGCGCGTCCCTCGACCGACGCGTCCAACTGCGGGCCGGACATCCCCTCGGCCCGCGCGGAGAGCGTCTGCTGCGGGAACGGGATCACGATCCCCTCCTCGTCGAGCGCCGCTTTGATCGCGCCCATCGCGGCGGTCTGGGTGCGCCACCGCTTGCGCATGCTGGGGTTCCGGATCCAGTAGCGAAGCCCGAACACGACCGCCGAGTCGTCGAACCGCTTGGTCACGGCGTTCGGCTCGGGCATGTCGGCGACGTCTTCGACCCCGGCGACGGCCTCCTCGATCACTCCGGCCGCGCGCTCGAGGTCGGTGTCGTAGTCGACGCCGACCTCGATCTCGATCCGCAGTCGGTTCCGCCGCGACCGATCGATGATCGCCCCGGCCCGCACGTCGTCGTTCGGCATCGTGACCACCTCGCCGTCGAACGACCGGAGGCGGGTGCTCATGATCGAGATCTCCGTGACGGTTCCCTCGTGATCGCCGACCTCCACCCAGTCGCCCACCTCGAACGGGCGGGAGAACATCAACACGAAGCCGGCGAGGATCGCGCCGAGCGTCTGTCGCGCCGCCATCCCGATCACGATCCCGAGGAACCCCGCGCCGACGAGGAGCCCTCCGATGTTGTCGGTGAACAGCCCGACGACCGCGAGCACCGCGGTCGTGTACACGGTCAGCTGCGTGAGCCGGAGGACCACCTCGCGCTGGTGTTTGGATATCGACGCGCTCTCGGCGGCGACCTCGCTGATGACGCCCCCGAGGAAGTCGGTGAGGGCGTACGCGCTCGCGAGGATCACCACTCCGAGCACCACGTTCGACACCTGATCGGTCTGCACCGCCGACTGAACCGCGTCGAAGAGCGCGCCGCTCCGGTCCCACACCGCGATGAGCGAGATGACGGCGATCGCGGTGGCCGCCGCGACCGTCGTCGACAGGAGCAGCCGTCGGAGCGACGAGAGCTCGTCGCTCCGGCGCTTCGCCCACTCGGTGAGCAGCCGGACGGCGAGCACGGCGGCGACGAGGAGCGCCGACACCGCCACGCGCTCGACGTTCCCCGTCACGGCCCCGTACAGCTCCCAGAACAACCCCGACGCTTGGGCCGCGGCCGCGACCGTCGGCGTCACGCCGCACCCCCGTCGCCGGCGTCCTCGTCGCCGTTCGAGTTGGCCTTTCCACCGTCCGGGTCCGTCTTCCCGCCGTTCGGGTCCGTCTTCCCGCCGTTCGGGTCCACTCTCCTCCCGTTTGCGTCGGCCGCCTCAGCGACGGCTTCCCCGGTCTCGGCGCCCTCGGCTGTCGTCGACACGCTCGCTCTGGCTCCCCCTCGGTCCGACAGCTCGCGCTGCGGGAAGGGTATCCGGACCCCCTCGCGCTCGAACGCCGCCTTGACGGCCTCGATCACGGCGTTTTGCGCGTTCCACTTTCGCTGGATCGTCGGCGGCTGGATCCAGTACCGGAGCCGGAGCACGACGGCGGAGTCGCCGAAGCTTCGCCGGATCACGTCCGGCGGGGGCGTGTCGTTCACCGCGTCACACCCCTCCATCGCCTCGGTCGCCACGCGGGCGGCCGCCGCGATGTCGGCGTCGTAGTCGACGCCCACGTCGGTGGTCAACCGGAGCGAGTCGGTCCGCGTGAAGTTGATCACCTCGCTGCCGGTCACCTCGTCGTTCGGCACGAGGACGTGCTCCTCGTCGAAGGTCCGGATCTGGGTGTTGTACAGGGTGACCTCGGTGACGATCCCCTCCCGGTCCGCGACGGTGATCCAGTCGCCGACCTCGAAGGGGCGCGCGAACAGGATCACGAACCCCGCGAGCGCCCCGGAGAGCGTCTTCCGGGCCGCGAAGCCGACGACGACACCGAGGGCCCCCGCGCCGAGGAACAGGCTCTGGACCGGGATCCCCCACAGGGTGACCACGAACGCGACCGCGGGGACGAACATGACCAGCTGGACGATGTGGTGGGCGATCTCCTGCTGGTGTTTCGAGACCACGCGGCCCGTTCCGTACGCGATCGCTCGCCTCGCCAGCAGCGTGGCGGTGTACGCGCCGGCGAAGACGATGACCGTCACCAGCGCCCGGATCAGGTCGGAGGGCCCCACCGCGATGAACTCGAAGGCGGCCTCGACCTCGGCGGTCAGCTGCCAGACGCCGACGAGAAACCCGGTGAAGACGAACGTCGCGACCGTGACGACGGCCCACTGGGCGGTGCGGACGACGTCGCTCTCGACCCGGTCACTCGCCCGCCGCCCCCCGACGACCAGCACGGCCGAGAGGACCAGCAGCGCGGCGATCGCCGCCGCCGTCGCGGCGTACTGCTCGAAGGTGGTCCCGAACCGCTCTTCGATCCGAAGCGCCCACCGCCAGTACCACGGGATCCGGACGGTGAGCGGGTCCAGTGACCACGCCACCGCTCAGACCTCCGTCGGCGAGCCGTGGTCGCGCGCCAGTTCGGCCAGCGCCGCGAACGACGACGGATCCAGATCTCCCGGTCGCTGGCGAAGCAACTCCTCGCCGGCGGCGTCGACGACGGCCTCCGGGTCGTCCAACCCGGAGATGTGGCCGGTGTTCCGGATCGCGTTCCGTACCGTCTTGCGTCGCTGCGTGAACAGCGCCTTCACGAACCGGAGGAAGAAGGCCTCGTCACCCACCTCGTAGTCGGGGTCGCGGGGCGTACATCTGACGACGGCGCTTTCGACGGCCGGCTGGGGGTCGAACGCCTCCTTCGGGACGCGCTCGACGATCTCGACGGCGGCGTAGTGCTGGGCGGACACCGAGAGCCGACCGTACTCCGACTCCCCGGCCGACGCCACCATGCGCTCGGCGAACTCGGCCTGGAACATCAACACGAGCGGCTTCCCCTCGGGCAACAGTCGAAACGCGATTTCCGAGGACGCACCGTAGGGGAGGTTCGATATGCTGGCGGTGAACTCGGGGAGGGCCACGTCGAGGGCGTCGCCCTCCACGACCGTCAGGCGGCCGTCGGCGACTTCCTCGGCGAACTCCTCACCCAGATGTGACGCGAAGTCGGGGTCGCGCTCGACGACCGTCACCCGGTCGGCGACGGCGAGCAGGCGGTCCGTCAACGCTCCGGGGCCGCCCCCGATTTCGAGGACGTGCGAGCAGTCCACGTCGGCTTCGGTCGCGTAGCCCGGTATCCGGTCGAGCACTCTGTCGTCGACGAGGAAGTGCTGGTCCTTCCGGGTGTCGGCGCGCTTCCCGGCCCGGCGGACCAGCGCGTCCGGGTCCCGCGTGCCAGTCTCTGTGGTCATTGGCTGGCCGTAGCGGACCGGGATAGAAAAGGGTCGCCTTCGACCGCGACTACGAGGACTGCTCCTCGCGCCGGACGAAGATGCGGTACTTCAGGTCGTCTTCCTCCAGTTCTTCGATGATCCGCTCGATGAGTACCTCTCTGGGGTTGTGGAGGCCGCTCACGCGCTCTTCGAGTTCCTCGAAGCTCTCGAAGGGCTTTCGCTTGCGCTCGTCGAGGATCGTGTTCCTGAGCTTCTTGCCGATTCCCGGCAGGAGATTGAGCTGGTGGAGCCGGAGCGTGATGGGCTGGGCGTCGTTGTAGAAGTCGACGAAGCGCCGCTCGTCGGCCTCGACGACCTCCTCGACGGCGTACTCCAGTTCGGAGCGAGCGCCGCTGGGGAGGTCATCGAACGCGACTTCCGTGACCCGTCCGAACTCCGTCAGGTCCACGCGGTCGCCGAACGCGATGTCGTCGTCTTCCTCGAGCGAGAGCTCGTAGATGTAGAACTCCTCGATGTCGAGGGCGTACGCGAGCGGCTCCTTCTGGTGTTGGGGGCGGTCGTCCCCAGGTCGCCCGTGCGGGAGGACGTCCAAGACGGCCGCCGTCATGTTGTCGCCGCTCTCCGAGTCGGTCATGTCAGGCAGTACGAGCAGAGTCCACTTAATGCCGGTGGATGACGGGAATCGCCTCGCCGGCTGTCGATACGCACGGCTCGTTCAGATGGAATTCGAGCGCGAACGCGGTCGCCCGACGCCTCAGGCGTAGCGCTTGACGATGTTGAGAATCTCGTCCAGTTCGTCGCCGGACAGCGTGTAGCGCTCCTGGGCGAACACGGCGCGGAGTTCGTCCCGGTCGAGCGGTCGCAGGTTCGCGATTTTGTAGGCCGTCGGCGTGTCGACCTTCTCGAGTTCCTGCAGTTCTTCGACGAACTCCAGGGACTCCTCGGGGTCGAGGACGGCGAAGCGGTTGACGTGCTCGATGGCCCGTTTGAGCTCGTAGCGCATCTCGCGGTCCTCGTCGGCCGCCCGCTCCATCTCCAGGTCCTCGAGAATCGCCTTCGTCTCGGCGACGGTGAGGTATTCCTCGTCGAGCTTTTCTTTGAAGATCGTCATTCTTGCCGGCGCAGGTGCGCAGCCGTGACGATGATGGTCTTCTCCTTGCCGCCGTCGACGATTTCGACCTTGAAGGCGTCACCCTGCTTGCCGACGACCGTCCCGGTCTGGCCGCCGAAGCGCGGGTGGAACCGGCCCTTGGGGACCGATGGGTCGATCTTCAGGTGGACCTTCTCGCCGTTCTCGAACTGTTCGACGGCGCGCTGGGGCGGCGAGGCACCGCGTTCTCGGGGGTTGTTCTTGAGCTTGTTCCGCGTCCCTTCGAGGGGTCCGTTCGAACTGGGCATTCTTGCTCCCCGCTAATCCGGTCGCCCTAATAAAACGTGCGTTCCGCGGCCGTCCCGAGCGGGGTCGTGCCGCCGCTACGGAGCGGGAGCGCGCGGTGGTGTGCCGGCGCTCAGAGGCGGCCGGTGCTCTCGATGGAGACCGACTCGACGCCGTCGACGTTCGCGAAGGCCTCCTCGACGGCGTCGGTCCCGCCGGAGTCGTCGGGGACGATGACCGTCGGGGTGAGCGCGACGAGGCCGAAGGCCACGTCCTCGCGCTCGAAGCCGTTGATCTTCGTTCCTTCGGGAAGCGCGCCCTCGAGACGCTCCTGGAGGTCGTCGAGGTCGACTTCCGGGCTCTGCGGCATGACTTTCATCTTGGCAGCGACTTTCCCCATCGTTACGGTCCTGTGAATCCGCAGTCGGGGCACTTGTAGAGGTTGCTCTGCTTCCGGCAGGTGGCACACCGGTAGATCTGGTGGCCACAATCCGGGCACTTGAACGCCGCGGCGTTCGTGCCGGCGATGTTGATGCCACAGGAGACGCACTTCTGCGTCCGTTTCTGTGTCTGTTGGCTCTCGCTCATACCACTCCGTATCCGACCGCGGCTTTTAACGATTGCCAAACGCGCCCGTCACCGCGACGGCCCGACAGACCTAGCTACCGGGGAGGATGTCGCCCAGTGCCGCGCCGATCGCCATCGGGACGAACGCCACGGCGCAGACGCAGACGGACTCCCAGACCGCCGCCGGGCCGCCCGACCAGTCGACCAGTCCCCAGCCGGTCAACAGCGCCACCGAGACGAACATCGCCGTCCCGGTGACGCCGACAAGCCGGCGGGGAACGACCCCGAAGATGGCGTTTGCGACGCGCACGTCCTGGAAGTCGGCGACGTAGAGGATCGCGACGACCAGGCCGATGGCGATGCCGAGCGTCGCCACGAAGTACAGCGGGTGCCGTGCGATGTGCCGGCCGGCGTCGACGGTCCCGCCCTCGACCGCCATCGGGATGCCGAAGAGCAGCGAACCCAGCAGCGCCTCCGCGAGGTCCGACCGGCCGAAGCCCCAGACGACCCGTCCGAACACCGCCGGGTCGGAGTCCTGTGATTCCGCGGCCGCCCGCATCGCCTCGCGGACCTGCCGGCGCTCGTCCTCCGAGTCCACGAGGTCCTCGAGTTCTTCGAGTTCGTCGAACAGCGTCGAGAACTCGCCGTCGTCCGCTTCGTATTCGGCGGGCGGCGCGTCCGGCGGACTCATCGGACGCCCGGCCCGTCGTCTCGCGTGGGGACCTCCGGGTCGGGGTCGGCCCCCGTCGTCGGCTCGCCGTCCTCCCAGACGTAGAACCCCTCGCCGGTCGACGCGCCGAGTTGGCCGGCCTCGACCTTCCGCCGTAACAGTTCCGGCGGCTCGAAGCGGGCGTCGAGTCGCTCCGAGAGGTCCGTGAGCCCGGACAGCACCGTCTCCAGGCCGAGCCGGTCGGCGCGCGCGAGCGGGCCGCGCAGCCGGCCGGCCGCGCCGCGTTCGGCCGCGCTCTCGCGTTCGAACGCGCGGTCAACGTCCCGAACGGACGCGACGCCCTCCTCGACCATCCGAATCGCCTCGGCGATAGCGGCGAGTTCGAGGCGCATCGCGGCGAATCCCGGGGTGTCGCGGACGACCACCGGCGTCGCGTCGAGCGACTCGACGAAGGCGGTGGCCCGGTCGCGGGTCCGCCCCGTCGTCTGCTCCGCGATGACCACTTCCACGACGGTCCCGTCCGGTGGGTCGACGAGGTGCAGGCCGACGGCCCGGTCCGGGGCGCGGAGCCCGGTCGCGACCGCCGTCACCGACACCGTCGGCTCGCAAACCGCGAGTAGCGTGTCCTCCGCGACCATCGTCTCGGCCTCGGCGACCAGTTCGCGGTGACCGTCCGTGTCCCGGTCGGCCGCGTCGACGACGACCTCGGCACCGTTGACGGCGCTCTCCAGGCCGGTCGTCCCGTCGACCCGGTCCAGGCCATCGGCCGTGCCCAGCGTGCGTTCGATCTCGTCGATGCGGTCCATCACGGCGGTCGCGTCTGTGCCGCGAAGGCGCACCTCGTGACCCGCACGGGCGCACCGCTGTGCGATGTCGCGCCCCCGCTGTCCGGCCCCGAGTACGGCCACAATCATGTCGATATCACCGCACGCCCGGGGTTAAGCCTTTACGCCGCGGCCGCCACGCCCAAATATACGGGTCTACACTCGCGAAAAATAGTCGAACCACCCAAACATTTATACGTGATTGGCTTTTCTCCGTAAAAGAACACATGGAACGGCCGACGCGCCAGCGGGATTCTGACCAGGAGGAACGCGAGCAGGAATCCGAGAGCACGGGCCAGCAGACCTGCCCCGAGTGTGAGTCGGAGTCCATCACCAGCGACGGTGGGGGGGAACTCGTCTGCGAGGACTGCGGCCTCGTCATCGAGGACGAGAACATCGACCGCGGCCCGGAGTGGCGGGCATTCAATCACTCCGAGCGCCAGTCGAAGTCCCGCGTCGGGGCCCCGACGACCCAGACGATGCACGACAAGGGGCTGACCACCCAGATCGACTGGAAGGACAAGGACGCCTACGGTCGGTCGCTCTCCTCGGAGAAACGGAGCCAGATGCACCGGCTGCGAAAGTGGCAGGAGCGCATCCGGACCAAGGATGCCGGCGAGCGGAACCTGCAGTTCGCGCTGTCGGAGATCGACCGCATGGCGAGCGCGCTGGGCGTGCCACGCTCGGTGCGCGAGGTCGCATCGGTCATCTACCGCCGCGCGCTCAACGAGGACCTCATCCGCGGACGCTCCATCGAGGGCGTCGCCACCGCCTGCCTGTACGCGGCCTGCCGGCAGGAGGGCATTCCCCGGAGCCTCGAAGAGGTCTCGGACGTCTCCCGCGTCGAGCAAAAGGAGATCGGTCGGACCTACCGCTACGTCGCCCAGGAGCTCGAACTCAAGATGGAGCCGGTCGACCCCAAGCAGTACGTCCCCCGCTTCGCCTCGGAACTGGAACTCTCCGAGGAGGTCCAGTCGAAGGCCAACGAGATCATCGACACCACCGCCGAGCAAGGCCTGCTCTCGGGCAAGTCGCCGACAGGCTACGCCGCTGCCGCCATCTACGCCGCCTCGCTGCTCTGTAACGAGAAGAAGACCCAGCGCGAGGTCGCCGACGTGGCGCAGGTGACCGAGGTCACCATCCGAAACCGGTATCAGGAACAGATCGAAGCGATGGGCATCCACTGACTGGCCGACTCCCGCACAGCCGTTTTTCTGGCCGTTGCCGTCGAAGCGACGGCCACGTCGCCGTTCGCCGAGACGTGGTTTTCGCTCCCGGAGGTCGCTCGTCCGCCACGCACCGCGCTGCTCACGGCTCGCTCCGCTCGCCGTTCGCCGAGACGTGGTTTTCGCTCCCGGAGGTCGCTCGTCCGCCACGCACCGCGCTGCTCACGGCTCGCTCCGCTCGCCGTTCGCCGAGACGTGGTTTTCGCTCCCGGAGGTCGCTCGTCCGCCACGCACCGCGCTGCTCACGGCTCGCTC
>ENA-ORCR01000602-ORCR01000602.1-marine-metagenome-genome-assembly--contig:-NODE-602-length-17244-cov-3.843479_pt1 | contig 17244 bp, 16 predicted proteins | sample MGYA00237782_ERZ508514 | MGnify/ENA primary metagenome ERZ508514 (study PRJEB26185, sample SAMN06268960) | marine metagenome | isolation source: Eden Landing Ponds, San Francisco, CA, USA | place...
GGCGGCGATGGACTCGAGAATCTCGGTGTCGTCGGCGTCGACCTCGATGGCGATGTCCTCGAGGGCCTCCTTGGCCTTCTCGGCGGCCTGGCGGTAGCCCTGCGCGAGGATGGTGGCGTGGATGTCCTGGTCGAGGAGGTCCTCGGCCTTGCCCAGCAGTTCACCGGCGATGACGACGGACGTGGTCGTGCCGTCGCCGACCTCGTCTTCCTGGGTCTGGGCGACTTCGACGATCATGTTCGCGGCCGGGTGCTCGATGTCCATCTCCTCGAGGATGGTGACGCCGTCGTTGGTGACGACGACCCCGCCGGAGTCGTCGACGAGCATCTTGTCCATCCCCTTCGGACCGAGTGTCGTCCGTACGGACTCGGCGACGGCCTTCCCGGCCGTGATGTTCATGGACTGTGCGTCCTTGCCCGAGGTGCGCTGAGAATCCTCGGACATGATGATGAGGGGCTGGTTACCCATTTGCTGAGCCATAGTCAAGAGAGAGGTTGTTTGCGATTCTATATAAAAGTATCGGACGTGGGCGGTATTCGCCTCGCTGGACACCCGAACGGAGTATGCGAATGGCTGTCAAAGCGCGGTTTATATAGCCTGATGGGACAGATCCGCCGGGAACCCGGCCGCTGGGCGCTGCACCCAGGTCCGGGGGCCGGCCGATGGTTTGTGGCTGGGCGGTCGGTCACGACGGATCGCATATCCTCCCGGAGCGCGAATCCAGTGGTATGCCCGAACTCTGGAGCCGCGGCGATGAACGCGGGGGTCGACGGACAGTCCGCACCGTCGTTGCGAGCGTCCTCCTCGTGAATCTGGTGGGCGCCGCGCCGGCAATCCTGTCCGGTCCCGGTTCTCCCTGGTTTCGCTCCCTGACGAAACCCGGACTCTATCCACCGCCGTGGCTCTTCGGCGTCGTCTGGACGGGATTGTTCACGCTCATGGGACTCGCCGTCGCGCTGATCTGGCTGTCCGACGCAGCTGCGGCCGACCCTGACGAACTGACTGGCTGGACCGCCCGTCGGGTCGCACTCGCGGCGTTCACCGGACAGATGGCACTCAACGTCGCCTGGACGCCGGCATTCTTCGCGGCTGAAAATCTGCTGGCGGGATTGGTCGTCATCGTCGCCCTCTGGCCGGCGGTGCTCGCGACCATCCTGGCCTTCGACCGGGTCGACCGCCGCGCCGCCCTGGCACTCGTTCCGTACCTCGCCTGGGTCACGTTCGCTGCCGTCCTCAACTATCAGTTCTGGCGGCTGAATTGAGTACGCAAGCGACTCAGGGGCCAGAGTCAGCCTGAAGATGGCTGACGAGCGCCTCGTTGACCCGCTCGGGTTCCTCGTCGTGGACCCAGTGTGACGCCCAGGGGACCCGTTCGAGCTGGCCGTCGGTACAGAAGCCGACGCTCTCCGTCGCCATCCTGGGTACCAGTGCCACGTCCTCGTCCCCCCACACGACGAGCGTCGGCGCCTCGACGGTTTCGCGCGGTGGCCGCTCCGAGCGTCTGAAGAGCGCGCGATACCAGTTCACCGCACCACGGATGGCACCCTGTCGCTGCCAGGCGTCGCGGTAGTGGGCCAGTTCCTCGTCGGTGAACGCACCGGGATTGGCACTCTCCGTCAGGACGTCCAGCATGCCCCCTGCGTCGTCTCGACCGAGGACCAGCTCCGGAATGAACGGCAACTGGAACGCGAACATGTACCAGCTACGGAGCAGCTGGCGTGGATTCGACCGAAGAGTCTGGCGCATGACCGTCGGATGGGGGACGTTGACGATACCGAGCCGTTCGACGGTCTCTGGACGGCGAAGCGCCAGGTCCCAGGCCACCGCCGCGCCCCAGTCGTGGCCGACGACGTGGCCCCTGTCACGACCCTCCGTGTCGATGAGTTCGGCGACGTCGGCCGAAAGTTGCCCGATACGGTAGGCATCGAGGCCTCTCGGTTTTTCGCTCAGGTTGTAGCCGCGCTGGTCGGGGACGACGACGTAGTAGCCAGCGTCGACGAGGGCGGAAATCTGGTGGCGCCAGCCGTACCAGAAGTCGGGGAATCCGTGCAAGAGCACGACCAGTTCGTCGGCGGGGTCGCCGGCCGTGACGACGTGGAGGTCCACGCCGTTGACGGGCCGCCGGGTCGACTCTGCCGAGGGCAGGTCGAGCAGGGAGGCGTCGGTCGAGGCCATACCAGTGGCTCGGAGTGGCACGCCCCTGTAGATTCTGGTCGAGTGAGCGGTCGGGCCGAAATCCCGGAGGGCGACCACCGTCGACCAGCGAGCGAGCTGTCTATCGAGTCACGAGGGCGTTCGAGCCTGGGTCGGCCGGGTCGAATCCGTCTCTGCGAGTCACGAGGGCGTTCGAGCCTGAGTCGGCCGGGTCGAATCCGTCCCTGCGAGTCACGAGGCTCTGGGCGGTTCGCCAGTGTCGTGAGTCGTGACAGGCTCGACTTTCGTCCCGCCGCAGTTGCGACACGAGGGGATGTCCAGGTCGTGGTCGGTGTAGAACTCCTCGCCGCAACTCTGACAGCGGTGGCTCGGGAGCTCCTGTTCCTGTCGGTTGCCAGTGACCACGACGGGTCGTGCAGCGTCGAGGGTCACTTGCTGGCTCACGCTCCCGAAGAGCACCGATCCCAGCGGAGAACGCTTGCGCCCGCCCAACAGAATCATGTCGGCGTCCACCGCCTCGGCGGCCCCGAGGATTTCGGTTGCCGGGTCCCCGAACTTCGTCATCGGTTCGACCGCGATGCCCACGTCCTGGAGGCGTTCGTAGGCGTTCTGTCCCGATCTGAGTTGCATGGGCGATGCCTCCTCGATCCGGTCGGCCTCGTCGAACACGTGCAGCAACACCACTTCGACCTGCTCGGTCGCGTTCGGGAGTCCGATCACCGTCTCGACCTGCGCAGCCACGCGTGACTCCGCCATATCGACCGGCAGCAGGACTGTGTACATTGACGTAATACCATGTTAACATACAACAAGGGAAGTCAAAACTGTTCGCCTTCACCCAGTCAGCCCGGCCTCGTGAGTCACGCCGTTCGGCCGGGCCGACCGTCGGTCGGTCGAACTTCTAAGTGTCGGGCGGCGGAAGTGCCACTATGCAGACGCTCCTGCTGGACCCCGACGCCGTCGAGGCCGCCGCGGAGATGACCGCCGTCGTCGCAGCGGTCGAAGACGCCTTCGCCGCAGACGCGCGTGGGGACACCGACATGCCCGCGAAGTCCTACATCGACCTGCCCCAGTACAACGGCGACTTCCGGTCCATGCCCGCCTACCTCGACGCAGGCGAGTGGGACGCCGCTGCAGTCAAATGGGTGAACGTCCACCCCGACAATCCGAACGCGCACGACCTGCCGACGGTCATGGGCACCGTCATCTACTCCGACCCCGAGACCGCGTTCCCGCTCGCCCTGCTCGACGGCACGACGATCACCCGCAAACGGACGGGCGCCGCCGCTGCGGTCGCAACTGACCACCTCGCCGTCGAGGATGCCACGAGCATGGGCATCGTCGGCGCTGGCGTCCAGTCCTACACGCAACTGGAAGCCGTAGCCACGGTCCGGGACATCGACACTGTGATCGTCGCCGACCGGAACGAACAGAGCGTGGCGGAGTTCGTCGACGCCTTCGAGGACCGGTACGACGTCCGCGGCGGGTCCATCGACGAAGCCGCCCAGTGTGACGTCCTCTCGACGGTGACCCCCGTCGAATCACCGATCGTCCACAGCGTCGGCGACCGGACGCACGTCAACGCCATCGGCGCCGACGCCGCCGGAAAACAGGAGATTTCGGACGAGATTTTGCTCGACGCGACCCTCGTCATCGACGACTACGAGCAGTGTACCCATTCGGGAGAGATCAACGTCCCATGGAGCGACGGCGTCCTCGACGAGGACGACATCCACGCCGAACTGGGCGACATCGTCGTCGGCGACCAGTCGGGCCGGACCGCCGAGACGGGTGTAACGGTCTTCGACTCGACCGGACTCGCGATCCAGGACGTCGCCGCCAGCCACGTCGTCTACGAGTACGCCGACGAACACGACGTGGGCGAACCCGTGTCCCTGGTCGACACCGACGTCCTCTGACTGACGGAATCATCCGGCCGCTGATACGCGCGGGGAACTACCAAGACGGTCGGCGCGGTACGTGCTGGCATGGACACCGCCGAGCGGATGGTCGCCACGCTGGAAGCGCTCGACGTCGAGTACGTCTTCGGCTATCCCGGTGGCCGCGTCATCGAAGTGTTCGACGCGCTGGCGGACTCGACGGTCGAGGTCGTCCGACCGCGCGACGAGCGAGAGGCCAGCGTCATGGCCGAAGCAGTTGGCCGGATCACCCGCGATCCGGGCGTCCTCGCCGGACAGGGGCCGTGGATCGGGAGTCTCGGCGCTATCGGCCAGATGGAGGCCCGACTCGGCTCCTCGCCGATGGTCGTGATCACCGAGATGAGCGAGCGCGGCGACTACTCCACCCTCGCCCCGTACCAACAGGCCCGCGGTGACTACGGTGGGCTGGATCTGCCATCGATTCTCGACGGCGTCGCCGCCGAGCACTGGGTGCCGCGGACGCCAGTCGAGACGGTCCGGAGCCTCCAGCTAGCGTTCAAACACGCGACGGCTGGACGACCCGGACCCTGCGCGGTCGTCCTCGACGGCGACGCGGTGACTGGTGAGGTGCCCGAGGACCCAACGCCCCCGCTGTGGGACGACGAAGCGCAGACGCGAACCTGGGACGCGCGGCCAGTCGACGGCGACGTCTCCCGAGCAGCCGACGCCCTCGCAGCGGCAGAGCGACCAGTCCTCCTGGCCGGCAACGGCGTCCACGCCGCCGACGCCTACGACGAACTCGAAGCGGTGGCAGCGGCCGCCGACGCGGCGGTCGTAACCTCCTACCTCGGCAAGTCGACCATCGCCGAGACGCACGAACGTGCCGCGGGCGTCGTGGGCTCGTTCGGGCACGAAGGCGCGAACCAGGTCGTCAGCGATGCCGATACGCTGCTCGTCGTCGGCTGTCGGCTGAACCCGATGGACACCAACTGGGGTGCCGCGTCGTTCATCCGACCGGACGAGCAGACGATACTCCACGCCGACATCGACTCGCGGAACGCAGGCTGGGTCTACCCCGCCGACGTGGGACTGATCGGCGACGCCCGGGCGACGCTCGACACCCTCACCGACGCGCTGGACGCGCGCACTGGCAGTGGGTCCAGCGACGGTGGCGATACCACCGAGGACGCGTCGTGGGCGCTGGAGCGGGCGAACGAAGCGCGAACCGATTTCTCGGTTCCCGCCTGTGACTCGGACGCGGTCCCGATCAAGCCCCAACGAGCCGTCGCGGCCATCGAATCCGTCGCCGACGCCGAAACGGTCGTCACGGCCGACTCGGGGAACAACCGCTTCTGGCTGTTGAACTACTTCCAGGCGCCCGCGCGGCGAACCTACTTCGGGAGCGGCGGTGTCGGTGGGATGGGCTGGGCGGCACCGGCGGCCGTAGCCGCCTCCCTCGCGACAGACCGCCAGGCGATTGCGGTGGCTGGTGACGGTGGATTCGCGATGACGATGACCGCCGTCGAGACGGCCGTCCAGCAGGAGGTCGCACCGCTGTTCGTCGTCCTCAACGACACCTCCCTCGGGATGGTCCGCCAGATGGACGATCAGCTCCCGGGCACCGAGTTCCACGATACCGATTTCGTCGGAGTCGTCGAGGCGATGGGCGCCCGTGGCGTGCGGGTCACCGAACCGGAGAACCTTGAGCCGGAGCTGGTCGATGGACTGGCGGCCGACCAGCCGACGGTGGTGGACGTCCGTATCGACCGCGACGAATCCATGGCCGACCAGCTAGCGTCGTCGTTCTACGACGAGGTCGGCGGGCTTCACGAGTAGTCGGTAGACTTCACGAGTAGTCGGCAGACTTCACGAGTGGTCACCGACAGCGGGTTCGAGCAGGCGAACAGGTGGCATCGAACCGAACCACGGAGCGGCGTGCCACGCTCCCGCAGACCGCTCTTTGTCGAGTTGTCAGGACATGGGCAGCCCTGGTCCCGGCATCCCTGATAACTGTCAGGGTGGCGGGTTGCGGCAACTTTTTCCAGGCCGTGGGCGAACGGTCGGTATGGCAACGGTACTGGTCACCGGCGGGACTGGCTTCATCGGCGCGTACGTAGCGGCCGACCTGGTCGAACACGGACATAACGTGGTCGCGTTCGACCTCTCGACCGACAAGACGCGACTCGAACGCCTCGGCGTGGCTGACGGCGTCGACGTCGTTCGCGGTGACGTGACAGATCCGACGGCTGTCGTCCGTGCGATTCGATCGACGGAGACCACGCACGTGATCCACCTGGCTGCGCTGTTGACCGACGGTGCTCGAGGAAACCCCCGTGCTGCATTGGAAGTCAACTGTGGTGGGACCAACAACGTCTTCGAGGCCGCACGCACGCTCCCGGATCAGGTCGAACGCGTCACCTGGGCCTCCTCGGCGGCCGTCTACGCGCCGCCGGACCGCTATCCGACCGATGGGGATGGGAGTGGTGCTGACGCCGACGGCTGGGTCACCGAAGACGACCTCGTCTATCCGGACACGCTCTACGGCGCGACCAAGGAGTACAACGAACACCAGGCCCGGGTGTATCACGAGGAGTACGGCGTCTCCCACGTCGCTCTCCGGCCGACGGTTGCGTACGGCCCCTACCGCGAAACCGGCGGGTCCGCGTTCCTGGTCGACTTGATCGAGAAACCCGCACTCGACGAGTCGTTTTCGGTGGAGTACGGCGACCAGGTCATCGACTGGCAGTACGTGTGGGACATCGCCCAGGCGTTCCGGAAGGCGACGTTCGCGGCCGAGTCGGACCTCTCACAGCGGGTCTACAACGTCCGCGGGGAGTGTGCGACGATTCGAGAGGTCGCCGAAACCGTCGCATCGGTCGTCCCCGGGACCGACATCACGGTCTCTGACGAGGGCGAACTCCCGTGGACGCAGACCCTCGACATGTCCCGCGCACGCGAGGACCTGGGGTACGACCCAGAGTACGACCTCGAATCGGGCGTGCGCGAGTACGTGCGCGTGCTCCGCGAGGAGCACGGGCTGGATCCGATATAGCGCCGTATCTGTCGCACCAAATTGGATACGCGAGCTGACACAGTGCAGCCACGACTCCATCGCCCGTCGAAGACGCAAAAGAAGAGTGCCCGCACGTGAGTCCTCCTGGATTGGGCCGTTCGTCCTCACGCTATCGGCCCCGAGCGACTGCGTGTCAGTGAGTTGCCGTCCCAGCCGTCACCCCTGTGCTGTCGCGTTGTAGGTCACCGTTACTGTCGCGCGGACGGTGACTGGGTTCGAATCAGTCACGGTGGTATCGTCACCGACCGTGACCGAGGAGACGTGATTGAGCGTCAGGTTCGTGCTGTCGGCGACCGATCTGGCCTGGACCTTCGCGTCCTCGACGGCCTCGTCGACGGCCTCGCTTCGCAGGTCCTGGCGGGTCTCGTCGGAGAGCGAGAACGAGACGTCGCCGACTTCCGTCGCTCCGTTCGAGAGCGCCGTCGCCGTCACGTCACCGACGGACTCGGTGTCGCTGACCGTCACAGCGAGCGTCTGGGTGGCGACGTAGGTAGTTTCACTCGGCGGACCGGTACCCTGGCCTCCATCGGTCTCGTCTTCCCCGTCTTCACCGTCTTCCCCGTCTTCGCCGTCGTCATCGTCGTCCGGGGGCCCTCTCGGTCGTTCCTCCTCGACGCTGTACTCCGTCGTCCGGACGGACGTGACCGAGAGGTTCTCGTCGTCGAGCGCGTCGCGGAGCATGGAGACGTTCTCCGAGAGGCGTTCGACGGCGACGGTCGCGTTGTCACCCTCGACACTGACAGTTACGTGGACCGTGGCCTGGTCTGGTGCAGCCGTTGCAGACCCGGTCGAGGTGACCGAGACGGTTGCCGCCTGATTCCCGGCCGCCGGGTGGTTCCCGGCCCCAGCGCTCAGGACCCCGGCTGTCCCGATACTGAGCGTACTCAGCAAGACGACACTCGCAAGCACTACTGCGGACAGTTTTCGTTCCATCGGTCCTCCAAACCGGCCCTGTCATGATTGTAATCGAGGTGCTATCGCGAGTACGCCAGCGTGACTGTTCGGTATCTCGACCGAACTCATCGGTACGTTCACCCCGACATCCCGTAACCCGCCGTTTCGGCCCGTGAAACGGTCGAAACAGTCGAAACTGGATGGCAGACAGTGGGCGGGTCCCGTCAGTCGCTCGTCTGTGAGTACCGGTCGACCCACTCGTCTAGCGAGATGCCCATCGTCGCCTGCGTAATGGCGTTCGAGGAGGCGGCGTTCGCGCTCTTGACGAGTTCTGCTTCGAGGGTCCGTGACGGAATCTCGCCGATAAAGTGCGGGATGGCTCGCTGCACAGAGAGCGGACAGCCGACCTCGTGGGCGAGCGCGTACCCCGACAGCGAGTGGGGGATTACCTCGTCGGCGTACGCCGGATCCGGGTCGACGAGCGAGTCGTCGACGTGGCCGACGTACTCGTAGCACTTGCCCACGTCGTGGAGGAGACAGGCCGCCACGAGGGCGTCGGTGTCTATCGTCGCACCGTGGCGATTTCGCTGGACGGCCGCGGATTCGACGGCGATTTCGGTCACCCCGCGCGTGTGCTCGACGTTGCTCACCTCGTCGATGTTCCACGCGTAGGGGATGTCACGAATGGCTCGCCACCCGCCCCGCTGAAGTCCGAGCACCCATGCCTCGACCACAGCGTCACGGAGTGATTCGTCGGTTATCGCGTCGAGTTCGGGAAAGGCCTCGCGGACCTGTGCCTCGTACTCGGGCCCAGCGCCGTCAGTACGGTGCGCGTACTCGTCGGTCATCAGTACCCCTCGGCGTCCGTCTCGTCTTTCTGGACCGTCTCCCTCCCGATGAGTCGCGGTCGCTTCTCGATAGCGAGGAAGTTGTCGACGTCCTCGCGAGCCTTCGCGGCGATGTCCTTCGTGGGGTCGTAGTCACGGGAGCCCGGCGAGCCGAGGGCATCGTGGAGAGCCTCGAGTGAGTCGAAGTACAGTTCGGCGACGCCGTCGAACTCCGAGGCCTCGGGATCGGTGGGGTAGACCGTGTGATAGCGGACGACGCCTTCGATGTCGCGAGCCAGCGGCGTGTGCTCGTGCTCCCAGTATTCGCGGAAGGTCTCGTGGCTCATCCCGGATTTCCGGACGAGGAATGCCGAGTGTTTGTAGAGACCGTCGGTCTCACCGCCGGTCTCGTCCTTCTGGACGACTTCCTCGCCGATGAACCGCGGCCGGTCCTCGACTGCGAGAAAGTCGTCCACGTCCGCGCGGGCCGCCGCGGCCATCTCCTTCGTCGGGTCGTAATCGCGTGACCCCGGCGACCCGAGTGCGTCGTGGAGGGCGTCCAGCGACTCGAAGTAGAGTTCGGCGATGCCGTCGAACTCCGCGTGTTCAGGGTCGGTCGGTACTACGGTATGATACCGAACGACGCCCTCGATGTCGCGGGCAATGGGCGTGTGGCCCTCCAGCCAGCGCTCGCGGAACTCCTCGTGGGTCATCCCGGCCTGCCGGACGAGCAGTGCGACGTGTTTGTACATGTCACAGTTCCCGCCCGGCGACCGGATGAAACTTCCGGCGATACTTGCCAGCCCCCGGCAAGCCTGGAGGCGACCGATAGACCGGTAGGGTCGCCGGGCGAATCGGGACCGATGGACGACTCACCGCACGTGCTCCTGACGAACGACGACGGGATCGACGCCCTCGGGCTTGCGGCCCTCTACGAGCGCCTCTCGGAAGCGTTCGAGGTGACGGTCGTCGCCCCTGCCGAGGACCAGAGCGGCGTCGGCCGGGATACCTCCTCCCACGCGACAGTCCGCGAGCACGAATGGGGCCACGTCGTCGAGGGGACGCCCGCCGACTGCGTCGCGGTCGGCCTCCGCGGACTTGACGCGGACCCAGATATCGTCGTCTCCGGCGCGAACCCCGGGCCGAACATCGCGCTCCACCGCCTCGGCAAGTCGGGCACCGTCGGCGCGGCGGTGGAGGCGGCCCACCTCGGCACGCCTGCAATCGCCGTTTCGACCTACGACCCCGTCGATGGCCACGTGGCGGATCCCATCCCCAAGTCGTTCGACCGCACCGCCGCGTTCACGAGCACCCTTTGCGAGCGACTGCCCGACTCCGGCGCCTTCGAGGCCGTCGATTACCTGAACGTCCACGTTCCGACCGAGCGGGCCGAGTCCCCCGCGGTCCGGATCACCCGTCCGAACGAGGCCTTCGACGTGACGGTCACCCGAGACGGTGACGCCGTCTCGTTCGAGGACCGCAGTTACGACCCGCTCCGTGAAGACCTGAATGTAGAGTTCCCCCCGGGCGAGACAGATACCGACCGCCGGGCACTGGCAGAGTGGGACGTGAGCGTCACACCGCTCAGCGTCAGCGATCACGTTGCCGAGAGCGAGGCACTTCGCGCTGCGCTCGAGAGCCTGGAACTCGACTGAGGGGTCCGATCTGGTCCGAGTCGCGAGTCGCGTGGCTCAAACGGCCGTCGTATCCTTCTGAAGGCACTTACGGGGACGAACCGACGGAAGCGATATGGATCGACGCGAACTCCTGGCCGCCCTCGCCGCCGGAGCGGTCGCCAGTCCGGGCTGTCTCGCGGACTCGAAGGGGGCGGGCGACGGGTCGTCCTCGGCCACGCCAACCCAGACGTCGACGGGGACGCCACCGGACGCGACGGACGGCGAGACGCCAGACGACACCGGAACGAACGCCCGGACCGCGACCGGCGACTTCGTCAAGGAGGCGTTCGTCGTCCCCGAACTTGCCGCGCCGAACTCGCCGGACTCCTTCGGCGTCTACGGCGTCTGCGACGAGCAGTACGTGGTCGCGCTCCTGGACGGTGCGGCGGGCTGGCCGGCCGTCGACGAGATATCGCTGATCGCGGGGGAGCCCTCGCACGACGCCCAAGACAGCGTGGGAGAGGGTGGCTGGGGACTGTTCGACCTCGGCGGCGCGTACGCCCCCGAATCCCGGGCCTCCGGGTGGGTCGTGTTCTCCCTGACGAACCCGCTCGCGGTCGAAACCGCGACCATCTCCTGGCCCGGCGGCCAGTACCCGCTCGGTGACGAATCGCTCGCTGACCTCGCTCGACCGCCCGCGTCCTTCGAGATTCAGTCTTTCGAGGCGCCCGAAGCGGCCACACCAGGAGACAGTATCACCGTCTCGCTCACCGTCGAGAACACCGGCGACGTGGACGGGACGTTCGTCGGCGCGGTGAACCGAAATTTCCCAGCCTACTCACCCGAGGCGTCGATCCGACTGCCGGTCTCGGCCGGTGAGACCGAACGCTGGGAGCGGGAAGTCGACGTCGGTGAAGTCGGCTACGACGAGCCCGTCGAACTGCGCCTGTGGCTGTACTGGCGCGACGACTCGGCCGACCAGGCGGTCACAGTCGAGGTGGGGACGGACACACCCGCGGGGACCGACGCTCAGAGGACCGGAACCCCGGCGACCGAAACCCCTGCGACGGAGGCTCCGACGGATTCAGACCAGAGCACCGGGACGGAGACCGACGCGACGACCGACACCCCGACCGCGACCGAGTCACAGCCGATCACCCCCGAGCCGTCGGAGTGACCGGCGGCCGTGCCTGCAAGTGTTGCCGTAACTTGATGGGGTGGCCGGTTCTACCCCGTGGCATGCACGAGCGCGAGTTCATGGCGGGAACGCGGGGGACGATGGCCGTCGACTGGGAGGAGCGCATCGACGTGCAGCGTCTGCGCCGCGAGCGCTACGAGCGGGCACTGGACCGACTGGAGGAGTCGCCGCTGGGTGCGCTCTTGCTCGTCTCGGACCCGAACATCCGCTACGTGACCGGCCTGGCGATGACCGGCGGGAGCGGCGCCGACCACTACACCCTCCTCACGGAGGACGGCGACGTGGTCCACTGGGACACCGCCGACCACGCGTCGAACCAGCGCTACAACTGCCCCTGGCTGGCGGACATCCGCTACGCCGCGCCCGGCCTCGGGAACGTCCCGCGGGCCTCGGGCAGCGACTCGGCCCGAGCGTTCCTCGCGGGCAAGATGGCCGCCCTCGTGGCCGAGGCGATGGCCGACTACGGCGTCGCGGACCTGCCGCTGGGCGTCGACGTCGGAGCCGATAGTCTCCACGATGCACTCGCCGAACGCGGCGTGGAGACCCGGACGAAGCCAGCAGTGGATCTGATGCACGACGCCCGGAAGACCAAGACCCGGGACGAAATCGAGTGTCTCCGGCAAGTGGCGGCCATCTGTGAGGCCGGGTTCCAGCGGATCACCGAGGCGGCCCGCCCCGGCCAGCGCGAGTCGGAGGTGTGGGGCGAGGCGGTCAGGGAACTGCATCGCCACGGCGCCACCGTGGGGGGCGGGTATCTCACGTCCGGGCCGAACACCTGGCCGAAACACCAGGCCAACACCACGGACCGTGCGCTCCGGCCCGGGGACCTGGTCTACGCCGATTTCTACAACATCGGCTACCTCGGCTATCGCTCCTGTTACTACCGGACGTTCTCGCTCGGGCAGCCGACCGACGCCCAGCGTGACGCCTACGAGACGGCCGTCGACAACCTCTATCGCGTGCTCGATGCCATCGAACCCGGCGTGACCACCGACGAGGTAGCCGAGGCGTTCCCGGACATGGAAGGAGAACACGCCGACTGGTACGACGCCGACGAGCACTGGCAACTCACGACGAACCACTGGGCCCACGGCCTGGGCCTCCAGCTATACGAGGTGCCGATGGTCTGGCGCGGCGTCTCGCCCGACCACCCCATCGAACTCGAGGAGGGCATGACGATGGCCGTCGAGACGCAGGAACCAGCGGATCGGCAGGGCGTGCGCGTCGAGGAGATGGTCGTCGTGCGCGAAGACGGCGTCGAAGTACTGAGCCAGTGGCCGGTCACGGAGATAACGCAGATCGACTACTGAACGGAACCCAGGCCCCTGTTTCGACGCCGAGGCCCGGACTCAGTCTTCGACGTCGACGAGTCCGAGGTCGAACTCGAAGCGGGCACCCCCGTTCTCGCTCTCGGCGACAGAGACGGTCCAGCCGTGGGCTTCGGTGATCCCGCGGACGATGTCGAGGCCGAACCCAGTCCCCTCGTCGGTTCCGGAGACGCCGGCCTCGAAGACCCGGTCGCGTTCGTCGGCCGGGATACCGACCCCGTCGTCTTCGACTGCGAACCCGCGCGCCGAGTCGACGACGCTGACCGTCACGTCCTCGCCACCGTGTTCGATCGAGTTCCGGAACACGTTCGCAAAGAGGCGGTCGAGTCTGTCTGGGTCGCCTTCCACCACCGTCTCACTCAGTACGTCCAGCGTCGCTGCACCCGTGTCGACGGCCTCCCACGAGTTCCTGGCGAGTGTTTGCAGCGGAATCGAGACCGGATCCTCGACGATGTCGCCCTCACGGGCGACCGTCAGCACGTCGTCGATGATCCGGGCCATCCGATCGAGCGCCCGGCCGACCCGGTCGAGCCGGTCAGATTCGTTCTCAGCGCGCTCGACATCCACCAGTCCGCTGGCCACCTGCAGCGGGTTCCGCAGGTCGTGACTCACCACGTTGGCGAAGTCGGTGAGACGGTCGTTTTGCAGTGCGAGGCGTACCGACTGCTCGTGCTCCTCGGTCACGTCGCGGCCGATGCCCGCAAAGCCGACGACCGATCCCGCATCGTCGACGAGCGCGTGGCCCGATAGCTGGAACCGTACCACACCATCCGAGGTCGCAACCCGTGCCTCGACCGTCGTCTCACCACCATCGAATATCTGCGCGATAGCCGCCCGGATCCGCGGCCGGTCGGCCTCGATGAAGAACTCCTCGCCTTTCGTCCCGCGGAGTTCGTCGTCGCTCATATCGAACAGTTCGTTGAGCCGCCGGTTCCACGAGACCAGTCTCGCCTCGGCGTCGTAGACGTAGAAGACGTCGTCTAACGCGTCCAGTGCCCCAGCGACGAGTGCTGGCTCGTCCAGATATCTGTCGATACCGTTGTGATCTGTTTCCATGCGCATCTACGCTCCCACTCTCGGGGCGAATCCACCGCCCGCTGCCCTGGCGAACGGTTGCAGGAAGCTGAGAGTGCAATTCATCGGTGGCGTCCCTTCGACCGACATCCAGGTGCGCCGTACAACCAGATACCAGTGTTCTCCTCGCAGATACTCACCCAGACGTGATAACACTACCCACCCGAATATTCAGAACGATTCCTGGGCGGTCCCTCGGGCCCGCTGAGTACGGTGTGGGCCGGACGACTGCCGACTCGTGGACAGTTGTGGCCCTCGGTCACTGGGCCCAGTCCGTCGTGTCCGTCGGCAGTCAGGCCACGGTATCACTCGACCGCTCGCTCGGCGACGGGACGCTCGAAGACGGCTTCGCGGTAGGATTCCTCGCCGATGCGCGTCTGGCTCTCGTCGACGCGCTCGAATCCCGCCGACCGGTAGAACTGGGTGCCGGCGTCGTTGTCGGCCAGGACCATCGCCCGGATCAGGTCGGCGCCCTCGGCGGCGAGTTCGTCGACGGTTTCGCGGAGTAACTCGCGGCCGATGCCATCCCCCCGATGACTCGGCGCGACGTAGAGTCGGAGAATGTCCCCCATCTCCAGGTCGACGACGGCGTGGGCGAACCCGACGACTGCACCGGCCTCGGTTTCACCAACGACCACGAGCGTCGTCTCGTCGTCGATAGCCTCGGTGAGTCGGTCCACGGCGTACCACTCCGAGACGCCCTCACGGATGCTTTCCCGACTGATCACGTCCGGATAGTCGTGCTCCCAGCAGTCACTCGCCACGTCCTCGATGGCCGGCGCGTCGCCCGTCGCCGCCGCCCGGTATGAGACCTGTTCGCGCATGGTGGGTGTTCACACGATACAAGGTTGTATCTTTCGTGGCGAGCACTCCTCGGCCGATCCATCGCACCCGCGGGACTCGCGTTGCAAAATCGCCCCTGACCGTTAACCGGGGGCCGGCCGAACGGGGGGTATGGACCTCGGTACGGGCCTGTTCACCTGCCAGCGCCGCCCCGACGACGACCGCTCCGACGAGGAGATATACGACGAGGTGCTCACGCTCGGGCGCGCCATCGACGACGCCGGACTCGACTCCGCGTGGGTCTCGGAACACCACTTCACCGAGGACAGCTACCTCTCGGGGACGATGCCGACCCTCGGCGCGCTCGCGAGTGCGACCGACGACATCACCATCGGCACCTGCATCGCCCTCGCACCGCTGTACGACCCGGTCCGCCTCGCCGAGGACGCCGCCACCGTCGACCTGCTCTCCGGCGGGCGACTCGGCCTCGGCCTCTCCATCGGCTACCGCGACACCGAGTTCGAGAACTTCGGCGTGCCGATGGACGAGCGGACCGGCCGCACCGAGGAAGCCGTCGAACTCCTCCGCGGCGCGTGGTCCGAGGGGCCTCTCGGCGTGGACCCCGAGTTTCACGCCATCGACTCCGAGACGACGGTGACTCCAAAACCCGCTGGCGATCCGCCGATATTCCTCGGCGGCGCGGCCAAACCCGCCGTTCGGCGCGCGGCCCGCATCGGCGACGGCTGGTGTGCCCCATCTTCCCTCTCGCTGGAGGGCATCCGCAAGCGCGTCGAGGACATCAGAAGTGTGCGCGAGGACGAGGGCATCGACGGCGACTTCCAGCTATACGTCATCGTCCACGGGTTCGTCGCCGACTCCGCCGACGAAGCCTGGGAGACCATGCGCGAGGGCTATCTCTACCTCCAGCGGCGCTACGCCGAGTGGTACCAGGGCGAGGCTATCGACGAACTGCCCGCCGAGCGCCGCGAAGAGCTCAAAGATCAGGCCATCTTCGGGACGCCCGACGACGTCGTTGCCGAACTGGAAGAGTACGGGGAGGTGCTCGGCGAGGACGTGCACATGATTTTCCGGACCTACCACCCCGGCATCGGCACCGACGCGATGGTCGAGTGTATCGAGCGCCTGGGCGACGAGGTGGCCCCGCAGATCTGAGATGACTGGTCCGTCGCAGGACCTGCCGAATGAGAATCCACAGTGGCGCGCGCTGACGCGGCCGCGAGTCCATCACGGACGAGCGGCCGCGTGAAACTCGTGCGAGGGATGAGCAACGGAGCGAACGCAGTGAGCGAGTAGCGCAATCGGTTGGGGAGGGGTGTGGCTGTCTGCGGTGCTGTGCTGTGGTGGTCTCCTGGTGTCGTGACGAGCGGAGCGAGGCACGGCTCGGAAGACGAACTGAGTGAGTCTTCCGGTGGACTGAAAGGGCGAGGTCCGGTCGCGGTGAGCAACGCGAACGAAGGCGTTGGGCAGGCACTATTCGAGTGAACGAAGTGAGCGAGCATATCCTGCCCAACGCCCGCGAGCGGGCCGAGGGCTTTCGGCACTTGCTGTCCCGTGCGGTTGAATCAACTCATATCGAGCGGGACGAGGGCGTTCGACGATTGTTGTCGAGTGCGGTTGAATCAACTCATAGCGAGCGGGCCGAGGGCGTTCGACGATTGTTGTCGAGTGCGGTTGAATCAACTCAAAGCGAGCGGGCCGAGGGCGTCCGACCCCAACCACCGAGGACGACCTCACATCATCCAGAATCGCCGGTCTTGTAGACGCCACGCCCGGAAGCTAAGTGCGAATCGCCCTCGTCGGCGTACACGTCGACGTCCACCACGCCCACGTCACTCCCCTGGCGAATCACGTCGGCCGTCGCGGTCAGATCCCCCGTCCCCGCTTCGAGGTAGTCGATGCGCATGTCGACGGTGGGAACCGGCTGGTCGACCAGCGACACCAGCGCCGCGCCGCCGACGGTGTCCGCGAGGGTGTAGGTCACGCCGCCGTGGGCCAGCACCCGCTCACTGTGCCAGGAGAGGTCCTGACGCATCTCGAGTCGGCCTTCGGCGTGGCCGTCGTCGATTTCGGTGAGTTCGATCCCGAGCAAGTCGGCGAAGGGCATCTCCTCGAAGAAGGTCTCGACGTCCATGCTCGGCTGCTTCGAGTGGCCGCTTTGTAACTCTCCGGGCGGTGATGGGGTAATTGAGCTGGTTGAGACAGCACCGCATTCGCGATCGTGGATCAGCACAGCGTGAAAGCCCCGACCGGTTCGAGGGCTCCGACTCGCTGCGTTCCTCACTACGTTGCGGTACTTGCGTCGTCTCGCACCTCGAACCGGTCGCCCCTTTCATTCCCACCCGCACAGACTGTTCGACCAGCCGAGGCGGGTGGGAATGAAAGGGGCCGGCCGCTCC
>ENA-ORCR01000603-ORCR01000603.1-marine-metagenome-genome-assembly--contig:-NODE-603-length-17241-cov-3.800571_pt1 | contig 17241 bp, 15 predicted proteins | sample MGYA00237782_ERZ508514 | MGnify/ENA primary metagenome ERZ508514 (study PRJEB26185, sample SAMN06268960) | marine metagenome | isolation source: Eden Landing Ponds, San Francisco, CA, USA | place...
TTCCTCCACAAGTTATCGAACTACTATGCCACCGAGTATGACTTGGTAGCTGTAGAGGACTTGGACGCGAAGGGCTTGGTAGAACTACCGGACAACTCACGGAACCGAGCAGGCGCGGCGTGGGGGAGGTTCCTGCGAATGCTTGAGTACAAGTGCGAACGGGAAGGAACGCACTTTGTCGCTGTTGACCCGAAAGACACGACGAAGGAGTGCGCGTCCTGCGGTGTCAAGACGGACAAACCGTTGTGGGTTCGTGAACACTCTTGTCCGGCATGTGGGTTTGAGGCAGACAGAGACGCGAACGCAGCGTGGAATATCCGTTCTCGCGGTATCAAGAAGCAGTTAGGAGCGGGACACTCCGAATCACCGCCTGTGGAGACTGTACTTCCTACGGACACCGATTCGGTGTCTGCAAAGCGCGTCGTGGAAGCAGGAAGCCCCACCCTCAAGGAGCGAACCGCGTCAGCGGTGAGCGAGTAGGGTAGGGAGGAAGTCACAAACGCGATGGTGGTGTGGGGGTGCCTGGCCTCGTGCTGTATTGTCCCATCAGCCCATGTCGTTTCGTTTTCGACAGAAGCTGTTGCTTTCCCATCGATGCCGATACATTCGCGACGGTGGTGTGTCTCCAAAGAAATTCAGGATTCTGGCAACTGATTTCGAGTGGGGATGGTTCGGGGACACACCCCGTGTGCAAGGTGAAATTCGATCATTGAGGTTCAGTACGGAAGCCATGTGGACCTATCGCGACATCGGCCGTTCATCGAGGCAGCTCTCGGTGAGCGGTTCGAAGGATGAGTGGGCGTTCACATCTGAACCGACCTTGGGGGCGCTCTGCTCATCCTGATCAACTTACCGTGGCGTTGCCAATCGGGACCCATTTAGACCATCTACAACCTCTACCAGGCAAACTGTCACTCGGGACACCCCACGTGCGATTTGAATTCAGTGCTGGTCGTGTAGGCCCCCCCCACGTGCGAAATGAAATTAGCGCGCAGTGGGACCCCGTGTGCCGAATGAAATCCGAGGATTGGTGGCAGCGATGGCCAGTATTCTGGCGACCTCCCCCCTCTCCTCATTCACGATTTCATATTGCACACGGGGGGAGGGTGTCCAACTAGACCTCAATCTGCTGGACAACAGAGAAGCAGGTATCGCCACGATTTCTGAGCAGGTGTGCTCCCAAGAATCGACATCGAATCCCATCCTCTAGAACCGATTCCGCTACTCGGGCAATTCTTTGCGGCCAGTTCGAACACACTCCCAGCACGGGAAGTCGTCGATACATTCTGAGCATCCCTCCTCGTCACGAGCAGTTCTCCCGTCCTGCAGTGGGCCTGTATCGGGTTTCTCCTCCGTTGGCGAGGTCACGCGCCCACCGTCCGCCGCAATCGACTGTGAGCCATCTGCTTCGCCGACGGCATCGAGCAGTGGTCGGCGAATCGCGACCGCGACTCGGTGTTTACACGCGCCCTCGTACTGTTCGTCAGCCGGACACGCACAGGCCGCAGGAATGCCATCCTCGACTCGGACGAGATATTCATGCTCACCTGGGTTGGCGTGACTGCCGTTGCGAACGGTGACACCACCTGGAGACAGGGAAAACTCGAAGGCTTCGTACTGTGCGCGCTTGGCCACACGGGTCGAAAAGTCCAGTTGTTGCAGTGGATGCATGGATTTCAGGAGCACCCGAGTGCGAGCACCCCGCCCCTCGGGGTGCCAATAAACGAACGTGCGGAGCGTCTACCCAATCTCGTAGGTCGCGATGCCCGCGTGGCTGCAGGTCAGCCACGCGATTCAGCTGGTGTCGACGATGGTTTCGAGGCCGAGACGGTGTTTGCGCAGACGTAACGACTCGTCAGAACAAATCCGTAGTTCCAAGTTCCAAGAGAGCCCGCTCTCCCTACTTCGCCGTGGCCGGGTTAACGATTCGTTCGAGAGTGAACAACTGTAGGTCCTCACGGGTAGCCGCTTCGTCACGAACAGATTGCGTGAACCCGTTTCGCGCGAACAGCGCATACTCATGCTCTAGTTGGCCATCATCAGGCGACCATCGAATCTGGTCTGTGTGATCTTCAAGCGAGGCAAGCGCACCGTAATCGAGTGGCGCGGACGTGAACTTGCACTCACCCGTTACCATCGTCCCGTCTGCATCGAACCCAACCACGTCCACTTCGTACTCGTTGTACCACCAGCGGCCGATATCGGTGAACATCAGCTCGGGATAGAGATCCGGGAGGATATCCTGACAGCGATTTTCGAACTCCTGACTCACGAAGTCCGCCAGTTCCGGTTGGATGACCGTCTCGTAGGCGTCGGCACCCAATCGCTCGTAGCGGTCTTCGTTGCCATAGACGAACCGGAACCAAAACCTGAACAACGGATCGAGAATCCGGTACCGCCCTCGTCGTGACTTCGTCTTGTCCTCTGTCACCGGAACCTCACGTTCGACCAGTCGCAGCCGCTCCAATTTCTGCGTGTATGTCGAAATCTGTTTGCCATCGATCCCGACAGTTTGTGCGATCTCGTTCGATGTCGTGTTTCCAGCGGCAATCGCTTTCAGGATGGCAAAGTATCGATTCGGCTCCGTCAGCTCAGTACGGAGCACGTATTCCGGTTCGTCATGCAAGAATCCCTGCCGTGACAGTAGCGATTGCTGGATGACTGTTCCGAGGTCACCATCCAGATTGATACCGTCCAAGTAGTACGGTGTCCCGCCAAACACGCCCCACGCGAGCAGCAGTTGTTCGGGGGTATAGGTCTCAGGAAAGAACGTCCGCACGGCAGCAAAGTCGAGTTGACGGAGATCGATCTTCTCGGTGAATCGGCCATACAACGGACTGTTCCCGAGGAGTGTCGCCTCTTCCATCATACTAATTGAGGATCCGACGAGCACGAGCGTCACGCCCGTCTCGCGCAACTCTTGATCCCATAGTCGCTGAATGACCGACGGAAGGCTCTCATCGGCGTCAATCAGGTACGGGAACTCGTCCAGTACGATGACTGCATCTTGGTCGGCGAGATACCCGAGTAGCGATTCCCACTCGCTCTCGATCCGGTCGATACCCGGAAACGACTCAGCCGCCTCGTCCACGAACGCGTCTAGTTGGATTTGCTGGGTTGTTTCGGTCGCTTGGTACAGAACGGCGTCATCGCGGTTCGATAGTGACTCTCGAACGAGTTCGGTCTTCCCGAGACGGCGACGTCCGAAAATCACGACCATATCGGCAGCGTCCGACGTATAACAATCTCGAAGGCGGCTCAATTCATCCTCCCGATCCACGAATCGCTCCATATCCTTCGATTGGCACCCATCCGGATAATACTCTCGAATAGCCTAACTCGGGATAGCCTAATCTGGAATAGGCTAACCAAAGATTGGTTTTACAGACAAAATACGGCGACAGTAGAACACAGTCCTTAATCGCTGTGACGACTGCAAGGACGACCGATATCCCGGTACCGACCGACAAGTGGCTGGCCGCTACCGTGTGTTGCGTACACGCTGAACAGGCGCAATACCACGGTCTTCAGGCCGTGGGAATTCCATCCGCAACTCGGACGAGATATTCGTGTTCGACTGGGTTGGCCTGACTGCCGTTGCGAACGGTGATGCCACCTGGAGACAGCGAAAAGTCCAGTTGTTGCAGTGGATGCATGGATCGCAGGAGCACCCGAACGCGAGCGCCCCGCCCCTCGGGGCGCCAATAAACCAACGTGCGGAGCGTCTATCCGATCTCGTAGGTTGCAATCCCCGACCGTCCATAGACCGGGCACGAGCTGGCCGCTGATTCCACAGTTTCTCCACAGTGGCGACACTCGTGGATGCACTCGCTGCTCGACCCGAACCCTGGAAGACGAGCACGAACCCAGAAGAGCCCCATCAACGCCACCCACTGCGTGCTGTCTCGATCTGATCGCGATGGCCACGCACAGTCACCGGCGTCACGTCCGCGGCTTCAGCGAGGGCGATCTGCATGATTTCCACCCCGTGATCTCGACAGGCGACTTCGAGACAGCCCGCGGCGAAGCCCGCAGGGTGGACACCGACGCCCGCGCCAGCGTCCCATGCACGTTCGGCGAGCGAGCGCGCAACCCCCTCGGTTTCCGATGGAACCTCCATCGTTGATGCGAGCGCTGGGATGTACTCCCGCGGACGCTGTGGGGGTGTCGGCAGGTTCAATTGCTCGTTGAGCACGTCGTAGGCGCTGATCACTCTGTCGCGGTCGACCTGGGCGACCGACGCCACCTCACCGCGCGTTCGAGTCGCAGCCGTACATCGACAGACTGCGTAAATTGCGGCTGTCGCGAACGCCTCGATCGACCGTCCGGGGAGGAGGCCTTCGTTTTGGGCCGACCGGAACAGCGCACTCGCCTGCTCGCGGTGGTCGCGATCGAGGTCGAGCGCGCCGACCATCCGCGCGATCTCCCCACATCCGTGGGAGAGATTCCGTTCGGCTTTCGAGCGCCACTTCGCCCGGGTATGCTCGCGACGCAAGCGGGTGAGCTGGCGTCGTTTCTGTCCGGAGAGCGCGTTGCCGTTCCCATCGAATTTGTATCCGATCTCCGTCGACAGCCCGCGGTCGTGTCGCGCTTCGGTGATCGGCGCCCCGGTGCGTTCTCGGTTGGTTTCGTCTTCGTCGAAGGTACGTGGCCCGCGTCGATCGACACGGCAGCCCTCGACGACGAGTCCACAGTCGGTGCAGCGCGTTTCCCCACCGTCAGTGATGAGTTGCCCGTCGCATTCGGGACAGTCGGTCGTCTGGATCGTTCGGCCGCTCTCTTCGTCGAAGGTTCGCTCGAAGTGTTCTGTCGTAGCCATCGAAGGTCAGCGAGAGGCCTTGTAGTGCCTCCCCGCACCCCTCGGGGGGCGATAAAATACGTGCGGTCACAGATATCGGTCGTCGATGGAGTCGCGATCAGTCCTCCAACTGACTCATCGGTTCGAGCGAAACGGCGCCCCCAGATCCCCGTGTCTGGGACCCGCGCGATCCCTTCTAGAAGTTCGAAGTTCACGAATCCGATTCTGCCGAGTATGCTAGATCTGCACGACCAAAACGCCTGTTTTACATGGAGACTCACGCTGAATTTGGCGGTCTCTGTGTCCGTATATTCAGCAAAATCCCTCCGGTATCGGTATGGCTTTCTCGCCTCGCACTCACGTATGTGGGAATGTCCAGTGACAAGACACTCCGCGAACTGGCCGACGAGAACGGCGTGGCGATCGGGGCAGGCGTTCCCGCTCGATCGTTCAGGCAGTACCCCGACGATCCGACGCTCGCACAGACGCTCAAGCGGGAGTTCAACGCGATTACGACGGCGAACGCGCTGAAGATGGGGCCGTTGCGCCCCGAACGCAAGGTCTACGATTTCGATGACGCCGACGCGATCGTGAACTTCGGTGTCGAGAACGACATGACCGTCCGGGGACACACGTTACTCTGGCACAAACAGACCCCGGAGTGGTTCCTCGCTTGGGACTACACCGACGACCAGTTAGAAGCGTTTGTTCGGGATCATATTCACACGGTGGCCGGCCGTTATCACGACAAAGTAGACATCTGGGATGTCGTGAACGAAGCGGTGGCCGATGACGGGTCGATGCGCGAGACGATGTGGTACGAGGCGATGGGCGAAGCGTATCTCGACAAAGCCTTCGAGTGGGCAAACGACGTCGCGCCGGACGCCGCTCTCTATTACAACGATTACGAGATCGCCTCAGACAACGACAAGGCCGACGCTGTATACGACCTTCTGCAACGCCTGCTCGACCGTGGCGTGCCGATCGACGGCGTCGGGATCCAGATGCACTCCCTGCCGTCGTATCAGCACAGCCGGGAGGATCCCGAAGCGGTCGGCGCGAATATTCGTCGCTTCAAAGACCTCGGCTTGGACGTCCAGGTCACCGAGATGGACGTCGCGTACGGGCCCGACGAAGAGTTCGACGACCGCCTCGAACACCAGGCACAGTACTATCGAGACGTCCTCGAGGCGTGCCTCGACAACGGCTGTGACACGCTTATCACCTGGGGCGTCCACGACGCGGGAACCTGGCTCCAGAATCGCTACGACGTGACGAGCGACCCACTGCTCTTCGACGAGAACTTCAAGCCCAAGCCCGCGTACGACGCGATCCGAGACCTTCTAGAGAATCGGAGCTGACGCGCACGAATGCCTCACTGCCGAGCGAGCAGCGCGCTGTACGCTACCGCTCGTCTATGCTTCGGCAGTGGTGAGCGACGTGCGGTCGCCTGACGATGAGTTCCTGTTTTTCGCCGACCCACTCGTCGAGTTTCTGCTCGAGATACTCGATGGCCTCAGGGTGCGTGAAGACACCGCGGTCGACGAGGTCGCCGGCGATGGCTTTCAGCGCGCGGAACTCACCCTGGGCGAAACCATCGCCGACCGGTTCGCCGTCATACCACCGGACGGTCCTGAGCGCCCCATTGCCGACTGTGGGCGCGGTTTCGACTGCAGCACAATCGTACTGGAGTCCGAACCAGTGGGTTCGGTAGGCAGTCACCGCGAAGTCACGGTCGACGACGTAGAACGCTTCGTGGTGCAGGAAATCCAGCTGCTCGGAGATAATCTCATCGAGGGTGAGACGCGTCGCCCATGGATCGATATCAACTGGAAGCGACGGTGATTCACGGCCGTCCAGAGCGTCCTGAATTGCTGTCTCAGTCGTTGCTTCAAGGAGTTGTTCACAGATCAATTGGTTCGTCTCGTTCGGTTGCTCGCCACCAAACGGTGTCTCGCTAGTGATGTCTTGCTTGAGTCTGAGATGCATCCCACCCCAGTGGGTGTAATGGCAATTGTAGGTACTATTCGGCCGTTCGTAGGCGATGAGTGCGCGATGTCCCATTGGTACTCGCGAGGGATTCAGTAGTACCCCCGCGCCCCTCAGGGGGCGATAGAATACTAGTAGCACTTCACCCGATCTGGAGCAGACTGTTTCTCACCCGATATAGAGCTAACCGGTTTAACTTATATTAAGATAGAGCTCGAACTATGTTGTATGACCGAAGACGGATCGGACTCTAAAGGTCTGATGGAACGCCAGACCACGGGTGAAGACCGCGTGCGGATGGCTGCTCGGCAGCTGTCGGAGCCGCGGACGGCAAACTGGATCGCCTCCGAAGCGGGCTGGTCGCACGAACCAACCAAGCGCGTCCTCGAACGCCTCGTCGACGATGGCATCCTCCATCGTGACGAGAGCGGCACCCACACGACGTACTACCCTGACTATCGGCGCCAAGCGATGCAGGAGGCGATGCGTCTTCGAGACAGCGATCACACTGTCGAGGAACTCACGGACCGTCTCGCCGAGATGAAGACACAGATCCGCGACTGGGAGGAGGAATTCGGCGTCGAGTCACCGAACCAGCTTCGCGGGACGCTCGCTGACGAATCACTCGATACTGACGAGGAAGACCGTCGCCGTGAGATCGCCCGCGAGTGGGAGCACCTCCAGCGGCGTATCCAGATCGTCGGCTTTGCCATCCGCGAATGGGACTTCCTCGCTCCGACGACAGAGCCTGCCGAGGTTCACAGTTAGCGGATGTCGGTCCCGCACCTGGGTGGAGACCCGAACTCGAACCTCTACAAATAAGCAAGGCGAGTCTCTCGGGGTCGTCCGAAAATCTTTGATTCTCGTGGTGGCGAGAGAGCTTCGCTCTCTCGAACCACTTGATTCCGAGGCGGTTCACCGCTGACCAGCCCGTCACGGCCACCGAGACACGCCCTTGATACCAGCTCTTCCGACGTTGCGCAGCCACACCCGTTGCAGTCCAGTATCCCGTTAGCGATGACTTGAACGAAGGTCCTCGATGAACCGAAAGCCGTTCACGAACGTCACTGAGTCACCGAACCCCTCACTGTCCAGGACTGTTTCAGCGCCCTCTCCGGCCGCGATGTCGGTAGTATAAATGTACGCTTCCGTCACGATACCTGCGCTAAGCCGTTGGGCAGCGAGTGCCGCCAGCGTCATGTCGGCCCGTTCAACCTCGTCCGCTGGTCGGTCATCGACATTCGCGATATACCGCTGGACACCGTCCATCGTCCGCGAGACAATTGGCTCTGACAATTCGAGCGATGGTGCGACTGTTGTCCATCCCTCATCGATTGCAGCATCGACGGGTGGTGCTTCGACATCGGGGTCTTCGACGGCTAATTCCCCGTACACTTGCTCCGGAAGTACGAAGGTGATGCCGTTTTGGCGGGCAAACTGACGAACAGCTTGGTAGCGACTGTTCGACGGCTGCCCCATCGCGACGAACAGGCCGGTGTCGGCGATGTGGAGCGTGCTCACGTCTCGTCAGCAGCGTCGTCGTCGATGTCCACCTCGTCGAGTGATCCTCCAGCTTCGTCGATATCGTAGTGTTCGAGTACGACAGGACGAAGCGCCTGCAGGATCATCTCCGCAGCTAACGGTGAGATGTCGAGGTCCGAGGCCATCAACCGGTGGGTCACCTCACCTCGTTCACGGCCGATCGCGTAGGTGAGCGCTGTCGCGACGCCGGCAACGCCATGACGGTCGATGTAGGTGTCGATATCGGCGTCGGTCTCGCGACGCCCGACCGCGTCGATAAGTGCTGGCGTGATCGTGTATTCGCGATCACCTGCGGCTGTCGTTACGGTGAGGTCGATCTCGCGGGCGGTGTACCGACGAGGTTGTTCGTCGTGGGTCATCTCGACGACGCCGGCGTCGACGAGCCGATTGACGTAGCTGTAGGCCGTTCCTTGGGCGAGTTCGAGTTCGTCCATCACGGCTTGGACGGTTGCCTCGTCCGTGCGAGCGAGATACGCGTACAGTTGGGCCAGCTGTGGCTCCTCCAGTAGGTCCGCGACCGAAAGGAAGTCGCGGACTACGTCGCCATCGGCCCGGTTTGAGGTGCGTGACACGATTTATTCTTGTTACAGCTTACAGCGAAACGATAAAGTACGTTTTGGTCACTCTGTCGGGGCCGCGATGAGGCCTCTCTGTGGTTGTGCGTCCAGAATCCGTCTGCTCGTCAACGAGAATAGTAGGCTGCGGAGTTCACCTTCGGTGAGAATACGGTTGCAGAGCAGCTCACCCGCATATGAATCACTTCGGTACTTTGCAACGGATGTACGCGGATACCCTGCCTTGAGCCCGACAGTTTGATCAGGCGTTGCTGGAGGTCGTGGCTGCGCGCGCAGCGACTGGTTGAGAGCGAGCACGGAGCGGTGGGTGGGGTGGTGGGGCCGGGCCGGTCTGGCATTATAAAAAGAGAGCTCGCACCCTACTCAGTCCACCACCGGTCTTTTTCGGGGAATTCTACCTCCGACCAGCCCGTCACAGCCACCGAGACGCGCCCCTGATACCAGTTCTTCTCGACGTTCCGCAACCGCACGCGCTCGCCTTCGCTCACCCACGGCTGCCCACTGCGCTCCCAGATGGTGAACTTCGTCCGCCCCGACTCGTCCTCGATGAGTCCGACCGACTGAATCTTCGCGTTATTCGGCTCCCACAACTGCACGATTTCACCCTCGATGTCCACCGCCGAGCGAGGCACCGTTTCGAGCGTCTCGATCGGCACTGGCACGCCCGGGGATGCGTGCAATTCCTCTTTGACCAGCAACACCGCGTTCAACATATCCACGCCTTCGCGCACCTTCTTGGCGAGCCGATACGCTGCCCCCGCCCTGGAACGTTCTTCCAGATCATCCGCGATCTGTGCCGCGCGCTTGTTCACGTCCGCCAGTTGCTCGCTACTGAGGTCTTCACGGGGATCTTCAGGGGGTTCTTCCGTCGCATAGCGCGTCTGGCCACTCACCTCCTCGCGCGTTCGTTCTTCACGAGTGGAGGACTGCGCTCGGTCCATCCGCTGTCGAGTGCTTCGAATCTCGTCTTCCCGCGCTCGGAACTTCTCCTCGCCTTCCAGGGTCATGCCATCCGGCCTGGTCTCCGGGTGATTCGTGTCCACTTTCCCCTGTATCTCTTGGTCGACCGACCGCCGCAGCTCCGGATCCTCCTCGACTGCCGCGTCGACTTCTTGATTGTCCGCCTGTGCGTCCGAAACTTTACTACCGAATCGCGTTTCACTAGACATTGGAGCTTCACCAAGTTCCGAAGGCGCTCACGCGCCGCCACCGCGATGTTCCAGCATCGCGGTTTTCCGACGACACGTCCGACGAGACACGTCTGCGCGCGCTTTCGAAGACCCCACAACCAGCACCGCGCGCCGTCTCACCGAGCGGTGCGCGGCCGACCGTGGGAGGCCGCGGCAAGTGAGCGGGGAACGGAGTGACCCGCGAACAGCGAGGTGAGGCTCGGGGCGCGAGCGAAGCGAGTGACCCGGTGACCCGCCCGGAGCGCGCGTCCAGCACACAAGCCGGTTTCGCGTCCGTCGGCCGCAGGGCGACGCAACCGAAAGCGCGCTTGGTGCTGGCGCGAAGGCACATTCACTTTAGCCCGGTACGGGCGCTCGCGATGCGGAGAGCGCCCGCATGCCCGGAATGGTCGGTCGCGAGCGAAGCGAGGCGCGAACACAGTGAGCGCCTCGATGCGAACGGCGCGAAGCGCCGTGAGCAAGCGGAGGGCGGTACGCGGCGAGCGGGGCGGGCCGTCACGACACACCGGCTAGCCGATAACGAACACGGCGGATCAAACCACCACCTTGGTGGACTGAAAGGGCGAGGGGCGCTCGCGCTGACAGTCGCCTGAGCGGGCCACTATCTGGGCGGGCGGTGTGGAGAGCGCAGATATCCCGCCTCAGCGACCGCGAGCGCCTCGAGGGCTTTCATCGCCTGCTGTCGATCACGGTTGCGTACTCCTTGTCAGGATAGACTGTCACAACTACCGAGAAGACAGTTTCCGATTCATTGTGTTCCAGTTACCACTTATAGTCCATATACCACTCATCCGGATAGTGAGTAACACCTAAAATACACCCAACTTTCTTATCACTATACGGAGTCGCTACGTATCTCCTTACAAATTGTGTCAATCCGTACAGGCTTGTTCGACGACTCTGCTGGACAGCACCGACAACACGAGTTGAATGCTCAGTAGTTGAACCAAATAGCTCCGTCTTGCACAGAGTGCCGCTCTCATCCAATGCATATATAAATGAAACCGAGAATCAATATGAAGTTTAAGTTCGAAGGAGGAAGCTCGGTTAACTATACAAAACAGCGCGAATACTAATTCGGAGCCAGGGTCAACGATCTCACTCGATATACCGGTCCAAGATACAACTTTATTAAGGAGTTCGGTGGTTCACGACGTGCTGTATTTTTTAAGCAGATATCACACTGACGAGTTTTCGATTACAGAGCTCACTGACGCTGTCGACTATTCACAGCCCAGTATCTCGAAAGCTGTCGATATTCTCGTTGGGAACGATCTCGTGGTCGAAACGCGCGATGGAAATACACGAAACGTCCGTATCAACGGCGGGCGGCTTTCTCGACCGGACGATCCTGTCCTTCAGGTACCCCAATCCGAGTTTCAGGCCCCCGTTCGAGCCGCTGTCGAGAAACTCTGTACCGACCTCTCGGGTGTCCTCGCGGTCGTTCTGTTCGGGAGTGTCGCGCGAGGGGAAGGCGATAGACGCAGTGACATCGACCTATGGGCGCTCGTCGAAGACGATCGGATGGCGAACCAGCGAACTGCAAATCGGATTCGGCAAGACCTCGAAGAAAGAGCATTCGATACCGGCCGGTATTCGTACGATATTGATGTCGAATCCCTCCCAGCGATCCCGAACTACGTCGACGAACTACAAGAGATTCTGAACGACGGGATCGTCCTCTATGACACTGAGAAGTTCGGGACCGTCCAGCAAATGGTCTTCCATGGTGATCTCGATGAGTAACGGCTCTGATCCAAACGCCATCACCGAACAAGCTATCTCGAACCGCTAAGATCAGTGCGATTCAAGCGGAATCTCCCAGGCCACATCATTGACAATGGGCCCTGACAGCAAGATTTATTCGTCGCAACCGACAACCTTGCTCTAAGAGGAATCAGATGTCTAAAACAATCGACTCTCTGAGTGAGGCTGTCCGGGCTGCTGAAGAGGTGACTGAAGAGTCGATTGAGGGTCCTGTCGTCTCAGCCATTCACGCCAGTCTAAATGATTCCGACCGTGCACGGATTCTAGACCTCTACGATGAAGGAGCCATCGCCGAACAGACCGCTCGTCGGCTCCTCGGAGACGAAGACTTTGAAGACGCTGTTGAGATGGCGCGTGGCGCAGACACGATGCTGTCAGGCGATACAAGCCGTTTTATGTCCGAATAGCTGTTTTAGAGCTCACGTAAAACTAAAGACTAGGAGGGGCTGCTATCCATCGAATCATTGCAGATACTGACGCATTAATTGCATATGCACGATTGGATTGCTGGCCAGCGGTTCGTGAAAATCTAGGTGTCACGACGACGACAACCTGCTATCGGGAGCTGAAACTGCACTCGCGGGGAACTGATAGCTTTGATGCGGAGAATCAACAAAGAGCTGATGCCGCACAGCGAGTTTTAAACGCACTTGATGACGACGAGAGTGCGCTTGACTACGAATTCTGTGGATCGATTCAGGACGAAGGAGAGTGGAGCGTCGCTGAGATGGTGAAGCAGAACCCGGATACTATCGAGATCATCCTCATGATGGATAGCGGCGACACCCAGATGGCAGACGGTGGCCGATCCTACGTTCGTCGCCAACTCGATCTCAAAGATGTCGGGGTCGCCATGCCGTCTCTCGGGGTTCCGCTCGGCCTTCTGGCCCAACAAGAGGTCCTCTCGGAAGATGAGGCTTGCGTCAACATCAATGAGATCGCCGAACGGGAGGGGTGGACCAGTCGTAACGCCCTAAAACGAATCTGGGAGGGTGTCCCGCTGGACTGTGATCAGGAGCCAGATTTCATCGAGTAACAAGTCGGCCGCGTACAGTCACGCACTCACAGGAAGTACGTTCTAGCCCGCCGACCACACCAGTTCTTGGTGGACTGAAATGCTCTGTAGGATCGCTATACAGCGGCGCTTTTTGGCTGATCGGTGGTCGTTTGGATCGACTGTAACTGGTGAGTATCTGTTGATGTTCTGTAGATAAGAGACTGTATCTTCCCGAAGTCGATAGTTCTTGGAGAATATAATTAGTCAATCTGGTATTATCCGTTCTAAATCAGATTCTGTCCAATTCCAGTGCGGTCTAGCGGTCCTACAGAGCAGACTGAAAGGACGAGGCGCGCTCGCGCCGATAGTCGCCTGCGCGGGCCACTATCCGCGCGGGCGGTGCCGAGAGCGCCTCAGCGACCGCGAGCGCGCCGAAGGCTTTCACCGCGTGCTGTCGAGTGCGATTGCGTTCCCGAAAATACCAGTCTCCCGGCTGCCAGCACCATCATATGCTATCGGGTTATACCTGATAACACAGAAGGCAACATGGCTGATGGTGATGTCGTTCTCGACCGAGACTTCGAGGTCGATACTGCCGAGGGGACGCGCGTCCGGTTGTTCGCTGTCGAGAGTTCGTCGTACCCGGGCGGGTACCACTCCCGGTTCCAGTACTACGCCCCGGAGGAGAGCGAACAGATCCTCCGGTACGACAACGCGCACGATTCCGATGTTGGCCCGCATCACCGCCACCACGGCGACGAAGTGACCGGTATCGAGTTCGAGGGGCTCCAGAACCATGTTGCCCGCTTTCGACAGGAGGTGACTGACATCAATGCCAGACGATAATCACGATATGCCCGCACCCGAGGACATGAACTTCCCCGACACGTTGCGCATCACGATCGCCACGGCCGAAGATGCGTTCGACGAGGCTATCGAGGCCGCCGGCGCCGCCGAAGACGGCGAGCAACGCGACGCAGTCGTCTCCTTCGAGACCGCCGCAGGGATCCGAAAGCTGCTCACGGACCGTCGGCTCGAACTGCTGCGGTCGCTGATGGGCCAGCCAGCCGAGAGTATCTCGGGGCTGGCCGACCGACTCGATCGGAGTTACTCGGCCGTCCACGAGGACGTCGCGGTCCTCGCCGAGTATGGCATCGTCCAGTACCGGGAGGCAGGGTCGGCGAAGCAGCCCTTCGTGCCGTACGAGACCATCGAGTTCGACGTGACCATCCGTGCGCCGCTGACGGCTGGTGACACTGAAGCTTCGGCGTAGGGCCACGCTCCGGCCCACCGACCATACCTGCTCCTGGCGGACTGAAAGGGCGAGACGCGCTCGCGTTCATGTAGTCGCCTGCGCGGGCCACTATCCGCGCGGGCGGTGCCGAGAGCGCGGATATCCCGCCGCAGCGACCGCGAGAGCGAGGTCGACCGAAGGGAGACCTCGACCGCGAACGGCGAACGAAGTGAGCCGTGAGCGAGCGCGCCGAGGGCTTTCACCGCTTGTTGTCACCCTGCAACCAAGCGGATCCCGATCACGCCGAAGACAGCCCCCACCTGCTGCCGCGTGTACATTCGCCCTCTCTCACCACCCTGACCAGTCACCAGCTGCCAATTTTTAACTAGACAGTAATGCGTGAAAGAAAGCCCATATACGGGGACGGCAACGGGGTAGTATGGCCCACCATACCCGACTGCGAACACCCACTCCGGACAGTGCTCGCGATGGCGAGTGACGAACCCCAGAAAAATCAGAACCAGACCGACCAGCCAACACGACCTAGACCGCTCCCGGTCCCGGTCGACAGCCACGAACCAACACCGACCGCGGACACACCAGACACCCCCGAGCCGCGAACGTACATCGAGATCCGCCCCACCGACCGGCCACTGTCTCCACGCGCCGTTTCCCAGGCGATGACCCAGCTCTACACGACACTCGACCGGGAAACACAGACACGGCTCCGAGATCGGCTCCGAAGAAACCCCGCCCAACCGAGCGTCGAGTGGCTGCTCGTCGCCGACGGGAATACCGACACGTCCATCCGCTATCTCGTCGGGGCGACCGACGAATCACTCACCGACGAATGCCAGCGCATCCTGCGAACGGCGCTGCCGAACACCTACGAACTTCAACTGGTCACCTGGCACCCCAGCGATCTCACGACACTAGCACCGACGACCGCGCTGACCGACCTCTATACCGACTCACTTGACACAGAACCCACAGACACCACGCCACCACTGGCAGCCGTCGACTATCACGGCCACGCCGACCGCCCCTGTGACTGGCAGACACCACTGACGCCCTTCGACGAGCTCGCGACTGACGACACGCGTCGCGACGAGGAGACCCATCGACTCCCGCTCACGACGCTCGTCGAGACGATGCGTGACACCACGGCGCCGATCGTCTATCAGGTACTCTGTCGACCCTATCGCGATATCACGCCCGACGCCGAGGAGTACGAACTCGCACTCGAAACCGGCACCGCCACACTCGGCGGCAAACTCTCCGAGGCCGTCTTCCCCCGGCCCGTCGAGGAAGAACGGAACTACGAGCCACCCGCCGGCGACCAGGACCGAATCGACGACATGCGCGAGCGCGATACCCATCGCACCTTCGACGTGAGTGCCCGTGCAGTCGTCTTCCCCGACGAGACGGGCCGTCCCCCAACGAAACTAACGGAGAGCCTCTCGACGACGCTGAGCCCCGTCGACGGCCCGTTCCATCACGTCGACGGCGTCTTCCACGTCGACGATACCAACGAGGCGGGCCCAGCGACAGACTGCTTCAACGCCCTTTGCGATCGGACCCACGACGCCGTCACCTACGATTCCACCTACAATCGCCTGCGCCGTCGCTTCACCAGTCCCGGGATCGTCGCGACACCCGAGGAACTCCCCGGCCTGTGTCTCCTCGACGGGAGCGCGCTCACCCCGACCGGCCAGCGCGCCGTCGGCGTCCGCCACCGCGAACGCACGGCCATTCCACTCCCACCGCCGGGGAAACTCCAGCGCTACCACCCCCCAGGGATGGCACTCGCTCGCCCACTCACCAGCGACCGCCCGCCCATCGACCAGCCACTCGTGCTCCCACCAGCGTTCCAGCCCCGCCACCAGGTGATCGTCGGCGATACGGGCTCGGGCAAGTCCGTCCTCACGATGAGCGCGATGCTCTCCAATCTCGACGCGACCACTGGAGCCGATATCCTCTTCGACTACAAGGGCGGGGGCACCGCCCAGGAGTACCTCCAGGCCCATTACGCCACCCAGGGCGACCTCGACGACGTGCTGTATTTCGACCTCACCAGCGTCCTCCCCGCCTTCTCCTTCTTCGATATCGAACCGCTGCTCGACGCCGGCCTCCCGCGCGAGGAAGCCCGCTCGCGAAAAACGGGCCACTACGAGGCGATCCTCCGCAGTGCCATGCCCGCCAGCCAGTACGACGACGCGACCGAATCACCGAGAGTGATCCGCAACCACCTGCGGGCCCTGTACGATCCCGTCCACGGAGCGGATGCGTTCCCACACACGCGCCTGTACGACGCACTCCAGCGCACGCAGGGCACCGAGTCCCCACCCTCCGTCTCGGAAGCCACCTTCGAGACGTACTTCACGGGCTTGCTCGACCGTGACCGCGATGTCTTCACGAAGATCCTCGGGGGCGCCATCTCACGCGTCGAGACCATCGCCACCGACGCCAGGCTCGCCCCACTGTTCGACCACGTCCCCGACGAGACCGACGCCAGCTTCGACTTCGGCGACGTTATCGACGAGGACACGGTCGTCATCTTCGACTTCGGCGGGATGGAAACCCGCGTCAAGCGGACGCTCTCGATGGTCCTGCTGTCGAACCTCTGGACCGCGCTCAAAGCCCGTGAGGAGCGAACCCCAAGCGACGCGGACAACCCCCAGGTGAATCTGTACCTCGAGGAGGCCAAAGACGTGGCCGACACGGAACTCGTGGACACGCTGCTCGCCCAGGGCCGCAGTTTCGACCTCTCGCTGACACTGGGTGTGCAGTTCCTCGAACAGCTCGATTCACCGGACCCCGCCGACGACACCTACCGCGAAGCCCTGAACGAGACCGCAACCTTCGTCGTCGGCAACGTCGCCGTCGACCGTCATCTGCCCGACGTGCTCGCGACGGGTGAGATGGCCCCGCGTGATGTCGAACGCCGCCTCGGCGCACTCGGCCGTGGCGAGTGGCTCCTCCGCCCGGGTGCGGGCTTCGGCGATGCACCCATCCGGCCACTCTTGGGTGAGTCCCTGCCCGCCCCACCGGGCCACCCCGCCAGCGAGCGCCCGCTTCGGGGTCGCGACCGGCGTGAGTTCGAAGAAGCCGTCGAACGCCTCCGAGCACGCACCGTCGCCACAGGCGGG
>ENA-ORCR01000604-ORCR01000604.1-marine-metagenome-genome-assembly--contig:-NODE-604-length-17212-cov-3.938664_pt1 | contig 17212 bp, 13 predicted proteins | sample MGYA00237782_ERZ508514 | MGnify/ENA primary metagenome ERZ508514 (study PRJEB26185, sample SAMN06268960) | marine metagenome | isolation source: Eden Landing Ponds, San Francisco, CA, USA | place...
CATCAGCGGCGCGAACCAGGCCGATCAGGTCCGTGTCATTCTGTACGACAGTGCTGGCGTCGAGGTGGGGCGCCAGGGCTTCGTAGGTTGCCTCGGCCTTAGCCGTCGCCGTCTCGACCATGCCCTGCGAGAGGGGAGCCCGGCCCGACTCGCCGGCGTCGGCCACCCTGACGTGGACGTCGAGGGCCTCCAGCGCTCGAACGGTCGCGCGCCCGCGAGATGGGGTTACGTAGTTCGTGTACACGTCGGGGTAGACGACTGCCTCGCGGGTGGCCGCATCGTTCGACACCTGAGGGCCGCGGTCGGCGAACCACGTCTGGAACGTCTCGCGCTCGAACGTGGGGAGGTCGCGGCGTCGGTCGATCCCCACGAATCGTTCGAGCAGCCAGCGCGAGGGTGGCGAGTCTGCCAGCCAGTTCGACACCGGTGCCGTTGCACTCCCGAGTTTGGCGGCGAGTTCGAAGGTGCCGAAAAAGCGTTTCTGGAGGTCCAGTCCCTCGGGTTCGTCGTCGGGCGTGAGGCCGTCGACGAGGAAGTCGAAGCCGTCTGCATCCGCTCCGTGGTTGACGCGGTCACGAACGACCGTGTTGATCCAGGGGATGTCGATTTCGACGGGGCACTGATTGACACACCGCGAACAACCGGTACAGAGGTCGTTGAATTCGGCGGCGCTGTCCGTTCCGTGGACGCCGTACTCCCAGCCGGTGCCGATGCCGCCGGAGTAGGTTTCCCCACCGAAGGCGTGGCCGCCGACGTGCTGGAAGTTCGCACAGGAGTTCAAACAGGCCGAACAGCGGATGCAGTACAGCGTCTCCTCTAGCTGTTCGTCGCCCCGGAGGTCGGTCCGGCCGTTGTCGAGCAACACGAGATGAAATTCGCGGTCGTCGTCCATCTCGGACAGCGGCGTCTCGCTCTCGAAGTCGGGAACGGGCGAATCGGTCGGTGGGGTCAACAGGGAGACGTAGGCGGTAATGTCCTGTCCGGTCCCCGAGCGGCCGATGAGTTCCGTAAACGGCTGCAGGTCGGTCAGTGACGGAACGATCTTTTCGACCCCCGCGACCGCGATATGGGTGTCTGTCGAGGCGACTGTCTTGCGTGCGTTCCCCTCGCTCGTGACCAGCGCGATGGTTCCGCTGTCGGCGGTGATGAAGTTCGCTCCGGTCATTCCCACGTCGGCCTCGCGGATGCGATCTGCCAGGTATTCCCGCGCGAACGCGGTCAGATCCGCGGCCGTCTCCAGGTCCGTCTCGGGGTCGAAGTACTCGTCGAACAGGTCGGCGATGGATTCGCGGGAGCGGTGGATGGCTGGCGCGACGATGTGACTCGGCGCCTCGTCTGCGACCTGCAGGACGAACTCGCCGAGGTCCGTCTCCCAGACGTCGACGCCGCTGTCGGCGAGGTGTTCGTTGATCTCGATTTCCTCGGTGGTCATCGATTTGCTCTTGACAAGCGTGTCTGCGTCACGGTCCTCGACCACCGCGTCGATGTATCGCCTCGCGTCGGCCGCGTCGTCGGCCAGATACACCGTTCCGCCGTTCGCCTCGACCGCATCGCGGACCTGCTCGATGAGTGCCGGCAGATCGTCGATCGCATCTTCTTTGATCGACCGGGCGCGTTCTTTCAGCCCCTCGTAGTCGTCGAGGCGGTCGACGGACTCGTAGCGGCCCTCGTTGAAGGTAGTGGTGTTCTCGAACACCGGGTCGCCGTCGGTCGCGAGGAGCGAGCGGATGCGGGCTGCCTTCTCCTCTCGGGCGTCGCTCATCGGTCGGCCAGTACGACGACGTGGACGTCTCGTGGGCCGTGCACGCCGGTCACGACCGCGCCCATGTCCGCCGTGGCGCTCGGACCGGTCGCGATGATCGCGTCGTCCAGGCCGTCGGCGAACTGTTCGTCCAGTCGGTCGTAGGCCGTGGGCATGTCTGGAACGAGGTCGCTGGCCGCCACCACCACGACGTGCAGTTCCGGATACAGGCCGAGCAGTTCCTCACCGGCACCGGTCTCCTGGAGGACGACGGACCCGTACTCGACGATTCCGAGTGTTCCCGCTGTGACGCCCGTTCGTGCGGCCGCTAGTGTGGAACCACTGGGGTCGGGGTCGACCGAGGTCCCCTCGTAGGAGACGCCTTCGAACGGGAGCGGCGTGCCCACGGCCGGGTCCGCAACGACGTCGCACAGGGTCTCCGGGAACGCCTGGGCGGTCGTCCGTGTCACCGACCCGTCCACGCCGCGCACCGCGTCGGCGAACTCGTCCGTGCGTGAAGCTACCATTACGAATGGTGCACACGAATGCAACTCTGGTAAATGTGTCGAATGTCGTCACTCGACTACCCAGATACCAATATTCTGTGCACTCTGGGCGTGAAAGCAGTATTCAGAATAGAATAGGATTTGGACGTGCGCCGACGGAGCGGAACTATTTTGCGGGTCGTGGAATTAAACAGGAATCATAGGTACGACGCGAACCGACCCTCGGAGTGGGAGGGTCGGTCGGGCACCCCCTCACATCGAACTCACCATGGCATCCAATCCCGGCACCCGGATCGACCCGTCGGCCGACGACGTATCGAACTACGATTATCAGAACGACGCCGTCGCTCGGTCCGGCCTCGTCGAGGACCTGCGGACCCGCATCGACGGCGAGGTACGCTTCGACGAGTACTCTCGACAGTTGTACGCGACGGACGCGAGTATTTACGAGATGCTGCCGATCGGTGTCGTCTATCCCCGGTCGACGGCAGACGTGGCTGCGGTCATGTCCTACTGCGCAGAGCGGGAGATACCGGTCCTGCCCCGTGGCGGTGGGACGAGTCTGGCTGGCCAGACCGTCAACGAGGCCGTCGTCCTCGATTTCTCCCGCCACATGGACGCACTCGTCGAGGTGTACCCGGACGAAGCACGGGCAATCGCCGGTCCCGGAATCAGACTCGGTGATCTCGACGCGGCACTGGCATCCCACGGGCTGAAGTTCGCCCCCGATCCGGCGTGGGGTGACAAGAGCGTGCTCGGTGGCGCCATCGGCAACAATTCGACAGGGGCCCATTCACTAAAATACGGGAAGACCGACGCCTACGTCGACTCGTGCGAAGTCGTCCTCGCCGACGGCACCGTCACGACGTTCGGCGAGATGGGGCGGGAGGAACTCGCCGACCGGGCGAACCCCGACGGGGACCTCGAAGCACGCATCTACGCCGAACTCGACCGCATCCTCGAGGAACAGAGCGACGAGATTCTGGAACAGTATCCGGATCTCAAGCGGAACGTCTCGGGCTACAACCTCGACTGGGTGCTCGAGGACGCACGGGATGGCACCGTCAACGTCGCCTCGCTCCTGGCCGGGAGCGAGGGAACGCTCGCCATCGTCACCGAGGCCGAGGTGTCGCTCGAACCGATCCCAGCGACGAAGTCCATGGCGTTGCTGGCCTACGACGACCTCATCGAGGCGATGGCTGACGTCTCTGACATCCTCGAGCACGACCCCGCTGCGGTCGAGATTCTCGACGACGTGCTCATCGACCTCGCCCGCGACACGGCGGAGTTCGAGGACGTGGTCCGAATGCTCCCCGAGGGGACCCGGGCCGTCCTCCTCGTGGAGTTCTACGCCGCGGACGACCGGGCCGGCAAGGAGACGGTCGCGAATTTGCTCGCAGACCGGACCGACGGCGTCGACGCGGCAGCGTCCCCGACGGCCGACCGGACGCAGGTCGACGCGCCAGTTCGCGCGTTCGACGCCCTGGAGGCTCACGACGACGCACAGCGCGAGAAATTCTGGAACCTCAGAAAGTCCGGCCTGCCGATACTCCTCTCGCGGACGACCGACGAAAAACACATCGCGTTCATCGAAGACACCGCGATTCCCCCAGAAAACCTGCCGGAGTACGTCGCAGCCTTCCAGGACCTCCTCGCGGAGTACGAGACCACCACCTCCTTTTACGCCCACGCCGGCCCCGGGGTGCTCCACATCCGGCCGCTGGTCAACACGAAGACGGTCGACGGCCTGGAGACGATGGAAGCCATCGCGGACGACGTGACCGACCTGGTCGTCAAATACGGTGGGAGCGTCTCCGGCGAACACGGTGACGGTCGGGCCCGCACGCAGTGGACCGAGAAACTGTACGGCGAGGAGCTCTGGCGGACGTTCCAGGACCTCAAGTCCGCGTTCGACCCCGACTGGCTGCTCAACCCAGGGCAGGTCTGTGGCGACGTGGACATGACCGAGAACCTCAGGTTTTCGCCGGCCTACGAGTTCGACGCAGGCTTCGAATCCACGCTGGAGTGGGACACCGAGAACGGGATGCAGGGCATGGTCGAGCTCTGCCACGGGTGTGGCGGCTGTCGCGGTCCCCAGGGGACGACCGGCAGCGTCATGTGTCCGACCTACCGCGCATCGGCCGAAGAGATAACTGCCACCCGCGGGCGGGCGAACATGCTTCGGCAGGCGATGAGCGGCGACCTGCCGGACGACCCGACTGACGAGGAGTTCATGCACGAGGTGCTCGACCTCTGTATCGGCTGTAAGGGCTGTGCGAAGGACTGCCCGAGCGAGGTCGATATGGCGAAGCTGAAAGCCGAGGTGACACACGCCCACCACCAGGAACACGGGTCGACGCTGCGGGACAGGCTCTTTGCGAACGTCGACACACTGGCCGGTCTGGGCAGTGCGTTTGCCCCCCTCTCGAACCTCACCACGAAACTGCCTGGGGCGCGAACGGTTCTCGCGAAGACCGTCGGCATCGCGAGTGAACGGACGCTGCCGACGTTCAACCGGCGGACGCTCCAGGACTGGTTCGAGGAGCGAGGGCCACAGGTGCCAGAGAGCGAGGCCGAGCGCCGGGCGCTGTTGTTCCCCGACACGTACACGAACTACAGCCACCCGGAAATCGGGCGGGCCGCGGTCCGGGTGCTCGAAGCCGCTGGTGTCCACGTCCGGCTTGCCGACCAGACGGACAGCGGCCGGCCCGCCCACTCCAAGGGGTTTCTCGATCAGTCACGGGCCACTGCTGAGCGGAACGTCGAGGCGCTCGCTCCACTGGTCGAAGACGGCTGGGACGTGGTCCACGTCGAACCGAGTGACGCCGTGATGTTCCAGCTCGATTACCTGGACCTGCTCTCGGGCGACGCGGTCGAAACGCTCGCCGCCAACACCTACGGTGTCTGTGAGTACCTCGACACCTTCCGGCTGGACGAACGGGTCGACTGGGATGGGCCCGACGAATCGCTGACCTACCACGGCCACTGCCACCAGAAGGCGACGAAGAAAGACCACCACGCCGTCGGCGTCCTTCGTCGGGCCGGGTACGACGTCGACCCGCTCGACTCCGGCTGCTGTGGCATGGCCGGCTCTTTCGGCTACGAGGCCGAACACTTCTCGATGAGTTCGGCCATCGGTTCGATACTCTTCGATCAGGTCGAAGACAGCGACGGCGAGTCGGTGGTCGCCCCCGGGGCGTCCTGCCGGACGCAACTCGGTGACTGGGGGGAACGCGACGAGGAGCCGCCCCATCCGATCCAGACACTCGAAGCGGCGCTGGAGTGACGACGCGCTCGAATGGAACCCCCGGACCACCGCGTCAATGGGTGGTCACTGCTGCCGACCGCCCGGGTTTACCGGTCGGCGACGAACCGTCGGATACTCCGGAGCGGGCTGAAGCCGACTTTCGCGTGGTATTGCACGTCGAACCCGCGCCGGCCTCCGAGGCTGGAGAGGGCACTCGCCAGTCGGTCCACGTCGACCGGCGCGTGGACCCGGTAGGCGTACGCCGGGCCGTCGGCGACGTCGATTGCTACCTTCGGACGACCGATGCCACGGCCGTTGTAGATTCTAACACGTTCGACGTCTTCGTAGTCGATGTGGTGGGTTCGCTTTGCCATGTCCACCAGGCCGGCAGGACCCTCCGTCTGGAACCGTTCGACCGCCGTCTCGGCCACGTCGTGAGTTTTGCCCCGGGCAATGCCGAAAAGCGGCGTCAGGTAGTAGTACTCCGGGATAAGGACCTGGTCGTCGGTAAAGAGCAGGTCGGCCATTCTGAGCGGGAACGCCCCACCCATGACGAGGTGGACGTGGACGTGTACTGCGGGAGGGGTTCGCTCGCTCACGTACGTTCACCACGCCCTGTGGTCAGGGCCCGATTGAGGAACAGGAGTCCACCACCGGCAAAGAGGACGCCAGCGCGAGTGCCACTGAGTGTGAGCCAGACGCCTCCGACGATGCCGACCACACCGGCAGCGAGCACCAGTGGTCGGTCGATGGACGCGTCACCAGCGAACCACAGTTCGCCAGCGTAGGTCACGACCATTACACCGAGGAGGACGCTCACGACGACTGTTCGTGCGGTGGTGGGCGCGAGGAGGGTCCGAAGGCCGAGAATCGAGAGCAGGCCCACGCCGTATATCCACCAGCGGTGGCCAACCAGCCGCTCGAGGGCGCGATTCGTGACCATGTCAGTTGAAATAGCCAGCCGCCTCCTCGGCTTCGTCGATGGTGTTTCCTTTGCTTCGCTTCCCGCGGATCGATGCGACCATGACCAGTCCCTGGCTGCCGAGCAAGACTCCATAGAGTGCGTAGCCGCCGAGTCCGCTCCCGACGACGGTGGCCGTCGTGTCGAAGGTCGGGAGGCCGAACTGGCTCAGCCAGTTCCCGATGAGCAGGACGCTGAAATACCCGAAAAACGCCGATGCCCACCACTGCGTCGCCAGACGGAACCAGCCCGGTTGAGTGTGTTCGGGTAACAGACGGGTGTTTACCACGAGCAAGAGAGCCGTGTAGGGCCACATCATCACGCCCGACATCGCCGCGGCAATGACGAGCAGACCGAACGGCTGCTCGATGGGGATGGGCGAGGCGAGGATCAGGATGCCCCAGAGGACGAACACCGTGAGCATGATCCAGAAGATGCGGGGGAGACTCCAGCCGGCCTGGCGTCCGTGCAGTTCGTAGATAACGTCGGCGCTGTTTCGCACGAACGACTCCACGATGGCGTACTCGGTTGTCAGGAGCGCGAAAAACAGCGTCATGAAGATGAGTGCGCCACCGATGGGGCCGACCTGCGGGACGATGACGTCGGCCCACATCACGACGCCGTCGTCCGCCGTCCCGAACGCGTATTCGGCCGCGAGCGCCATCATCATCGTCGCGGCGACGAGCAACCCGACGACGAACGTGAGGAAGTGTTCGAGCTGGGCGAGGCGCCACCAGCCCGCCCAGCGGCGCATGTTGGTCACTGACGGCGGGAAGGTGAAGCCGGCCCGTTCGACGGGTTCTGGGTCGTCTCCGACGATCGGATTCTTGATCCGGCCCTGGTATCGCCCCATCGCATACCCCTTCTCGCGCACCCAGAGGCTCTGGGAGAGGTTGAGATAGCCGCCCGCGCCGGCGTAGGCGAGGCCGCCGAGGAAAATCGCTATCTCACTGCCCGGTGGAATCGTCCCGACGCTGACGATGCCGCCCGGGACGTTCCCGAGTTCGTTGATGGATCCCAGTGCCACGAACAGGGCGACGGCAAACAGCGTGGCGATGGAGACGAGCACTATCTGGATGCGCTCGACGACGTTGTACATCAATGGCGTGAGCTGGTAGGTCGACCAGATGAGGATCATCAGGACGATGCCGAACAGTCGCCAGGCGACCATATCGATCAGCGGTAACTGCAGTGTCAACTGTTCGATGCCGAGTCCGATGGCCCCGACCTTGGCTGCGCTGGCCGCCCAGCCCGGCCAGCCGAGGCTCACGAACCCGAGTATCATGAACAGGGCCGGCCAGAAGCGATGCAGGCGCTCGTACGCGCGGAAGACCGATTCGCCGGTCGCCAGCGTCCACCGCTGGATCTCCGTGTTGATGAAAAACTGCGTGATGACGCCGAAGAAAAACGCCCAGTACAGTGCCCAACCGTGCTGTGCGATGAGAACCGGCCAGAACAGCGTCTCACCCGAGCCGAGCGATGCGCCGAGCATGATAGCGCTCGGGCCAACCACTTGCCTGACCTTGGGCACTCGGGGGAGGTCGAGCAGTCGGTACCCGTCATCGTCACGGCCACGGTCGGGATAGTGTTCGGTGTCCGGGGCGATGTCGAGGTTGTCGTACGCCGTCGGCATGTACGAACTGCCACGGTACTCGCGGCCCTCTTCGGGTGACGTGTAGACATCGCCCTCGCTGACCGTCCGATCATTTTCGGTCACAGTAACAGCTCACCCCCGAAAGATCACGTAGATCATGCTCGTGACCAGTACCACTGACGACCGGAGATAAAGCGTTTACCCACCGAGGAAGTGCCAGATGTGGCCCCGCTCTTCGGGCGGGTCGACGCCGGGGAGTTCGGCCAGCGCGGGCTGAATCGCGTTCCACCAGCCTTCTGCCGTCTCGTACTCCGCCGGGTTCTCCGGGAAGACGTCCTGCAGGAAGTCGGATTTTTTCGCCTCGGGATGGTCCTGGAGGTACTCGTAGGACGCGATGAGGGCGTGCTGTCTGGATTTGAGCGTCTTGCCCGTCCCGGGCAGGTCGACGGCCTCGACCTGCGCTTCCAGCGACCCACCGGTCGCTGACCCCGACCGGTCGATATCTCCATCTGTCTGGATGGGGATCCACCAGACGCGGCTTCGAGACCCGACTTTGCGCGTTTCGAGCACGCCCTCGTCGACCAGTTCGTTCAACTTGTTGTGGGCGGTGCGGCGAGAACAATCCAGCGCCTCCATAATATCGGTGGCCGTCAGTGGCCTGGCCCGGTCTTCGCGTGCCTCGAAGATGTCGAAGACGGCACTCAGGGGCACGCGTTCCGACTGCGAATAGTCGTCTTCCTGCTCGCCCCGCTGAGACATGAGAGATAATTGGTGAAGGCCAGGCATAAGAGTTGTTGTGGACTGGACTGGCCGGGAACTGCGGCCTGCTCGCCTCGTACCGGCAGTTCATACGAATGAATGCCTCCAGATCGAATTGATTCATTCGAATGTAGAACAAATACACACGTGTACAGTTACTGGCTCGAGCGTAGCATGAGGATACTATCCCTGATCCATCGCGAACCAGATGCGCATATTCCCCTGGTAACGGGCAGCTACGCCACTCACGCTGAATAGGTCGGTACCCAACCCCGTCGCATCCCGGTGAGAGTCCTGTATATCGGTGCATTCGTGTGTATGTGTCTGTAGCTTTGCAGCAGTGTCCCGTCTATTGCTCTAATACGTCATTAAACCTTCCCTCTGGCCACTTTTTACGAAGCGAGTAATTTCCTACGATAGATAATAACGATTGTAAACCAAAAATATAAGTGATGCCAGATTGGTCCTAGACTCATGCCAGATTCGGATGGCAGTGACAGACAGGCACGAATCGGACGTCGAACGTACATCAAGAGCGCGAGTGTGGCGGCACTCGTCGGATTCGCTGGCTGTAGTGGTGGCGGTGACGGTGGCAGTTCGGACGGTGAGGACGGCGAAAGCAGTGGTGACGGAGACGGCACGAGCGGCGGGGACGATGGCTCTAGCGGAGACGGTGCGGATGGGTCCAGCGATGGAAGCGACGAGGACTCCAGCGACGACGGTGGTTCGACCGATGGCGGTGGGAGTTCCGGACCGATCAAGGTCGGGAACCTCTCTCCGTTCAGCGGCGGGCTTGGATGGATCGGACCGAACTCTCGACGCGGCGTCGAAACCGCACTGGAGGCCGAGGGCGGGGTAAACGCCGAGGGTGTTCTCGGGACGACCGTCGAGATAACCGAACAGGACACGGAGACGAAACCACAGCCTGCAATCAGCGGGTTCAAAACGCTCGACAGTCAGGGCGTCGTGACGATGGTCGGGCCGTCCAGCACCGTGACGCCCAGCCTGGTCGAACCAGCACAGAGCGCCGGACTGTCGTTCGTCTCCCCGATGACCGGGACGATCCAACTCGACGACGTCGGTGGCGAGTACATCTGGCGGACCGTTCCGTCCGACAGTATCGGTGCTCGCGCACAGGCCCAGTATGCCTACGACGAACTCGGCCACGAGAAGATGGCGCTGGCGTTCAAGAACGACAAGGGCTCACAGAGCTTCTCGAAGGCCTCAGGGAACTACTTCAAATTCCTCGGCGGGGACGTGCAGACGGAAGTCGCCCTCGACCCAGCCGCGAGTTCGTACCGGAGCGAGGTCAAGACGCTCATGGACTCCGACGCGGAAGTCGTCTCGATGACGGCCGCGACGGAGGTCACCGGCCTGTTCATCAAGAACTACGTCGAGGCCGGCGCGGACGAGGAGTTCGAACTGCTGCTGGGCAACGACGTCCTGACGCCCGACTTCATCGAGGAGATGGGGACGGACGTCATGGAGGGGATGGTCGGCCAGGCGCCGGCGCCCGGACCCGCCCACGAGTCGTTCGCGGAGAAACACGAGTCGCTCCACGACAAGCAACCTGGCGCGTTCGCGGCCGCCGCCTACGACGCGATGAACCTCATCGGTCTGGCCTTCGTCGCTGAGGGCGAGGCGACACGCGAGGCCGTCCCGAACAACCTCCACGACCTGGGCAATCCCGACGGGACGAAGGTCACCAGCTTCGCCGAGGGGAAAAAGGCCCTCGAAAACGGCGAAGACATCGACTACGTCGGGGCGTCGAACCCGCAGAACTTCGACGAGACCGGCGACCCGCTCGGCCCGTTCTCGGCCCTGCAGGCCCAGGACGGCGAGTGGGAGACGGTCAAGACGTACGCGGCGGAGGACCTCGCGAAGAAATGAATCCTCTGGCCTGAATCGATCGCCACCAGTCCGTGTGGTGGGGAACTACCAACCAGATCTCGTGACAATTTATTCACAACACGTTCATGCACACGAATACCAGCCGGCAGAACCACCGCGGCAGACCAACACTCGCCAGACATCGGGAGGTATCAGTATGGCCTACGCAACACTGCTAGTCACCGTCGGAATCATCGCCGCCATCTACGCGCTCCTGGCGATCGGAATGAACATGCACTGGGGCGATACGGGCCTGCTCAACTTCGCACACGCGGGCTTTTTCGCCGTCGGAGCCTATACGTCGACGATCCTGACGACGACGGGCGGCGAGGGACTGCTCGCCGAGCGGGTGATCGGCTTCGATCTTCCCATCGTCGTCGGCCTCGTTGGCGCGATGGTGCTTGCGGCACTGGTCGGTGTCGTCATCGCGCTCACGAGCGTCCGTCTCGAAGGCGACTACCTCGCGATGGTGACCCTGAGCGCGGCCGAGATGATCCGACTCGTCATCACGAACGAGTCCTGGCTCACCAGCGGTGCCCAGGGCATCAAGGACATCCCCCGCCCCTTCGCAGAGGCCTTCCCGCTCTCGATTGGCGGGTTCACCGTGGGGTACGATCTGTTTTATCTCCTGGGCATGCTGGGGATCCTCGCCATAAGCTACCTCGTGTTTACGCGCCTCTCCGAGAGCCCGTTCGGACGCGTGCTGCACGCGGTTCGCGAGGACGAGGACGTCCCCCGCGCACTCGGCAAGCAGACCACGATGTTCAAACTCAAATCCTTCGGGCTCGGGGCCGCCATCGCGGGGCTTGCCGGTGCGCTCTGGGCGCACTTTTTCTTCGCAATCAACCCCACGATGTTCCTCCCCTCGCTGACCTTCAGCGTGTGGGCGGCCGTCATCATTGGTGGTGCCGGCAGTTACAGCGGCGCGATCCTCGGCACCGTCTTCATCGTCGGGATCCGCCAGGCGACGCGGTTCCTGCCGACCGATATGCCGCTGAGCGCCGACCTGCCGTACATTCGCCTCATCATCATCGGCGCCGCCCTCATCGTCATCCTGTACTACCGGCCGCAGGGACTGCTGGGCGACGAGGAACGCATGGCCGCTGGCCAGTCCATGGGGGGAGAGTAGATGGCGGGGTTTGACCCGCAGTTCATCTGGTTCGGCCTCGTCTCTGGGAGCCTCATCGCGCTCGGGGCGCTCGGGTTGACCATCATCTTCGGCATCCTCGACTTCATCAACATCGCCTACGGGGAGTACATGGCCCTCGGCGCCTTCATCGCCTACGGTCTCAACACCCAGATCGGTCTGCCAATCGTCGTCTCGGGCCTCATCGCCATCCTGGTGATGGGACCGGTCGCGGTGGCGCTCGATAAAGCGGTGTTCCAGCACTTCCGGAATCGCTCTGCCATCGTGTTGCTCGTCGTCTCGATAGGGCTCTCCTTTATCCTGCGAAACGTCATCCGCATCGTCTGGGGCAGCGGTGCCAAGCGGTTCGAAGTCCCCATCGAGGAGGCCCCGACGTACTTCGGCATCGCCATCCTTCCGGACCAGGTCGCCATCATCGCGCTGAGTCTGGCGGTGCTGGGCCTGACGTTCGGGCTACTGCGCAAGACCGACATCGGCATCGCGATGCGGGCCGCGTCGGACGACACCGACCTCGCGCGCATCCGCGGCATCGACACGGAACGCCTGGTGCTGTACGTCTGGATCATCGGGGGCGTCATCGCCGGTATCGCCGGCGTGATGCTCGGCCTCGACAGCCAGATCCGACCGTCGATGGGCTTTCTTGCGCTCATTCCGATCTTCGCCGCCGTCATCCTCGGTGGCATCGGTGACCCCGTCGGCGCCGTCGTCGGTGGGTACGCCATCGGCCTGCTCCAGGAACTGAGTCTCGTCGTCATCCCGTCGGAGTACAAACCACTGATCGGCCTCGTGTTGCTAGTCATCGGCCTGTTGACCCGGCCGGACGGTCTCTTCGGGGAGGCCACACGATGAGCGGGGACCCGATCCTTCGCGTGGACGACCTTCACAAGGAGTTCGGTGGGCTCGTCGCCGTCGACGACGCGACGTTCGAGGTCGAACAGGGGAACGTCGTCGGCCTCATCGGGCCCAACGGGGCCGGGAAATCGACGACGTTCAACCTCATCACGGGGTTCTACGAGGCCGACCACGGGTCGGTGGAGTTCCGGGGCGAGGAAATCGTCGACCTCCCGCCCGAGGAGCGTGCCCAGCGCGGGATGATTCGCACGTTCCAGATCACGCGCGAACTTACCGGGATGAAAGTCGAACAGAACATGCGCCTGGGCGGCCAGGACCACGACGGCGAACACGTCGTCCACGCCCTCGCCGGCACGGCCGCGGACCGCGAGCGGGCGATCGGATCCAGAGCCGAGACCATCCTGAAGAAACTCGAACTGTGGGACCTGCGCGACGAGTACGCCGGCAACCTCTCGGGCGGCCAGCGAAAGCTGCTGGAACTGGGTCGGGCGCTGATGGCCGAACCGGACGTCCTCTTGCTCGACGAACCGATGGCCGGCGTCAACCCCAGCCTCACGGACGAGATTCTGGACATGATTCGCGAGCTGAAATCGGAGGGCATCACCTTCCTGATCGTCGAGCACGACGTCGACATGATCATGAACATCAGCGACAGGGTCATCGGGATGCACCAGGGGAGCGTGCTGACCGAGGGCCCACCGGAAGTCGTGCAGAAAGACGAGGAACTGCTCGAGGCCTACTTCGGAGGTGGGGCCTGATGTTCCTCGAGGCGACGAACCTCGAGAGCGGCTACGGTGACGCCATCATCGTCAATGGCGCGAGCCTGGAGATGGAAGACGGCGAGATGGTGACGATCATCGGTCCGAACGGGGCCGGGAAATCGACCTTCCTCAAGACCATCGTCGGCCTGCTTCGGGTTCGCCAGGGGAGCGTCCGCTTCCAGGGCCAGGACATCACCGACGTCACGGCAGACGAGGCCATCGAGTACGGGATGTGTTTCGTCCCGCAGGTCGACAACGTGTTCCCGAACCTCTCCGTCGTGGAGAACCTCCGCATGGGCGGGTGGTCGCTCGACGACGAGGACGTCTTCGACGAGCGCATCCAGCACGTCTACGAGCGGTTCCCGGAACTCGAACGACGGACCCACGCGCTTGCTGGCAACCTCAGCGGTGGCCAACAGCAGATGGTCGCCATGGGCGCGGCGCTCATGCTCGATCCTGACCTGTTGATCCTGGACGAGCCTTCGGCGGGCCTGGCCCCCGACCTCGTCGACGAGATGTTCGAAAAGATCGCCGAGATCAACGACACGGGCACGTCGGTGCTGATGGTCGAGCAAAACGCCCGACGCGCTCTCGAAGAGTCCGACCGCGGTGTCGTCCTCGATATGGGCGAATCCCGAATGGAGGGCTCCGGGAAGGAACTCCTCGACTCCGAAGAGGTCGCGGAACTGTACCTGGGAACCTGAGCGGGGTTCCCGACGTTCGATGCACCACACCACGACCACTCTGTGACCGACCACGATACGATGGTAACTGATAGCAAGGCTGACGCCGAACCGACCGACCAGGACGCACGGACCTTCGCCGACCGCGTCGAGTACCAGATTCCCGAGGACTCGAAAAGCCGGGACCAGTTACGTGAGGAGCGCGACCAGTGGCGAAACCTGTTCGAGCAACTCATCACGAAGTTCCCGGAGCCGATGTTCGCGGTCGACGAGGACCGCGTCCTTCGCTACTTCAACGAGACCGCGGCGAGGGAGTACGGACGGCCACGGGAGGAGGCGATCGGGACCATGGGCTACGAGTTCTTCGGCACCGAAGGTGAGACGGAGATTCTCGCCGAAACGGTCGCCCGGGAAGGCGAACCCATCTGGGAGGAGGATTTCAGGAAGGTCGAGACACCCGAGGGGGCACTCTGGAACCGGTCGATGGCGGTCCCGATGGAACGACTGGACGGTGCGATCATCGGCGCCGTCGAGATGACGCCCATCGTTACCGACCTCGTGCGCGAGCGGGACGCGATGGCGGCCGCACAGGAAACCGTCTCCGAGGAGGTCAGAACGGCCGTGGAACGGCTTCAGGAGGGTGCGGAACGCGTCGCCGACAGCTCCGACGAGAGTGCCGATATCGCGACCGATCAATACGAGAACGTCGAGCAGACCGCCAGCGAACTGTCGAACCTGAGTGCCAGCATCGAGGAGGTCGCGGCGACGGCCGAGCAAGTCCAAGCAACGAGCGCCGACGCCGAGGACCTGGCGGAACAAGGCCAGTCGGCGGCCGACGACGCTATCTCGGTGATGGAGTCCGTGAGCGAGGAGGCCGACACCCTCGTCGACGACGTCTCCTCGCTCAGCGACCGGATCGACGAAATCGACGACATCGTCTCGGTCATCGACGACATCGCAGAGCAGACCAACATGCTGGCGCTGAACGCCTCCATCGAGGCCGCCCGGGCCGGCGAGGCCGGCGAGGGGTTCGCCGTCGTCGCCGAGGAGATCAAGACGCTGGCGAGTGACTCCCAGGCTCAGGCCAAAGAGATCGAAGCGACGATCGAAGCCGTCCAGGAGACGGCCGATCGGACGGTCCTGAGCATCTCGGAGACGCACACCGAACTGAGCGACGGAATCGACCAGGCAGAGGACGTCATGGCGGCGCTGTCGGACATCACGGAGGCCGTCACGCGGACCGCCGAGGGCGTCCGGGACGTCGCCGAGGCCACGGACGACCAGGCAGCGAGTACGGAGGAGGTCGCCAGTATGCTCGACGAGGTGACCGAACAGGCCAACGAGTTCGCGACGGAAGTCGAAACGATCGCTGACGCGAATCGGGCGCAGTCCAGGCTCGTCGAGGATATCGACACCGCGATCAGAGACCTCGAAGAGACGATGAGCGACGTCACGACCCAATGAACTATCGGATAGTGGTGGTGGGGAGACAAATGGACAAACCACGGACGACGAACGCTGGAGAGAGCGAACAGCCATGGCACGACCGCTGCTAGCCGCGGGTTCGGTGTCGGCGTATCTCGACGACGACGAGCGACTTGCGAACGAACTCCACGCTGTGGAGGGAGCGGTCGAGCGAGAGATAGACGGGTCGGTGTCGACGCTATCGCCGGCAGGGTCCCACGGCTGGGTACTCGCGGTGACCACGCGTCGCGTCCTTCTCGCTATCGGCGGTGGAGAACGCGGGGGCGAAGACGCACTCACGACGATACCGTTCCCGGACGTTGAAGCGGTCAGGGTTTCCGACGGCCTGTTGCGCTCGCGCTTCGCCATCGAAACGACGGACGGCGAAACGTACTCCTGTTCGCCCGAGGAGGGCAACATGCAGGCGGCCGCGACTGCGATCCGCCAGCGGGCCGAAAAGTGCGAACGGATCCGGAGCCTGCTCGAGAAGGCCGAACTCAACAGTGCGTCGGTCGACCTCGACCCGGACCTGGCCACAGCGGACATCGAATCTGATACGACCGAGAGCACGTTGACGCGGGCGCTGGCGCTGCTCTCCGACCTGGCTGTCGAGGATCCGCGTGGACTGGGCGCGCTCCGGGAACGCCTGGAACGACTCTGGCTGGGGAACTACGTCGAGCGCGGTGACCGCCTCCAGGAACGCGGGATGGCCGACGCTCCCGACGACGAGGAGTCGGCTCGTGAGGACCTCGAGGCGGCCCTGCGGAGTTATCAGGCCGCCCTCGACATCGCGGTCGAGCGAGAGTTTTCGCGGACGGACGAGCTGCGCGACCGACGGGACGCACTCGGGGCGGAACTCTCGACACTCCGAACGGATCCCGCAGCGAAAGCCGAGGAGGCACTCGAAACGGCCCGGTCAGCCACCGGCGAAGCGGCGACCGAGGCGTGGCTGAAGGCCTACGAGGCGTACGGCCAGGCGGTCCAGGCCGACTGGGTCGACCTGCCGACCGACGTCGAAGACGAGCAGGCCGCACTCCGGTACCAGCGGGCATGGGTCGCTCGACAGGCCGTCGACGCGCTCCGCAGTAGTGCGACCACAGTACTCGAGTCGACCGAGGCCCAGCCTGCCCCGACCGAGGAGGCCCGAACGAGCTACGAGCGCGGGGACGCGATGCTCGAACGGGCGCTCGAAATCGCGGACGAGCAGCCCATCGGGGCCGAGCGCTTGCACGAACTGCGGACAGAGGTCCAGGAACAGATCCAGCTGACCGAGTGGGAGTGGGGAAGGGAGTACTGAGGCTGCGTCAGTCCGCCTTCGCCGCGGCCGCGTCGTCGCCACGAGAGTCTGCGGCGTCCGCTTGCTCACGGATGTTGCTCACGCGCTCCGGAATCGGCGGATGCGTGTAGTGGAACGTCTCGTAGAGTGGGTGCGGGAACGGATTCGAGAGATTCTCGCTCGCCAGGCGACAGAGCGCGTCGACCATTGGCTCGCCGTCGCCCATCACCTCGACGGCGAAGGCGTCGGCCTCGCGCTCGTGAGCGAGCGAGAGTTTGTTTTCGATGGGACTGGTCAGACGGTTCAGCGGCTGAAGTACCAGTGCGGCGAG
>ENA-ORCR01000605-ORCR01000605.1-marine-metagenome-genome-assembly--contig:-NODE-605-length-17194-cov-3.908746_pt1 | contig 17194 bp, 20 predicted proteins | sample MGYA00237782_ERZ508514 | MGnify/ENA primary metagenome ERZ508514 (study PRJEB26185, sample SAMN06268960) | marine metagenome | isolation source: Eden Landing Ponds, San Francisco, CA, USA | place...
CGCGGACCTGAGCGTCCTCGGCGGGAACGCGGCCGTCGAGCAGGCCGCGGCCGAGGCGGGATACGACGTTGAGGTCCCCTTCGAACCGGGGCGCACCGACGCGACGGCGGACCAGACGGACGTCGAGTCCTTTGAGGCACTCAACCCCCGGGCTGATGGGTTCCGCAACTACGTCGAAGACGGCGTCGACGACCCGGCGGAAGCGCTGCTCGTGGACAAGGCACACCTGCTGAATCTGTCGGTGCCCGAGATGACGGCGCTCGTCGGCGGGATGCGCGCACTCGGCGCGAACTACGACGACTCGGATCTGGGCGTCTTCACGGACCAGCCGGGCACGCTGACCAACGACTTCTTCGTGAACCTGCTCGACATGGACACGGAGTGGGAGCCAGTCGAGGACAGCGAGAACGTCTACGAGGGCATCGACCGCGAGACGGGCGAGCAGCAGTGGACCGCCTCGCGCGTCGACCTCATCTTTGGGTCGAACTCCCGACTCCGCGCGAACGCGGAAGTCTACGCGGCCGAGGACGGTGAGGAGCAGTTCGTCCACGACTTCGTCGACACGTGGAGCAAGGTCATGCGGCTTGACCGCTTCGACCTCGAGTAATCTGCTCGCGGTCTGGGTCATTTCCGCCGCTTTCCCATCTCGGACGCGGCTTTCTCGGGGTCGGATTCCCGTACCGCGCGGACCGGACGGTCACTGTTTCGGCAGTGGTGTTTAGCCGTTGGGCGTGCTACCAATTACCATGCGCGAGGACGACCTCTACTGTGACACCTGTGATCAGACCGTGGCCAGGGAGTCGGCGACGCGGCGGGAGACCTACGGGGATCTGGACCCCGACAAGTGGCAGGCGCTGTGTTGCCCGACCTGTGGCACGAAGCTCAGAACCGTCTTCGTGGCACCCCAGGAGCTACGGTGACCGCCGCATGCAGACGGCCGACGTGGGGCAGAGCTCGCTGAACTGGGTCGTCTCCTGGATCGACGTGGGTGGTTCGTCGCGTGGAATCTCCGTGTACCCGAGGTCGTCGAAGAACGCTGCAGCCGTGGTGGTGAGCAGATAGAGGGCGTCGAGGCCGTCCGAGCGCGCCTCGGCTTCGAGCGCGTCGACGACGGCGCGCCCGTAGCCACTGCCGCGATGGTCGGGTTCGACGGCGACGGAGCGAAGGAGGCCCACGGTGTCGTACACTTCCAGGCCACCGACGCCGACTCGGCCGGGTTCCGACTCGGCGACGTAGAGCCGTATGGGCCCACTGTCGAGGTCCCCGGTCGGGAGATTCGCCTGCTCCAGCACCCGTTCGACGTATGCCATCGCCTCGCCGTCGGCCCGCCGGAGCCTGACCGTCGGTTCGGACATGGGAGTTCCATCGACCGGCACGAGTAAGAGACTTCGCACGGGCCGGCGTGTGCGATTCCGCAGTCGTTTCGGCGGTGCTCGTTCCGAGTGCCAACGCCTTCCCTCACCCGGTCAGGTCGCTGTCGTCCTCGAGCGCTTCGGAATCCGCGCGGACGGAGGCGTACACGCGGTCGGCCCACTCGCAGGCGATCGGTGCGTCGGTGTCGACGAAGACGTGCATGAGGCCGGTCGATTCGTCGTAGCCACCGATTCCCACCCGGTCGTCGAAAATGGCGAGGCCGTAGGGGAGTTCGTCCCGCGTCCGGAGGGCCAGATGCCCGCCGTCGAGCGCCTCGCTCGCCCGGTCCGGGTACGTCTCGAAGAGCTTCTCGGCGATGTGGGGGAGGTAGACGATTTCGGAGTCGGTCTCCTCGAAAATCTGCTGGTGGAACTGTCCGAGGACGAGCGGTGCCATGTGGGTCGTGTTGAAGCCGCGGAAGGTCTCCGATTCGCTGAGGAGTGTGATGAACCGCTCGACCGGTTGGTAGGGGTCGTCGGGCGCCGCGCGGGTCACGTTCGCGTCCACGAACGGTTCGATGACGAACTCCTGGTGGTCCTCACAGATGATGTCCAGCAGCGGTGCGAGCCGGTGGACCGTGTGGACGTTCGCCTCGAATCTGAGCACCTCGTCGGCGATGGCCTCCCCCCGCCCAGTCAGTCGAAACCGACCGTCGCGCTTCTCGACGAATCCCTGTTCGTCGAGCCACTGCGTGAAGCGGTGGCTGGTCGCCCGCGAGACGTCGAGGCGCGCTTCTATCTCTCGCCGGTCGAGGGGCTCTGCTCGAAGGGCTTCCAGCACCGGGCCGTGCCGGACGATATCGCCGAGCCAGTCCGTGTCGACGCGTTCTCCCGACGCATCGAGCCGGTCGCCGAGATGTTTTCTGGTCCGCGCGTTCTCGAGGAGCGCTTCCATGACGGGCGAACCGGGTGGCGCTCGCCCGTCTTCGACGCTGTACTCGTCGTCCTCGAACTCCATCGTGTGCTCTAGGTTGGTAGACGTTGACAGTGGTTGTAATTCTATCGCGTCCGCGACGCGAACAGTGTCTCATCGCGTGAAACGGTGTTTGTTTCACGAACTCGTTTCAGTGAATGAGGCTAACAGCGTCCCGCCCCACCGCTCGAGTATGGCTGGAGTGTCTCTCGCGGACGAACGGATCGAATCGCTTCGAGCGGACTGCTCGGGCGCGGTGATCGAGCCAGGTGACCCAGCGTACGACGACGCCCGCGCCGTCTGGAACGGGATGATCGACAAACGCCCGAGACTGATCGCACGCTGTCAGGGAGTCGCAGACGTGATCCGCGCGGTCGACTTCGTCGGTGAGACCGACCTGCCCCTGGCGGTCCGGGGCGGCGGTCACAACGTTGCCGGAACGGCAGTCTGTGACGATGGCCTGGTGATCGACCTCTCGGAGATGACGGCGGTCTCGGTCGACCCGGAGGAACAGACCGCCCGGGTCCAGGCTGGCGCGACCTGGGCCGACGTCGACCACGAGACCCAGGCGTTCGGGCTCGCAACGCCCGGTGGCGTCGTCTCGGATACGGGCGTCGCGGGGCTCACCCTCGGCGGTGGCATCGGCCACCTCCGGTGCAAGTACGGGCTGACCTGTGACAACCTCCGGTCCGTCGACCTCGTGACCGCCGAGGGCGAATTCGTGACCGCAAGCGCCGAGGAGAACGCTGACCTCTTCTGGGGACTCCGCGGCGGTGGCGGCAACTTCGGCATCGTCACAAGTTTCGAATTCGACCTGCACCCCGTCGGGCCAGCGGTCGCGACCTGTTTCGTCCTCTACTCGGCGGAGTCCGCGGAGTCCTGTCTCCGCCAGTACCGAGAGTACGTTGCTGACTCCCCGGACGAGGTGACCACGCTGACCTCGGTGGGCGTCATGCCCGACGAGGAACTCTTCGACGAGGACGTCGTCGACGACCTCAAAATTGGGTTTCTGGGCTGCCACGCCGGCGATCCAGACGCTGGCGAGCGCGCACTGGCACCGCTTCGGGAGTTCGCCGAGCCACTGGCCGACGTCAGTGGGACGATGGCGTACACCGACTTCCAGCAGATTCTCGACGAGGACTACCCGGACGGGATGCACTACTACTGGAAGTCGCTGTTCCTCGACGGGCTGACGGACTCGGCTATCGACCGGATCCGCTACTGGGCCGATGCCGCGCCATCACCGCTCACGACGGTCGACGTGTGGGAACTCGGCGGTGCGATCACGGACGTCGGACTCGAGGAGAGCGCCTTCGCTGGCAGGCACGCGCCCTTCCTGCTCGGCGTGGAGGCCAACTGGGAGGACCCGGAGATGGACGAGGACAACGTCGAGTGGGTGCAAGACTGCATCGCCGACATGCGGCAGTTCTCCGACGGCTCGGTCTACCTGAACTTCCCGGGCTTCCTGGAGGACAACGACGAGGTCATGGAGACGACGTTCGGGTCGGCCTACGCCCGACTGAGTGCCCTCAAAGCGGAGTACGACCCCGAGAACGTCTTCGAGTTGAACCAGAACGTCAAACCCGCGACGGACGAGTAGTCGTCTGTGACCGTTCGTGACGGCGCCCACCGAATCGAACCCCACGCGAAGTTCCGCCTTCCCCACCGCTTTGTGACTGGCTCCCCCAGACTCCGTTGCTATGGCTGACGACGTATACAACGAGAGCGACACGTTCGACATCGGCGGCGAGCGGACCGTCCATCGCCTGGGCTTCGGCGCGATGCGACTCACCGGCGAGGGTATCATCGGCCGCCCCGACGACGAGGAAACGGCACGTAGGGTCGTCCAGCGGGCCGTCGAACTCGGGGTCGACTTCATCGACACGGCCGATTCGTATGGGCCCGGCGTCAGCGAGCGCATCCTCCGCGAGGCGCTCGACGAGGTCGACGCCGACCCGCTCGTCGCGACCAAGGCGGGCCTCCTCCGTCATCGCGACGGCGAGTGGCTTCCCCACGGCGACCCCGACTACCTGCACAATCAGGTCATGGTCAGTCGGGACCGCCTGGGCGTCGACAGCATCGACCTCTACCAGTACCATCGTCCGGACCCGGACACGGACTTCGAGGACGCGGTCCACGCCTTCGCCGAGATGAAAGACGCGGGTCAAATCGACCACGTCGGCCTCTCGAACGTCACCGTCGAGCAACTGGAGACCGCGCGCGACATCGTCGACATCGCGACGGTCCAGAACCAGTACAATATCGCCTACCGCGGCGACGAGGACGTGCTCCAGGCCTGCGAGGAGTACGACGTCGGGTTCATCCCGTGGGGCCCGCTGTACACCGTGGACGACGACGGCGTCGCGGGCGTCCTCGACGACGTCGGCGAGGCCCACGACGCGAGCCGACGCCAGGTCGCCCTCGCGTGGTTGCTCCACCACTCGGACGTGACGCTGCCCATCCCCGGGACTTCTAGCGTCGACCACCTCGAATCCAACGTCGCGGCCTCGGAAGTCCAGTTGACCGACGAGGACATGGCCCGATTGAACGACATCGACCCCGAGTAGCGCCGCCTCGGTTCGTTCACTCCCGTCTCCGTTCGGAACTCGACGGTTCGGATTTCACTGTTGGCGCCGCTACCGTGCTGTCTCTGGCCGTCGGCGCGATGTACACAGAAATCACTCACGAGGAGCGACGACGCTGTCGCTCTGTGAGTTCGAGTAGTTGAATTGGGGAGTCAGATCAGCACTGACTCCGTAGTGAGAGGCTGCGAGTTACTGTCGCGAGAGGTTCGTCGCGCGCGGGCCTTTGTCGGCCTGCTCGATGTCGAACTCCACGTCCTGACCTTCTTCCAGGTCAGGGCCGCCGACATCTTCCATGTGGAAGAAGACGTCGTCGTCAGCGTCCTCGGTCTCGATGAAGCCGTAGCCGCCAGTGTCGTTGAAGAAGTCGACGCTTCCGGAGGCCATTAGAGGCGCTCCAGGTTGGTCGCTCGCGGACCCTTGTCGGCCTGTTCGATGTCGAACTCCACTTCCTGGCCCTCTTCGAGGTCCGGGCCGCCGACGTCTTCCATGTGGAAGAAAACGTCGTCGTCGGCGTCCTCGGTCTCGATGAAGCCGTAGCCGCCAGTGTCGTTGAAGAAGTCAACCTTTCCGGAGGCCATTAGAGGCGCTCCAGGTTGGTCGCTCGCGGACCCTTGTCGGCCTGCTCGATGTCGAACTCGACTTCCTGACCCTCTTCCAGATCCGGACCGCCGACGTCTTCCATGTGGAAGAACACGTCGTCGTCCGCATCCTCGGTGTCGATGAAGCCGTAACCGCCCGTGTCGTTGAAGAAGTCGACTTTGCCGGAGGCCATTTTACAGGCGCTCCAGGTTGGTCGCTCGCGGGCCCTTGTCGGCCTGCTCGATGTCGAACTCCACTTCCTGTCCCTCTTCGAGGTCCGGACCGCCCACGTCCTCCATGTGGAAGAAAACGTCGTCGTCAGCGTCCTCAGTCTCGATGAAACCGTAACCGCCCGTGTCGTTGAAGAAGTCAACCTTACCGGATGCCATTGCTTCTAAACACAGACGCGGGGGATGTATAAGGATTCCGAGAGAACCGTTACCACGACCCGTCAGGGGGTGAGCGCGGGGAATTTCAGTCGGCTGAGAATCACGACTGACGCAGAATCGCCCGCAGGCAAGGGGTTTTTCCCGGGTGGCACCTGATTTCCAGGTATGAGTGACGGCGAGGCCCCCCTCTACGTCGGCGTGGACTGGGCGGACGGGTCGTGGTTGGCCGTCGCGTTCGACCAGTCGGGACTCGACCACGCGGCCGTCTTCGAGGAAATCGGCGACTGCTGGGTCCGCTACGAGGACCGCTCCGCGCGGGTGCTCGTGGACGTTCCGATCGGTCTGGTGGAGGAGGGCGAGGTGGGTCGACGCTGTGACGAACTCGCGAAGTCGGTGCTCGGGCCCCAGGCGTCGACCTACGTGACACCGCCGGTCAGGGAGGCCACCCGAAAGCGTCGCTATCCGGCGGCCCAGCGGGTCAACGAGCGAAAGGCAGGCCGTGCTCTCACAGAAGCGGCCTTCGAGATGAGCGACGCCATCGCAGCGGTGGACGAACTGGTCCAGAACGTGCCGGAGGCCAGTACCGCCTTCGTGGAAGCCCACCCGGAGGTTTGCTACCGGGCCTTCACGGGTGAACCGCTCGAACACGACAAGACGACCGCGGCCGGATACGCCGAACGAATGCGGACGCTTGCCCGCCACGACCGCGACGCGCCCCCACGCGTCCAGACGGCCGCGAGCGCCACTGCTGGTCACGAAATCGCCGTCGAAGACGTTCTCGACGCCGTCGCACTCGCCTACACCGCCGCACCGACGGGGGGTGACCTCCGCACGCTCCCCTCGGACCCCCCGACGGACGCGCACGGGTTGCCAATGCGTATCGCCTATCGCGCCGAGTCGTCGCTGACCACGGACTGAGTGGCCACTCACCACCGGTCGAGGAGCCATTTCCCACGGACTGAGTGGCCATTCACCACCGGTCGAGGAGCCAAGTACCACGGACTGAGTGACCACTCACCACCGGTCCACGGGGTCCGCCGCTCCAGTCGCCGACAACGCTATCTTGATGGCGAGCTAACACTATTGCCATGGAGTTCGACATCGGTCACAGACCGTCGTACGCACAGTTGTCGCTCGAGTTGGCCCAGGGCGAATCGGTTCGCGCGGAGGCGGGCGCGATGGTGAGCAAGTCACCCCACGTCGACGTCGAAACGAGCGCGGAAGGCGGACTCATCAAGTCCCTCTCGCGCTCGCTCTTCGGCGGCGAGTCCTTTTTCATGAACACGTTCACCGCGAGCGAAGCGGGACAGATCCAGCTAGCACCCGCGCTCTCGGGCGACGTCCAGCACCACGGGCTCGCCGACGAGACGCTGTACGTCCAGTCGTCGTCGTTTCTCGCGTCGGATCCGTCGATCAGCGTCGACACGGAGTTCGGTGGCGCGAAGACGTTCTTCGGTGGCGAGGGTCTGTTCCTCCTGCGAATGGAGGGGACTGGGCCGCTCTTCCTCTCGAGTTACGGCGCCATCGACGAGTACGAACTCACCGGCGGTGAATCGTACGTGGTCGACACCGGTCACATCGTCGCGTTCGAGGACTCCCTGTCGTTCGACGTCAGGAAGGTCGGCGGGCTGAAATCGACGCTGTTCAGTGGTGAGGGGCTCGTCTGTGAGTTCGAGGGCGAGGGACGCGTCTGGACCCAGACCCGCAGTCCCGACGCCTTCCTCGCGTGGCTCATCCCCAAACTGCCCTCGCGGAATACGTCCCAAAGCGCCTGACCTGACCGTCTCCAGGGGTCGCGCCCACACGAAATCGTTATGACATGTCGGGTCGAAGCGTTTGGTATGAGTGAATCGGTGGAACTCGATTCGGCATCCTTCTCGACGCAGGTCGTCCTGACTGGCGTCCTCGAACTGGCACTCGACGACGAGACGCCCGCCCACGCGGGAGAGATCAGAGCCGCGTGCAACCAGGCACTGGAGACGGTCGAGAGCGACGCGCTGGGAACGGTGACCGAAGCCGAGGTGTCGCGGACGCTCAACGAACTCGAAGCCGCAGGCCTGGTCGACGGCTCGCGCGATGACACCTCGGCGACCGGCAAGGGACGACCGAAGTACAATCTCGCTGTCCAGGCCGAAGCGGTGCGAGCAGCCCTGAAATCTGACGACCGCATCGCGCCGCTGATTGCCCGCCTCGAGTAACGTACCTGCTTCTCGGACCGGTTGCTCTCCAGCGTGGAGGAGGGTCGTTTATTATCGTCGGCCGAGCAACGCGACGCACCCGATGGTCTCACGTCGACGCCTTCGGCTCGTGTTCGTGACGCTCCTCCTGGCATCGGTCGCTGGCCTCGCCTTCGGTGCGGCAACGGCGCCGACGACGGCCAGCGCCGAGTCCGTCCCGCGCTCGGACGCACGCGCCGGCCACACGGTCGTCACCGAGTCGGCCAAGTTCGGCACCATCGTCGCCTGGCGCCCCAACGGGAGTCTCCAGTACTACGACGACTCGCACACGAAGTACTTCGACGTGGATCCAGTCGACGGCGAGTCGCTGACAGTCGAATACGCGGCGACCGACACCATCCACACGAGCGGCCCGACCTGCGAGTCCCCGCCGTGTACTCGGAACGTCGTCGAGCGAGTGAATCTCACGACCGGCGCGACCGAGGAGATTTACGCTCGCTACGACGACAGCGAACTCGCCGCGGAGTGGCACGACCACGTCCGCGTGGACGACTCCCATCTCCTGATCGCAGACATCGTCGACGACCAGGTGTTCCTCGTGGACACCGAGACGGAACTCGTCGAGTGGCGCTGGGACGCCCAGAGTGACTTCCCGGTCGAGGAGGCCGGACCGTACCCCAGCGACTGGGCGCACATCAACGACGTCTCGCTGCTCGACGACGGCCGCGTGATGGTGAGCCTCCGGAACCAGGACCAGGTGGTCTTCCTCGACCGGGAGACCGGTCTGGTCGCGAACTGGACGCTCGGGAGCGAGGACGACCACGACACGCTCTACGAACAGCACAATCCCGACTACATCCCCGAGGCTCGGGGCGGCCCGGCCGTCCTCGTCGCCGACTCAGAGAACGGGCGGATCGTCGAGTACCAGCGCGTCGACCCCGAGACGGGGAACGCGACGGCCGCGGCCGACGGGGAGGGCACCTGGGAGCGAACCTGGCAGTGGCAGGACGCGCGACTCCAGTGGCCCAGGGACGCCGACCGCCTCCCGAACGGCCACACGCTCGTCGCCGACACGCACGGCAAGCGAGTCGTCGAGGTCGACCGCCAGGGCGAGGTGGTCTGGTCGGTCCCGGTCTCGCATCCCTACGACGTGGAACGACTGGGCACTGGGCCGGAGAGTACGGGTGGTGAGAGCGCAAGACGACTGGGACTCGACCCTCGCACGACCGAGCAGACGGCGAACAGGGGCTTCGACCCCCTCGACCTACTGAGCGACGTCGTGACCGCCCTCGTCCCGTCCAGAATCGTCAACGGCGTCATCTTCGTCTCGCCGGTGTGGATGGGTCGCCCGGAGTTCGCCGCCGCGCTGGTGGGCATCGGCGCACTCCTGACCTGGGTCGGGTTCGAACTCCGCTGGCGACTGCCAGACGTAGGCATTCGCTGGCCGGTCTACCGGCGATGAGAGGGAAACCTGGCAGCGATTGGAATCGGGAACTCTCCCGCGGACACTCACACAGGACAGGAGAAGAGACGGGCGGGTGCGGTGGCGCGCGCTGTCGCGGCCGCGAGTCCACCTCGGACGAGCGGCCGCTACGTAATTGCGCGAGGGATGAGTGAGCGACCAGCGGGAGCGAACGAATCGGCTGGGGAGGTCTGTGGCTGTATGCGGGGCGGTAGCTGTCCCTGGTGGACTGAAAGGGCGAGGCCCGGTGGCGCGGTCTGTGGGACCCCTATCCGAGCGGAGCGAGGATATGTCGCACAGACCGCGCGAGCGGGTCGAGGGCTTTCGATGCTTACCGTTCCCTGCTGTCGTACAAACTGCTAGCGAGCGGGCCGAGGGCTTTCACTCCTTGCTGTCTCTGTCGGTCAAATCAACTCGTAGCGAGCGGGTCGAGGGCTTTCACTCCTTGCTGTCTCTGTCGGTCAAATCAACTCGTAGCGAGCGGGTCGAGGGCTTTCATCGGTGGGTGTGTCCTGCTGTCGAATCAACTCATAGCGAGGGGGTCGAGGGCCTTCCTCGATTGCTGTCATCTGCTGTGGACTCGACGTTCCCGTCCGGCACAACGCTTACCGGACCGCCGACACCGTCACACACTGTGGCGACGTACCTCGGGAGTCAGGCGCTCTTTCTGGCCGTGGCGATAGCGACGCACGCGCTCGTGGGCTACGCCCTCGGCACTGCCCTCTTCGACGCACCCAGAGCGGGACTCGTCGGCGGCGTGGTTGCCGACATCGACCTACTGGTCCCAGCGACCTGGGGCCCACTGGCCCACCGTGGGCTCACCCACAGCGCGGTCGGACTGGGCGTCGCCGTCGCGCTGGCTGCAGCTCGTAGCCGCCAGACAGCAGGCGCCGTGGGCGTCGGCTACCTCTCACAGTTGGCCATCGACGCGACGACCCCACGTGGCATCCCACTCGTTGCACCACTGTGGTCGACCCACGTCGGCGTCTCGCTCGGCGGCCACTCCCCGGGAGGAACGATACTCCTCTGGCTCGCCGCCCTCACACTCCTCTTCCTCGCTCGTGACGACCCCACCCCCGAAGCCCTGCGCACGCGCCTGCGGGACTGGTTGCCGTAGGGGTCACTGAACGGTCAGAAGTGAACACCGACACCAACCTGTTCAGCATCCGGGAACGCCACTGTCACCGTCGCTACCGGCCGAGGAACGTCCTTCTGCTACACGGAGCTTTATGCCCTGACTCGGGGATCGGACGGCATGCGTCTGGCTCCGGAAACCCGGGATCGGTTGGAGAACCTTCACAGCGCCCTGATCAACGACATCACCGACGAGATGGGTATCGAAGACAACGTCATCCCGGGGACGCGGATCCGCCCGGTCTGGTCGACGGAACCGACGGTCGGTATCGCGCACACAGCCCAGCGCGTCGACATCGGCTACGAGGAAGGTGGCGACGACGAGGACGAGCAGGACGCCGAGGACATCGACTTCTTCCAGTATCTCGAAGCCACCGACGAGGGTGACTTCATCGTCATGGCGGCGCCCAAAGACACCGAGGTGGGTCTCTGGGGGGAACTCCTGAGTACCATCGTCCAGGAGAACGGTGCCACGGGCGCCCTCATCGACGGGCCGACGCGTGACTCGACGATGATCGAGCAACACGAGTTCCCGGTGTGGTCTGACGGTCACAGCGCCATCGAATCCTTCGGCCGGGTGAGTTTCCGCGAGTGGGACGTGCCCGTCGAGGTCCACGACGTGACCATCGAACCTGGCGACGTCGTCTTCGCCGATTACCAGTCCATCGCGGTCATCGACCCCGACGTCGTCGACGAGGTGCTGGAGCGCGGCGAAGCGGAACTCGAACAGGAGAACAACGTTCGCCGGGACATTCGCGACGGCGACAGCGTCTACGAGGTCTGGGACCGCTACGGCACGCTGTGAACGGCCGGTGCGTGACGGTGACTGGCGGCGGTCACAGGTCGAACAGGCGCGCGAGCGCGCCAGCGACGAGGATCACTGCGCCGAGGACGAACGTGCCGGGAAGCGGGAGGACGAACACGAGCGCGCCGACCGCGAGGATCTTGGTGGAGAGTCTCATCGCGGTTCTCACTTCGACGCCGGAGTGAAACCTATGTGGTCGATACCGGACCTAAGGTGGGCTTATTCCGCTCGGCAGTGGCGACTTCCGTGTCGTCCAGCCGACCGGATCGTTGAATGGTGGGCCCGCTGGTGGACGGTGTGGCCGACTATCCCTCGCCGACCATCCGGTCTTCGTCTTCCCACTCTTTCTTGCGGAGTTCGAACTTCTGGACCTTCCCCGTGGCCGTGGTCGGGAGTTCGTCGACGAACTCGACGGCGCGGACGGTCTTGTAGCTCGCCAGTTCCTCGCGGGTGAAGGAGATCAGGGTCGCTTCCAGCGCGTCGGGATCATCGACGTCCTCGGCGGTTGGCACCACGAAGGCCTTCGGCGCCTCGCCCCACTTGTCGCTGGGTGCCGGAATGACGGCCACGTCCGAGACGGCGTCGTGTTCGAACAGCGTGTCTTCCAGTTCGATGGAGGAGATGTTCTCGCCGCCGGAGATGATGATGTCTTTCTTCCGGTCCTGGATGGCGATCATGCCGTTCTCGTCGACGGTCCCCAGGTCGCCGGTGTGGTAGTAGCCCTCGATGCGGTCGCTGAAGGCCTCCTCGGTGGCCTCGGGTTTGTTCCAGTAGCCCTCCATTACCTGGTTGCCGCTGACGACGACTTCGCCGATGGACTGGCCGTCTCTGGGGACGTCCTCGCCGTCTTCGTCGACGACGCGGACTTCGGTCCCGAGGAAGCCCAGGCCCTGGCGCTTCTTGACGGCGAAGCGCTCCTGACTATCCTCGTCGAAGTGGCGTCGAGCGTCGGAGGTAGTGATGAGTGGGCCGGTCTCGGTCGCGCCGTAGACGTGTTTGAGGTACCAGCCGAACTCGTCCTCGACGGTGCGGATGTTGGCCTCCGGCGGGGCGCTTCCCGCCGTCGCGACCCGGACGTCGTTCGCGCCGGTCGTCGCGGGGCCGTGGTCCTCGTAGTGGTCGATCAGCATGTTGAGCACCGTCGGCGCACAGCAGAGGTAGGAGACGTCCTCGGCTTCGACCGTCTGGAAAATCTCCTCGGCGTCGACGCCGCGGGTGCAGACGTGTCGGGCGCCCATGCCGGTGATGGCGTAAATGTGCCCCCAGCCGTTGACGTGGAACATCGGGAGCGTCCACAGGTAGGTGTCGTCGTCACGGATCTCCTGGTGGATGGCGATGAGATAGGCGTGGAGCGTCTCCGTCCGGTGGGTGCGCATGACGCCCTTCGGGTCGCCGGTCGTGCCCGAGGTGTAGTTGATCGTGATGACCTCGTCTTCGCTCATCTCCGGGCGGACGACGTCGGTTGCGGCCTCGTCGACGAGAGCGTCGAAGTCCTCCCAGTCGCCGTCGACCGCGTCCGGGTCGTTGGTTATGAAGGTCTCGGTCGGGACGTCGTCGCGGATAGGGTCGATCTTCTCGGCGTAGTCGTAATCCGCGTAGATGGCGTCGACGCCGGCATCGTCGAGGATGTATTCGAAGTCGTCCGGGGTGAGACGGTAATTCAGCGGCGTGTGGACGGCACCGAGTTGCATGATGCCGTAGGCCGCTTCGAGGTGGTAGTGGGTGTTCGGGTCGAGCACGGCGACGCGGTCGCCCTTTTCGATGCCGCGGTCGCGGAGGGCCGCCGAGACCCGGTCGACCCGGTCGCCGAACTCGGCGTAGGTGTATCGCTCGCCGGTCGTGGCGACGACCGCCTCCTCGTCGCCGTAGTGTCGCCTGGCCCTGTCCAGAAAGTCCGTCACGAGCAGTGGTTTTTCCATGGATGTCTCACCGCGGGACAACTCACGGCCGCCACATAAATCAAATGTTCAATTATGAGGATCTGAGAAGGGGTCCCAGCCGATTCGGATGGGGGACGGTGACATCGACCTGCATCACTCGGCCGCTTTCGCAGTGCCGCGGGCGAACGCCCGGACGGGCCAGTAGCCGATGGTCGGTCGGTCGAGTTCGACGAGGGTGAGCCCCTCGCAGGAGTGGATTGCGGGTTCGACGCGCCGATTGAGGTGACAGTTCCCGCCGATCCGTCGCCACAGCGGGGTGAGCAGGTCCTGACTCCGACCGACCGGTCCCTCGGACCGGACGTGGTCGAGGAATCGGAACCGGCCTTCGGGCTTCAGGACCCGAGCGACCTCCGCGAACATGGCGTCGATGGAGGGGACGGAGCAACAGACGCCGCATTCGACCACGTAGTCGAAGCTGTCGTCGGGATACGGGAGTCCCTGTCCGTCGCCACTGACCAGGGACATCTCGAGGGAACTGTCCGAGAGTCGCTGACGAGCGCGACGGTACATCCCCGGGTCCGGTTCGACGCCGTGGAGGTCGTCCGCGGGCGTGAGTGACTCTTCGTAGTAGGGGATCATCGCACCCGTCCCGAGACCGATTTCGAGGATCCGGCCTTCGAGTCCCGCCGCGAGATACTCGCGGTGTGCCGGGGCTTGCACCCACTCGAAGTACGACTGGACGGGGTCGTACAGCGCGGCGACGACCGGATGGAACCTGACCTCGTCTCCTGCCATCGATCCGATATCCTGGCATTTGCCCGCGACTATATGGGTGTTCGGGTGGCAGCGACCCGGCGATGGACACCCGCCCTCGATGCGTGGCCACAGACGGGGGTCTCCCCACGCTCGTCGAACTCCCGTCTGGTGCGTGGCTGTCAACCCGCTGAAGACACAAGTCGCTCCCACCCGTAGGGACAGGTATGCCATCGACACTGGCGGACGAACCGTGTGAGGCCTGCACCTCCGAGGACGAACCGCTCACCGAATCCGAGTACGAGGAGTACTACGCCGACCTCGATACCGATGTCTGGTCGGTCGTCGACGCCCACCACCTGGACGGCACCTACGAGTTCGAGGACTTCCGGGACGCCCTGGAGTTTACCTACGAAATCGGGGAACTCGCCGAGGAGGAGTGGCACCACCCCGACATCCACCTGCAGTGGGGCGAGGTCCGCGTCGAGATGTGGACCCACAAGATAGACGGCCTGCACAAGACCGACTTCGTGATGGCCGCCAGGATGGACCGGATCCACGAGGAGTACGCTCCAGCGGAGTGAGAGCAGGCCGTCCAGTTCGTGGGATTCCCGTTCACTCCTGTGCGTCTGGCGGGACGCGCTCGTACTCCTCGGGGTCGTCTCCGGGTTCAAGCGTGACCGCCTCGATCCGCTCGACGCGCTTGATGGCCCGCGGCCCGGCGATTCCGGGCGCCACGAATCGCGGTGCGCCGTCTCGTTCTGTCGCGAGTAGCCCGTCGAGCGCGTCGAGCACCGCCGGGCAGGCCACGTGCCCGTCTCGTGCGGACACCAGGAGGTGTGTCGTCTCGTCCGGGAGCGAGACGCCGTCGAGGACCTCCTCGACCTCGACGCCGCGGTAGTCGCGTTCGATCCAGTCCCCGGAGGCACACTCGAACCCGATCCGTCGGTCGACGACCGTGAACCCGTTCGGGACACTGACGGTCTCAGTACCTTCGCCGACGAGTTCGACTGATGGATCGGCCATCGCTGTCTGTGCCACCTTCCGTGGCCGAGGCAAAACGTCTTCTGCCCGGGTCACGGCAGCAGTTCGACCCGGCCGGGGCCAAGTATATGTACTGACAGTGGCCAATGATAACGTATGGCAGGGTTACTGAACACGGTCTACCTCGTGGTGGCGACGCTCGTCGCTGTCGGTGGCCTGGCCGTCGTCGCAACGACGACGACCGACCTGGATCGCTCGGGGTCTCGCTGGGTCAACTGGTCGATGCTGGTCGTCGGGGCACTGTTCCTGCTCGCGCTCGCGGCTGGGTTCGTGAGCTGAGGGACTTGCTGCGAGGCCGGGTGTCGAACGAGAACCGTCCGAATACGGCCAGGCACCGCCGACCGCCCGTGACCCGCGGGAGTGCGTCGAGTCGTTACCGAGGCCAGCGACGCAATGAGCCCGGTTCCGACGCCTGCGGCGCGGTGATCACTCGGGCTCGAAGCCGTCGAGCGACGCCGCGAGTGGATCGATGCTTTCGAGGGCACGTTCGAGCGCACGAACGCCTGGTTTCTCGGCGCGGTCTGGCGCCGCGAGTACGTCGACGGACTGGGTGTCGACGGAGACGAACCCGAGGCCGAGTTTCTCGGCCGTCGCGCGGAGACCGAGTCCGGCGTCGGCAGCGCCTGCAGCGACCTTCCGAGCGGGACTCTCGTGGGCTTTCGTCGTCAGGCCGTACCCGTCGATGGCGTCGGTGAGGTCGTGGCGGGACTCGTCGCGCTCGGCCGCCAGCGCGTCGAGCGCGGCGTCGAAACTCGCCCGAAGGCCCGAGTTCGTGTCGCGATTCACGAGTCGAAGGTCCCGGTCGACGAGGTCGGTCAGGCCCTCCACTTCGTGCGGATTCCCCGCTGGAACGACCAGTCCCCACTCGCGGGTCCAGCCGCCGAGGTCGACCGTCGCTCCCTCCGGTTCGTCTGGCCCGGCGACGACGGCGACGTCGGGAATCCCCTCGCGGAGTCTGCGCAGGCCCTCGCGGGTCCCGACCGGGAGGAATCGCGGACTGTCCACTTCGTCGAGCACGCGGGAGAGCAACGGGTCGTCCTCGCCGACCGAGAGCAGGTTCGGCGCTCGCACGTCCGGTGAGAACAGCGTCACGTCGACCGATTCGCCCGCCGCCAGATAGTCGGTGTCGGCGGGCACAGTAACAGTCCCGTCGGCGTCGACGAGGCTGGTCGTCGCGCCGCTGCCCTTGTCCACAGGATAGACCAGCATCTCGCCGTCGCCGTCGGTGACGAGGCCCGCGGGCATGAGGCGCCGTCGCCCCTCGCCGTAGCGTTCCTGGACGGCCATCTCGCCGGTCACGACGGCCGTCTCGGGTTCTGGGATGCCCGCGGCCTCGCGGACCACCGGTGCGACGAACGTGCGGAAGATGGTCAGCGCCGAGACTGGATAGCCCGGGAGTCCGACGTAGGCTGAGTCGCCGAGTTCACCCACGAGCATCGGTTTGCCGGGTTTGACGGCGACGCCGTGGAGTAACAGGTCGCCGCGTTCCTCGATGACCCGGTAGATGACGTCCACGGCGCTGGCGCTGGTGGACCCCGAGGAGAGGACCAGATCGCACTCTTCGGCGCCGCGGACGAGCAACCGTTCCATCTCGTCGTAGTCGTCGCCGACGTGGGGGTAGAGGACCGGGTCGCCGCCGGCCTCCTCGACCGCTGCGGCGATGGTGTAGCTGTTGACGTCGTAGATCTGGCCCGCCTCGCTGTTCAGGTCGCCGCCCGGGCGGACGAGTTCGTCGCCGGTCGAGACGATGCCGACGGTGGGTTTGCCGCGAACCGGGACCTCGTCCACGCCGAGGGCCGACAGCAGGCCGATCTCTCTCGCGGTCACGCGCGTCCCGGGCCCGAGCGCGCGGGCGCCCGCCGCCACGTCCGCACCCGCGAGCATGACGTTGTCGCCCGGTGCGACGCTGGTCCGGATGGCCACGCCCTCGTCGGACTCGGTCGTTTCCTCGACCTTCACGACGGCGTCGGCCCCGGGGGGCATCACGGCGCCCGTCGAGACTTCGACGGCGGTGCCCGACTCGACGCTGACGTCTGGTTCTTCCCCGGCGTGGACCGCTCC
>ENA-ORCR01000607-ORCR01000607.1-marine-metagenome-genome-assembly--contig:-NODE-607-length-17164-cov-3.704629_pt1 | contig 17164 bp, 15 predicted proteins | sample MGYA00237782_ERZ508514 | MGnify/ENA primary metagenome ERZ508514 (study PRJEB26185, sample SAMN06268960) | marine metagenome | isolation source: Eden Landing Ponds, San Francisco, CA, USA | place...
TGGCGAGCGGCCCGAGGGCTTTCGGCGCTCCTTGACGTCTGCTGTCAACTCAACTCATGGCGAGCGGCCCGAGGGCTTTCGTCGCTTGCGGTTCCCAACCGTTGAATCAACTCGTAGCGAGCGGTCCGAGGGCGATCGTCACCTGCTGTCACCGGCCGTCACTCCCGTTCGAATTATCTTCACACTCACATCCACTGAAACGACTACTCAACAAGCACACGAACTGAACGGGGACTCAGCATCGGGGTGAGCCCCGACACACTCGGAGACCGAAGCGAGTACTCGACACCGGAACGCTCCCCAGTACTCGACGGTCGAACGTATCGAACGGTCCGAGTTATCCCGGGCCGCCGCCCACCAGCCCGTCGTCGGTCAGCTTGAACTTCGCCGTCTTGCCGGCGGGTTTCGCGCGATGCTTTTCGAGCGTCACACGGCGATTCCCACCCCGGAATCGGTCGACACGCATGATAGTCGCCGACCAGTGATTGAGCGTGTGGCCGCCGAGTGCGCGGGCCTGGTCCGATTCGGGGTCGGTGAACACCTGGTTCGTAAAGGCGACGGCGATGTCGTGTTTCCGGGCGAGTGAGAGCAGGTGGGCTAGCTGTCGCCCGACGGCACGGAGCGCTTCGCCCTCCTCTTGCTCGGTGCGCTGGAGGCGATAGAAGCCGGTCGCGCTGTCGAGGGCGATGAAGTCGACGATGTCGACGAACTCCTCGACGTCGCGGACGGCCTCCTCCTGTTCCTCGAAGGTGTACGCCTCGGTGATGATGAGGCGTGAGGCCACGTCGTCGACGTCGCGGTTGGGCCCGTCGGCGAGTTGCCGCATTCGGTCGACCGAGAGGCCCTCGGTGTCGACGATAAGCGCCGAGTCGCCCGCGGCGGCCAACTCGACGGCGGCCGAGAGGACGATGTTCGTCTTACCCGCTGCTGGCGGTCCGTAGACCTGCGTGACCGCGCCGCGTTCGAACCCGCCACCCAGCAGGTCGTCGATGGACGCACAGCCAGTCGGAATTCGATCGCTCACGGCAACTGTTTTGCCACCATCCGACAAAAACGCTCGCAAACGTCCCCTCCCGGTGGCTCTTTACCGGACCCCGCCGAGTCTCCGGACCAGTGACTCCGCTCGCCGACAATCCGCTGGTCACCCGCCGAGACTTCCAGACAGCCGTCGTCGACCTCTACGAGCCGCTCCGGCCGCATTTCAGTCCCGGACGAACGCGCGTGAATCCCGACCCACGAGGCGCGTGGCACTCCGAAACCGCCGCAGGCATGGAGGGGTTCGCCCGGCCGCTGTGGGGCATCGCACCGCTCCACGCCGGCGGCGGGGAATTCGACGACTGGGACCGCTATCGAACCGGGCTGGTCAACGGGACCGACCCCGACCATCCAGAATACTGGGGTGAAGCGGGGGATTACTCGCAAAAGCACGTCGAACTCGCCTCCGTGGGCGTCACGCTCGCGATGGCACCTGACGAGGTGTGGAACCCGCTCGACGAATCCGAACGCGCGAATCTGGTCCGCTATCTCCACCAGCTATACGACGCCGACCTGCACGATTGCAACTGGCTCTATTGGCGCGTGCTCGTCACCCTCGGACTCAGGGCCGTGGGCGCCGAGCACGACTGGGCCGCCGCCCAGGAGACCATGGACCGCCTGGAGTCCTTCTATACCGACGACGGCTGGTACGCCGACGGCCCGGACGGCTGCCGCGATTACTACGTCGCGTGGGCGATGCACGTCTACGGCCTCATGTACGCCGAACTCGCTGGCGACGCTGACCCCGAACGGGCGGACCGACTGCGGAAGCGCGCCACGACCTTTGCGACCGAGTATCGCCACTGGTTCGCCGAAGACGGTCCCGCGCTCCCCTTCGGTCGGAGCCTCACGTATCGCTTCGCGCAGGCCTCGTTCTGGGGCGCGCTCGCCTACGCCGGCGTCGAAGCACTCACATGGGGGCAGATCCGCGGCCTCTGGGCCCGAAATATCCGCTGGTGGGCCGATCAGCCGATGTTCACCGGCGACGGCCTGCTCTCTATCGGCTACCGCTACCCGACGCTGAAAGTCAGCGAGCCGTACAATTCCCCGGGCTCTCCCTACTGGGCGATGAAGGCGTTCCTTCCGCTCGCACTTCCCGAAGACCACCCGTTCTGGCAGGCCGAGGAGGCATCCTTCGGCGACGCACCGACAATAACGGTCCAGCGAGAACCCGAGATGGTCGTCTGCCGGGACCGCCAAGCAGACCACCACTACGCGCTCGTCGCCGGCCAGCACAGCCACTACGGCGAGAAGTACACCAAGTTCGCCTACTCGACGGACTTCGGGTTCTCGGTCCGGAGTCGCGCGCCCGGCCTGGACGGTGCGGGCCACGACAGCGCACTCGCGCTCACCGAGGACGGCCGAACCTACCGGATCCGCCGAGACCTCACCGAGACGATGGTCGACGGGGACACCCTCTACAGCCGCTGGGAACCCTGGTCGGACGTGGCCGTCGACACCTGGCTCGCCCCGGCCTCTCCGTGGCACGTTCGGATCCATCGCATTTCGACCGAACGCGCGCTCGAAAGCGCCGAAGGTGGGTTTCCCGTGGACCGACGGGGTGAGGACGACGCCGAAGTGGGCGAAACTGCGACCGATGAGGGAGATGCGCTCGCGCGATACCCGAGGGGGACGAGCGGCGTTCGCGACCTCCGAGCGAGTCGGAGCGGTGCTATCGCCGGCCAGGACCCGAACACCAACGTCGTCGCGCCGAGGACCGTCGTGCCGACGCTACGAGACGAACACGGGCCCGGAACCCACTGGCTCGTCACTGCTGCGACCGCCGCGACGGCCGACGGTGACGCGGCCTGGAATAGCGGCCCGACGCTGGACCGAACCGGTGACTCACCGGCGATCACCGACCACCAGAGCGAGGTCGTACTTCGATGTGACTCAGGGGCCCCGGGACCGCTCGGGGAATTCCCACCGTAGGTTCCCCCGGCCGTGTGTACTCGCGGGTATGCGCGGTTTCGGGGACTCTCTCAGGATCGACAGGAGTGAGTTGAAAGCCCTCGGCCGCTCGCGCCCGCTCAGCCGGATATCCTCACTTCGTTCGGATAGAGCCTGCGTGGGCGGCAACTCCCGCCCACGTTATAGACGGTCGGCGATCCGACCGTCCTGCTGAGTCGAACGCGAACCGGCCTCGCCCTTTCAATCCACCAGGGAAGGGACGTTTCGCGGGCCGAAATCGGAGAGATGTCTGGAGGGGTGAACGACAGAGTGGGGAGTTTCACTGATTCACCCAGAGCATGACCGTCTCGTTCGATTTGTGGCGCCTACCCAAGGCCGATTTACGGCACTGAGAGAATACCGAACAGTCGATCTGGGCCCCGCTGGGCACCTCCTCGAACGATTCCGGTCCAATGGTCGAACACTTAGGTACCAGGACAGCCAAATCGAAGTGTGATAGTCGTCGCGACGGCGGACTTCGAAGTGTATCACGGCGTGGTCAACGAGTTGCGCGACCGCGGCGTGACCTTCACTACCATCGAACTCGACGACGACCTGCCGGAACGAACGACGGTGGTCGTCTCCGCCGACGGCGAGGAGCCACCGAATCCCGACGACGTCCCGGTCGTCAGGGCCGACCCTGAAGACCCCCGCCGCGCCGTCGACGAAGTCCTCGCGATACTCAGAGGCGGGAGCGGTCGCACCGTCGTGGGGGTCGACCCCGGTGAACGGCCGGGTATCGCCGTCATGTCCGGCGAGATGGTCGTCGCGACGTTCAACGTCCCGCTCGTCGACGCTGCAGACGTTATCCGCGAGGAGGTCGACGACGCCGTCGACCCGCTGGTTCGCATCGGCGACGGCGCCCGCCTCCAGGGGGCGAAGATCATCGACGACCTCGAATCCGTTCCGGTCGAACTCGTGGACGAGACCGGCACGACGCCGTACCTCGGTACCGGCGCACGCGGGATGGGCGACGTACTCGCGGCAGTCAATATCGCCAGACTCGACGGCCGCCGCGTGGAATCACGAACGATCGAGCCGACAGCAGGCGAACTCCAGCGGATCAAAGACCGCTCGCGCGAACACAGCGAGACGAACCGCGCCATCGACGAGACGCTCGCCCGTCGGGTCGCCCTCGGAGAGTTGAGCCTCGACGAGGCCCTCGCCGAACATCGCGGCGAGGATGACGACAGGTAACGCTGCGCACAGATTAGGTGCTCCGCACGGCCGATGCGACCGGCCAATTACTGCCCGGGAGCGCCAGCGTCGAGTTGTGCCTCCAACCCTGCACGAACGGGTGACAATTCGAATCCGACCACGGCGTCGAAGCGCTCGGAATCGAGGGATGTGTCCGGTGCCACGTCCATCTCCTCGGGAATGGAGTCACGTTCGATAGGCTCGGGGTCGATTCCGAGCGCACGCATCGCCTCGCAGTGGAACTCGTAGACGCTAATTCGGGGCGTGGGGACGTGGACCGGTCCCGTCACGCCACTGTCGGCCAGCGCAACCACCGTCTGGGCGGCCTCGGTCACCAGCACCGGGCTCTTGAACATGTCCGTGAAGTACGCCACCGATTCGTCGGTTCGCAACCGTTCTCGGGTCCGCCAGAGTCGATGGTCGAGCCTCCCCAGAGAAAACCCGAACAGGTAGCTCGTCCGCATGACCGCCAGGTCCTCGCAGTGGACGGCGAAGGCGTCCTCGAAGGTGACCAGTCGCTGTCCGTACTCGTCCGGCGGCGTTCTCGAGTCTGACTCGACGTACTCCCGGTCGGTCCCGTCGAAGACGGCGGCGCTGGAGACGTACACGACGCGCCGGTCGCTACACTGCTCGGCGAATCGGTCGGCGCGTTCGGCGAAGTCCCCACCAGCGTCCGTGTTCCCCGTATCGACCTCGCCGCCGTACTCGTTCGCAGCCGCGTAGACGACCGTATCTACGTCGTACTCGTCGAGGATCGGTCCGACGTCGTCGGTCCAGAAGTCGAACTGCACGTCGGCATTCGGGGCTGGTGTCGAACAGTACGTTCCGACGACTCGGCAGTCCTGCTCCGATTCACGGTCCCCTTGTGACTCCTCATCACTGTCCAGTCGGTCGACTACAGACCGCCCGAGGTAGCCACTGGCACCGACGACGAGGACCGTCTCGGTCATTCCCTGGTCGTCTCCGGTTGGACTCCAAGGGCTCGCTCTGCCCGCTCGATAACCGTTCGCACCGGGAGGTCCGTCTCCCGGGCGACTGCGGCCGCTTCGTCGTACTCTGCGCTCACGTCGAAGACGTCCCCCTCGTCGTCACGGCCCAGTTTGACCGTCACCTCGTAGAAGTCTCCGTCGACTTCGACGTCGACGCTCTCGTACTCGCGGTCGGCGATCCACCGGTGTCCCGCCCCGTGTTCCCGGATACCGAGAGTTCCGGTCTCCTCGGCGAGACGGCGGGCCACTCGCTGGGCGTCTTCGGGCTTGACGACGACCTTGACGAGATGGCCGGGCCGGGACTTCTTCATCGTCGCCGGGAGGATAGTCACGTCCCGCGCACCAACCGCCGCCAGCGACTCCTGGAGGCCGCCCAGGACCTCGGGAGTGGCATCGTCGAGGTTCGTCTCCAGCACGGTGATGGCGTCCCGTGAAAGCCCGCCTGCGCCGTCACCCACGATGGCCCGGAGGACGTTCGGATACTCGTCGAAGTCGTACCCGCCCGCGCCGTACCCCGAGTCGGACACGTCGAGGGTCGGGACCGTGTCGACGCCGTCGGCGAAGTGGGCCAGGACCGCGGCACCGGTCGGGGTCAGGAGTTCTCGGTCGATGGGGCCACCGCGGAGGGACCAGTCCGCCCGCTCGGCGAGTTCGACGACCGCCGGAGCGGGGACGGGGTAGGTGCCGTGACTCATCGATACCTCGCCACCGCCGGCGGCGAGCGGCGTCGTCACCACGTGCTCGACGTCGAGGTCCTCGAACAACAACGCCGCACCAACCACGTCCGCGATGGCGTCGTCCGCACCGACCTCGTGGAAGTGCGTGTCGTCGATGTCGGTTCCGTGGACAGACGCTTCGGCCTCACCGAGGAGTTCGAACACTGCCAGCGCATCACGTTCGACCGCCGAGGGCAACCCCATCGACTTGACGAGTTCGACGACCTCCGCGTAGGTACGGTTCGGGCCCGCACCCTCCGCGTGACCGTGCCCGTGACCCTCGTGGTCGTGCGAGTGGTCGTGATCCTCGTGGTCGTGCGAGTGGTCGTGAGAATGATCGTTGTCGTCGCCGTGGTCGTGCGAATGGTCGTGGTCCGCTCCGTGGTCGTGCGAGTGGTCGTGGTCCCCGTGTTCGTGCGAGTGGTCGTGGTCCCCGTGTTCGTGCGAGTGGTCGTGCGGGTGGTCGTGAGAGTGGCCGGCGTCGGCCTCGTCCCCGGCATCGTCCGCAGACTCGCCAGCAGATTCCGCAGAATCGTCTCCAGGCCCTTCGTGTCGCACGTCGACGGCGGTGGCTGCGATCCCGTTTTTGCGCACCGGTCGGACCTCGTACCTGACCGGGAGCGCCTCGGTCACGGGTGCGAGCACCTCCGGGTTCGCGCCCGCCGCAACGAGCGCACCGAGGATCATGTCACCGCTGGCACCCATCCGACCGTCGAACGCGAGCGTTCGCATATCGAAACTCCCGCACGCGGCGGTGAAAAAACTGCCCGGTGGCGACGGCCGCTCGATGCCGCGTCACTGCTACCCCGTCACCGCGCCGCATCCGTGCGTCACGTTTACACCAGAACCGATCCTCGAAGCGGACATGCGATTCGAACGCGACCGACGGGGGGCTGACGGGTGACGGCGCCCGTGCTGGAACCCACCGAGGAGAACATCACACGAGCGGCCGAGTGCATCCGTGACGGCGGTGTCATCGTCGCACCGAGTGACACCAACCTTGCGCTGACGCTCGACCCGTGGAATCCCCAGGCCGTTCGCCGTGCCTACGAGATCAAAGACCGCCCGGAACACAAACCGCTCACGCTGTTCGTCCACGACCCCGCGGACTGGCGACGATATGCCAGCCACGACGACCCAGACCGCGTCGATTCCCTGGTGGAGGAGTTCTGGCCCGGGCCGCTGAATCTGGTGCTCCGGCGCACAGAGCGCGTGGACGATGCGCGACTCCAGCGAGACGGGACCGTCGCCGTCGGGTGTCTCGAGAACCCGACGTGGCGGGTGCTCGCGGCCAGAGTCGGCGGACCGGTGGCGATGACGTCGGCAAACCAGTCCGGCACTGTCGACGACGACACGCTCGTCGACGTCGCGCTGGCGCGCGAGCACGTCGGTGACGCCGTCGACCTGATACTCGAAGGGGCCGCCCAGGGGACCACGCGGGCGAGTACGATACTCGATATGTCGGGGGATCCAACGATCCTTCGCCAGGGTGATATTGACGCGCCAGCCCTCCGAACAGTCCTGGGGACCGACGCACTCTAATCGGCCGCCGGTACCGTGATCGGCTCGCGAGAGCGCGATCCTGACTCCGTTGTCAGTAATCCGACGAAAAGGCCGGGAGCAAAAAGCATATCCGCTGGGGTAACCGAGTGTGACACACTCCCACTCGATTATGAACGAAGTGCAACTAGAAGTGGCGAAAGCGTACCCGAACGACTCGGGACGCGGCATCGCCCGGCTGGACCCCGACACGTTGCTCCACCTCAAGCTCTCGCCCGGTGACATCATCGAAATCGAGGGCAGCGAGGTGACCGCGGCCAAGGTCTGGCGCGCCGACAGACAAGACTGGAATACTGACACTGTGCGTATCGACGGATTCACGCGCCAGAACGCCGACGTCGGGATCGGCGAGCGCGTCGAGATCCGCAAGGCCGAGGCCGAGAAGGCGGACAAACTCGTCCTCGCGCCGCCGGAAGAGGCCAGCGTCCAGTTCGGCTCCGATGCCGCCGGTATGGTGAAACGACAGATCCTCAAACGGCCGGTCGTCGAGCGCGACATCGTCCCCGTGATGTCCTCGACGAACCACCCCTTCATGCGGTCGCCCGGTCAGGCGATTCCCCTGATCGCCGTCGAGACAGAGCCCGAAGGCGTCTGTCTCATCACGGAGGACACGGAGGTCGAACTCCGCGAGGAACCGATCTCCGGATTCGAGAAGACCGGTGGCGGCATCACCTACGAGGACATCGGCGGCCTGAAAAACGAGATCCAGCGGGTCCGCGAGATGGTCGAGCTGCCGATGAAACACCCCCAGATCTTCAAAAAGCTCGGCATCGAGCCGCCCCAGGGGGTGCTCCTGCACGGCCCGCCGGGCACCGGGAAAACCCTGCTGGCCAAGGCGGTCGCCAACGAGACGTCTGCGAGTTTCTTCTCTATCGCCGGCCCAGAGATCATCTCGAAGTACTACGGGGAGTCCGAGCAACAGCTCAGGGAAATATTCGAGGACGCCAGCGAGGAGGCGCCCTCGATCATCTTCATCGACGAACTCGACTCCATCGCCCCCAAGCGCGAAGACGTCACCGGCGAGGTCGAGCGCCGCGTCGTCGCGCAACTGCTGACGATGATGGACGGCCTCGAATCCCGGGGCCAGGTCATCGTCATCGCCGCGACCAACCGCGTCGACAGCGTCGACCCCGCACTCCGTCGCCCCGGCCGGTTCGACCGCGAGATCGAAATCGGCGTCCCCGACGAGGTCGGCCGCGAAGAGATCCTCCAGATCCACACCCGTGGCATGCCGCTGTCGGACGACGTGACCCTCGGTCGCCTCGCCGACGAGACCCACGGGTTCGTCGGCGCCGACATCGAGAGCCTCACGAAGGAGGCCGCGATGAAGGCCCTGCGCAGATACCTCCCGGAGATCGACTTAGACGAGGAGGACATCCCGCCGAGTCTCATCGACCGGATGATCATCAAGCGCGAGGACTTCCGCGGCGCCTTGAACGAGGTGAGTCCGAGTGCGATGCGCGAAGTCCTCGTCGAGTTGCCGAAAGTCTCGTGGGACAGCGTCGGCGGACTCGAAGAGGCCAAAAGTAAGGTCCAGGAGTCCGTCGAGTGGCCACTCAACAAGCCACAGAAGTTCAAGCGGATGGGCATCGACCCACCCAGCGGCGTGCTCCTCTACGGGCCGCCCGGCACCGGCAAGACCCTCATGGCCAAAGCGGTCGCCAACGAGACTGACGCCAACTTCATCAGCGTGCGCGGCCCGCAACTGCTCTCGAAGTGGGTCGGTGAATCGGAGAAGGCCATCCGCCAGACCTTCCGGAAGGCCAAGCAAGTGGCGCCGACAGTCATCTTCTTCGACGAACTCGACTCGCTCGCCCCCGGCCGCGGCGGCGATGTCGGCAGCAACGTCTCCGAGCGCGTCGTCAATCAACTGCTCACGGAACTCGACGGGCTGGAGGATATGGAGGACGTGATGGTCATCGGCGCGACCAACCGTCCGGACATGATCGACCCGGCGCTCATCCGTTCCGGCCGGTTCGACCGCCTCGTGATGATCGGTGAACCCGACACCGAGGGTCGCGAACAGATCCTCCGCATCCACACCGAGGATCAGCCCCTCAGCGCCGACGTGAGCGTGCGAGAGATCGCAGAGATCACCGACGGCTACGTCGGTTCGGATCTGGAATCCATCGGCCGCGAGGCCGCTATCGAGGCACTTCGTGAGGACGAAGACGCCGACGTCGTCGACATGGCGCACTTCCGCCAGGCGATGGAGAACGTGCGTCCAACGATCACCGACGACATCCGCGACTACTACGAGCAGATGGAAGAAGAGTTCAAGAGCGGCGGCCAGAACCGCCAGCAGCGCCAGACCGGCGGCCGCATCGGCTTCCAGTAGGGTCCACCGGTTTCGGTCGAGTGGTTTCTTCGCTTTCGTCAGTTCGTTTACGCTACAGCCGAGTGCAGGTGAAATACTGCGCAGTTGCTGTGGCGCGCGCTGTCGAGCGTGCCGAACGACAGTGAGGCCGCGCGACAGCATCGTGCGAGGGATGACTGAGGGAGCGGAGCGACCGAAGGAATCGGCTGGGGAGGTGTGTGGCTGTCTACTGTGCCGTTCCCTGGTGGACTGAAAGGGCGAGGCGCGCGTGGCGCGACCGAAGGGAGCGCCACGGTTGGCCGAACGGTGAGCGAAGCGAACCGTGAGACCCGTTCGCGTTCATACAGTCGTCTGAGCGGGCACTATTCGAGTGAACGGAGTGAACGAGAATATCCCGGTCAGCGACCGCGAGCGGGCCGAGGGCTTTCATCAGTTGGTACCCACTGCTGTCGACGCAACTCAGGGCGAGCAGGCCGAGGGCTTTCATTGGTTGCTGTCCGCTGCCGTTGTGACGTATCTACCGAACAAGCCGGGGCTTGCAACGCCCGCTCGAGAGCGTTCACAACCCGAAACCCGGCTCCAGAGAGACGGAAACTCAGATCACCAGTTCGTTCGAACTCGTACTGCACAATTGAGGGTTGATCATCTGCAACACACCCCAAAAACACCCAACGGATATCCCACCGGAAGACACATCACTCAAATAGAATGACCGAGGTCCGTGACCGAACTGAGGAAGTCGAGGCGACGCTCCGCGACGAAGGGATGCAAACTGAGTCGGCGTTCCTCGAACACACGGACGACGGCCCACACCTCGTCTACTACATGGAGGCCGAGGACATCGAACGCGTCTGGGACCAGTTCGAGGACTCCGACCACGATATCGACGAAGCGCACAAGGCGGTCATGCGGGAAGTGCTCGAAGATGGCCAGGACGTCGGCGAGTACGAACTCCTCTACCACGTCACGAACCCCGAGCGCTGACGGCGTTCCTTTAAGTAGTTCTCGTCACAAGGGATTATAGTAAGAGGAGTTCTGCGGGGACCAGGAAACGCCCAGTCGATAGGCCGTCCTCGGCCGGTGGGAAACGACGCCCCGAACCGCCCTCGCTCGACGCTTTAAGTGCTTCTCGTCACAACGGTTTTAGTAAGAGGAAGTTCTGCGGATACCACGACCCCACAGCCATTGCTCCGTCTTCCAGCTCCCTGCGAACCCGGCGGTCCATCCCCTCCCTCGTTTAGTCCTTTAAGTCGTTCTCGTCACGACGGTTTCTAGTAAGAGGAACTTCTGCAGATACCAGGACCACACAGCAACCGCTCCGTCTCCCTGGTCGGTCCGAAACCGGCGGTCCAACCCCTCCCTGCTTCAATCCTTTAAGTCGTTCTCGTCACAACGGTGTATAATAAGAGGAACTTCTGCCGATTCCAAGAACACGGAGCGATTGCGATGTCTCGCGATACTCTCCCGCGAACCTCGAATATCTGGTTCGTTCCGCTCGGTCCTTTAAGTGCTTCTCGTCACAACGGGTTATAGTAAGAGGAAGTTCTTCAGGTACTTCGACTGCACAGCGGCTGTGCTATTTTGAGTGGTCCCGGAGAGCACCCGGTAGAACTTCACCCACCGATCAGTTCTTTAAGTGGTTCTCGTCACAAGGGTGTGAAGTAAGAGGAAGCGTTCGTCTTCTCGGACCTTCTCGTCCGGATATCCGGTGGTTTCTATAGCCCCGGGCTCGAAGGGCGACGAAATGGATGGGGGACGCGACTCGGCGGACTTCGGTCTCCAGACGCGAAGCGAACCGGTCGACCCGCGAGCAGAGCGAACGGTGAGCAGCCAGCCCGGTGACGGTTCGCTCGGACGGGTCGAGGCGGTCAAGGACGAAGCCTTCAGACGCTGGGACGTGACCACGCCGAGCGCGACGCTCATCGGTCGGCCGGAACATCCGGACGAGGACGTCGACGAGAACCTCCGACGGCTTCACGACGAGCAGCATCCGGCGATGGCGGGCCATAGCGAACGGATGCACCGACTGGAAAAAGCGCGGATCACCCACGCCTTCTGCAATCGACTGGGGCTCACCCCCTGGGAGCGCGACCGGGCGCTGGGGATCATGACCGACCTCGACCTGACGGTGTTCGGGAGCCAGCGGGCCATCCAGAAGGTCGCACTCGTCGTCATCCAGCACGTCGTCGACGACGAACGACAGCGGATTCTCGGCCTGCACGACCAGGAATGGATCGCCGCTCAGCCGCCGGAGTCACTGGCAGACCTGCACGAGCGATTCGATTCGATCAAAGACAATCCGCGCTACCGGACGCTCATGGACCTCGTTGGCATCGACGTGACGAGCGTCAATCGGCTCAACCGAACGCTCCAGGACCAGCTCGACGAACAGGACCTGCGCGGCGCCGTCTTCGGGCGCAACCCCCATCGCGATCCCAGTCTGCCGCCGTTTCGCGACCGTGACCCGACCGAGGTCACGCGGTCTAACGACGGCGACGATGAGTGAGGCGGCCGGCGACCGAGTCAGTGTGCGACCCGTTCGCAGGTCACAGCTTCGGGAGAGCCACAATTCGTGGTCGTCGTTCAGACCAGCCACGCGACGATTGCCGAGGACGCTACCTGTTCGCCCATCACTTTGATGCGACTCGGTGTGGTATGTGCACCCACACCGCCCAATGACAACAACTATCGAACTGGACGACGACCTCGCCGACCGGCTCGAGTCGCATCTGGAGGAAGGCGAGACGATTCCCGAACTCGTCGAGGAACTCGTCAACGTGTACGAGACAGAAGGAGCCTTCCTGCAAGAGGGGTACTCGGAGTGAGTGCGTAGCGCGTGGTCTGGGTCGGAGCAGCTTGCTGGGTCTGAATCCCTGCTCAGAGAGACAGACGGTTGCCTCGTGCCGGCGCCTGGCTATCGACGGAATGCGAGAGCTGCTGGACTCGATACTGAGAGTCAGCGGATGACCGTACTGAGAGTCAGCGGATGACCGTACTGAGAGTCAGCGGATGACCGACCCCCGGAATCGGGGGTCCAGGACGGACTCAACCGGTTCTGTAGGGTGTCGGAATCTGGCTGAGACGAAAGTGGCGGGTGAGGACGAACCCGTTAGAGTTCGCCGAGTTTTCGGAGTAACTGGCCGCGGTACTCCTCGTCTGCCTGCACGTCCTTGAGTTCGAGGACGTTTCGTTCGAGTTTGTCGAGTGCGACGCCGAACGCCGAGTCGGCACCGTAGCCTTCGCCGGAGCCGGCGGCCTGCCCTTTGTTGGTACGGAGGCGGATCTGACAGCGGATCAGGGGCGTCCCGCGCAGTTTCTCCTTGTGTTCGTGGAAGCGGACGTGACAGTGCTGGACTTGCATCGCGCTGTACTTGTCCACGACGCGCTCGATGCGCTGGCGGATGTCCTCACGGCTGACCGTATCGAGGAGGTTGATGTTCGTGATCTGGACGTCCATGTGTTCTTCCTCGGTGAACGTCAGCGCGCGGAGGACGTCCGTCTTCGTGATGATCCCTTGGACCTCGCGGTCGTCTTCCTCCGGGGTGACGACGAGTCCGGCGTAGTCGTTCTCGAGCATTCGTTCGACGGCGTCGCGGACCGATTCGGTCATTTTGGTCGTCGCGACGGGGCTGTTCATCTCGTCGTAGACCGGGAGGTCGAGCACGCGTTCGATGTCCCCGGCCCGTTCGCCACGGGTCGCCTTGTCCATGTCGCGGACGACGATGTCCACGATGTCGTGGCGAGTGACCATCCCGGTGAGCCTGTCGGCCTCGTCGAGTACAGGGAGTCGAGAGATGCCGTGCTCGCGGAGGAGGTTGATCGCCTGCCCGACGTTGGTCTCTTCGGTGACCGTGACCACGTCGTCGGTGTAGATGTCTGAGACGGTAAGTGCATCGAGATTCTCGAGGACGGCGTCGAGAATCGCGTCCTCAGTGACGATCCCCCAGAGGCGGTCGGCCTCGAAGACGGGGGCCACTTTCGTCCCGCCTTCGACGAGGACGCGAGCCACCTCGCGGACGTCCGCCGTCCGCTCGACTTTGGGGGCCGACTGCATCATCGCGCTCGCCTTCGTGTTGTCTTCGACGTGAGATTGCACCAGCTGCTTCTGCGTAATTATGCCTTCGTACTCGTCGTCGTTGGTGACGATCAGTCCCTTGGGATTCTCGCGTTCGAACAGCGACCTGACTTTCCCCAGGCGTTCATCGACGTCAACACCGACGTACTCGCTGGTGGCGATATCAGCAATATCCATCTGAATCTCCCATCCAGAGAGTTCGGTAGGCACCGTAATCAAACTTGGCTACGGATCCCGGCGAGCGAAAGTCACCCCGGACCCCGTTCGGACCACCCCGCCGCGCGCTTCGATACCCGCAAGCCACTCGGACTGTGAGCCCCATTCGGTGCATCGGCCCGAACTCGACGGAGCCGTGTCGAACCATTCGTTCCTGCACGCGCGTAGGGTGAGCTTTCGAACCTGGCCGGACGCAATTCGGACGCTCCCGGACGACATCGGCCACGTCATCGCCAAACCGACAGACCCCGATAGAACACACCGAGGAGAGCCCTCGAAACTATTTCGACAGTAGTCGAATAATATTACGACTTTAATCGAATCCATCGAAACGGAGAGATTTCAAAAGCTGACGCGACCAAAAGTTACCATTCGTTCACCATACAGGCCAGATCGCCGGTGTGACAAACACAAACATGAATAATTCGGGAAAATCAGCAGAAGTTTTTTCATCCCTGGGTACGGGGATTCACGTACGATGACGGGGACACAGCCGCCGCGGATCGAACTTTACGTCCGGTCACTCCTGCCTGATGGTGCGCACAACCGTCAGGAAGCGGTCATCGAACGCCTGCAGGAACTCGACGCCGAAGACCAGATCGAGGATTTCTCGGTCATCGTCTGGGGCAAACAGATCGCCCGCGAGTCCGCCGGCGCGCGCACGGAAGAGGGCGAGTACATCCTCAATCGCGTCGCCGAGTTCAAACAGTGGGCGCTGTCGAACAACGTCTCGCTGGAGTCGTTCTACCAGAAACACGACGTCGAAAACGACGTCACCGAGGAACCGTATTCGACGATGGTCCTCCCGGTGATGGGCCTCGCCGAGTACGATGGCGAGGAACTGCGACACGTCGCTCCCTGTACCGACGGTGACGAGGTTCACACCATCATGAACCGCCTGGACCGACTGGAGCGTGGCGAACCCACCGCTATCGAACAGTCCAGCGACGTCTCGATTCTCTCTGACTGAAAGCGGGTCCCCCGTCACCCGCGTTGCCGTGTGTCACTCACCGATCAGCCAGAGCGTCATCGGCCGGCCCACTGGCAGATCGCGTTTGTGAGTCACGCAACGACTCAACACGCGATAACAGTCACGTAGACGCGCTCAGACGGCCCTGCGTGGACGTCGACCCCGATCACTGCCTCGTTCGCCGCCTGCACTCCGCCCATCTCCGACAGGTACGACTCGACCAGCACCGCGGCGAGCGCCTCGGGGGTCTCCAGCGAGGACCGAGCCTGTTCATCGAGTGACGGTGAGTACGCGACCAGGTCGCTCGGTTCGCACGACCCCTCGAGTTCCCGTTCGAGACGGTCGGCGCTGGGTCTGGAACCACTCCCCGCGCGCTCGCTGACCCAGCCCTGGTTGAAGAGGCGCGCGCCGTCGTCGAGGGACTCGACACGCTCGTACGGGTCGAGTGACTCCGCGGTCCGACGGTCGTTCAACTCAGAGACGAACGCCGACTCCGTGGCCGCCAGGTCTACGCCACCGAACGACTCAGCGCTGCCGGGGACGTCGCTCCCCATGCCTGGAAGGGTGACGACACCGAGCAACGCGAGGACGAGCACCGTTCCGGCCGCGAGCGCGACGACGAGTCCCGCGGCGTAGCGCACGTTCAGGAGGTCGAGATACGACGTGCTGCTCAGTTCCTCGGCGTAGTCGGACTCGTCCGGAATGTGACGGTCGAGTCGGGAGTTGCCACAGCGACTGCACGGCGGCGAGTTCTTCTGGTGGACCCGTCCGCACTCCGGACAGACCCAGACCGGTTCTCGCTGGTGATCAGGGTCTTCGGGGGCGACGGGCACGACGGCTTTCTCGAACTTGTGATGGCCGCAGTTGTCACACGGCGGGTCGTTCCGGACCTGTGGCTTGTCACACCAGGCACATCGCCACTTCGCCGACCCGGCGGTCGCGTCCCCGTCGTCACCCGACTGGTCCGACCCGGGCGAGTCCTCACCGTCGCTCATCGCTCACAATCTGACTGGCACGTCGCGGTCGTCCAGATACGCCTTCACCTCGTCGATGGCGTACTCGTCGAAGTGGAAGATAGAGGCCGCCAGCGCCGCGTCGGCCCCGGCGTCGGTGAACACCTCGTAGGCGTCCTCGGGCCCGCCACAGCCAGAGGAGGCGATGACCGGCGTCGAGACGGCGTCACAGACCGCCTTCGTCAGCGGAATGTCGTAGCCGTCCTTCGTGCCGTCGGCGTCGATGGAGTTGACGAAGAGTTCGCCTGCGCCCCGCTCCTCGGCCTCCTCGGCCCAGGAGATGACGTCCGTTCCGGTGCCCTCGCGACCGCCTTTGACCGTGCACTCGAACCAGCAGGACTCGCCGTCGACCTCGACGTAGTGCTCGCCCTCCTCGTCGTAGCGCCGCCGGGCGTCGACGCTGATGACGATACACTGGTTGCCGAAGGCCCGAGCGCCCTCGGTGATGAGTTCCGGCCGTTCGAGCGCGCCGGTGTTGATAGAGACCTTGTCGGCGCCGGCGCGGAGCGTCTCCTTGATGTCCTCGCGCGTGCGGACGCCCCCACCGACCGTCAGCGGGATGAACACCTCGTCGGCGACCTGCGAGACGGTGTCGAGCATCGTCTCGCGGCCCTCGGCGGAGGCGGTGATGTCGAGGAAGACGAACTCGTCGGCGCCGGCCTCGTTGTACTTCTTGGCCATCTCGACGGGGTCGCCCGTGTACGCGAGGTCCTCGAAGTTGACCCCGGTGTAGACGGCGGCGTTGCCCTCGTCGTCCAGGTCTACGTCGATACAGGGAATGATCCGTTTCGTGAGCATGCCGGCGTCTCTTACCCGAGGTAGGCGCCGCGCGCGTAATCATTCCTCCGGTCGGGCGATCGAACGATATCGCGGACTCGATAACCGTCGCTCGGACTTCCGGCGTCTTCGAGCGAGCGAGCGCTTTCGCGGATCGTGCGAACCGTTTCATACGGGACGTACCTACGGCAAGAACCGCGACCGCCAACAGCCTGAAAGCTTCTGCGGGATTGCTATCGACCGCCACCGCCAGCAGCGTGAAAGCCCCCGGCCGCTCGTCGCCGCCGCGACTCGCTGCGCTCCTCGTCGCTCGTTGCTCGCGGCAGAGCCGCTCGCATTCGAGGCGCTT
>ENA-ORCR01000609-ORCR01000609.1-marine-metagenome-genome-assembly--contig:-NODE-609-length-16946-cov-3.831585_pt1 | contig 16946 bp, 14 predicted proteins | sample MGYA00237782_ERZ508514 | MGnify/ENA primary metagenome ERZ508514 (study PRJEB26185, sample SAMN06268960) | marine metagenome | isolation source: Eden Landing Ponds, San Francisco, CA, USA | place...
GCCCGGCCCTGCTCGTCGCCGCAGACGTCGGCGCGCGACTCGCGATTCCCGTCATCATGGGCGGGAGCGGCCAGCTGCCCGTCGGTATCGTCACCGGCCTCGTGGGCGGCCCGTACTTCCTCTACCTGATGCGCAAACAGGACGAACTCGGTGAAATATGAGCAAGAGCGACCCATCCCCGGCCGAGCCGCACCGCCAGGAAGACATGCACAGCGATTGCGACGAGTCCCCCGACACACAGTCGGCGCTCACCGGTCCAGCAGTCGCCATGGAGGCTGAGTCGAGAGGGACGCCGTTCGAGGGCGAAGACCTCGTCATCGGCTACCCATCGGCCGAGGAGCCGATCGTCGACGGCGAAGGCCTGGTCGCAGCGCCCGGCCAGGGGACCGCCCTCGTCGGCCCCAACGGCAGCGGGAAGAGCACCCTCCTGAAGGGGATGGCCGACCAGCTCTCGCCCGACGCCGGGTCGGTCCGGATCGACGGCCAGGCGGTCGCGTCGCTCGATTCGAAGGAACTCGCTCGCAAGCTGGGCCTGCTCTCCCAGGAGAACGTCGCCCCCGAGAGCATCACCGTCGAGAAACTCGTCGGACACGGCCGCTACCCATACCGCGGTTTCTTCGACGGCCTCACCGACGACGACCTGATTGCCATCGACCGCGCCATCGACCTCGCCGGCGTCGACCACCTCCGCGACCGCGACGTCGGCAGTCTCAGCGGCGGCCAGAAGCAACTGGTCTGGATCGCGATGGTCCTCGCCCAGGAGACCGACGTCCTCCTCCTCGACGAACCCACGACGTTCCTCGACATGCACCACCAGCTAGAGGTGATGGAGATCATCGAGACGCTCCGCGACGAGAGCGACATGACGGTCGTCGTCGTCCTCCACGACCTCCAGCAGGCCGCACGCCTGGCCGACCACGTCGTCGCGCTCAAGGACGGCAGCGTCCACGGCCGCGGCCATCCCGAGGAGGTCATCACCGAGGAGTTGCTCGCCGAGGTGTTCGGCATCGAAGCCACCGTCACCGAGAGCGACCTCGGCCCGCAGATCACGCCGCTGCGCCCACTCCACGACGACGCCGGTGTGGACGTTCATTTCTAGGTCCCCCCGGTTCGGCGCTGACTGTGGCACCGTCGCTCGTTTGTGGAGTCATCGATAGCTACGCACGACGGACCGAACAATCCAGGTTGGCGCGCGCTGTCGAGCGTGCCGAGCGAAAGCGAGGCCGCGAGTCATAGTCGTGCGAGGTCCTCGTGAACGTAGTGAACGAGGGCTTGTCAGAGCTTGCTCTGACAGGGGATGAGCGAGTGAGCGACGCGAACGAGCGAATCGGCTGGGGAGGGTTGTGGCCGTTTGCGGTGCTGTGCTGTACGGTTTGTGGTCCTGGCGTCCTGCCGAGTGGAACGAGGCAGGGCTCAGGAGAGCTTGCTCTCCTGGCGTCCGCACGAACGGAGTGAGTGCGGGCATGGAAGACGAACGAAGTGAGTCTTCCAGCGGACTGAAAGGGCGAGGTCCGGTGGCCCGGTCTGAGCGGGCAACTATCCGAACGAACGAAGTGAGTGAGGATATCCCGCACAGACCGCGCGAGCGGGCCGAGGGCTTTCGGGGCTCCGTGGGGTCTGCTGTCGAATCAACTCCTAGCGAGCGGGACGAGGGCTTTCAACGCTCACCGCCAGGTGTGGTCATTCTTAGTCCACTCCATTCCAGACGTAGTCAACCAGAACTCATGCTACGTTCGCAGGGCGACCGCCCGGCCGTGCCACCGCTGCAGACACGAGCCAACCTCCAGCGGCCTAGTGAACTGACGCTCTGAATGCGGCACAGATAACTCCCGTATTCGGCGGCTAGAGGATTTATCGATGCCGATTTTGCCAGAATCGGGGATTTCGACTCAGTAGTGTACGTCTGACGCTGTCAACGGCATGTCGATATATCGAATCGGGGTGGTGCTTGATCAGTCGCGCTGTGGATCGGCTGTCGAATGGGCCGCTCTTCGTCGCTATCTCTTGATTTTGGACGCAGACTGGTGATTTGGGCCACTGTTGCCCCTGTTTGTCTCTCGACTGGAGTGATTCGCGCGGAGATTGCACTCGCACGTGGGTGACGAAATCCCACGACCCGTTCACTGTGAGATTGAAGCGAGACGGTGGACAGCAAGCGGCGAACGCCATCGGCCCGCTCGTTTTGAGTTACTTTGACAGCAGCCGACAGCAAGCGGCGAAAGCCCTCGGCCCGCTCGCGGATGCTGTGCGACATATCCTCGCTCCGCTCGGATAGTGGTCCCACAGCATCCGCCACCGCGCCTCGCCCTTTCAGTCCACCAGGTAGATCGTACCGCACAGCACCGCAGACAGCCACACACCTCCCCAGCCGATTCGCTCACTCACTGCGTTCGTTCACTCATCCCTCGCACGGTGCTGTCGCGGCATGAACGCCGCGACAGCGCGCGCCATTTCAATTGACGGCAGCACGATCGTTCCCTCGAAATCCCCAGTGATCGGAGTACTCTCGGACGTTCACTCGGCTGGAGACAAGCGGTCGGTCTAAGCCGGTTTGGTCCATTCGAGCCGTGCCTGATTCCACGGCCGACACTGTCGGGACTGTCGACACAGTGTCGATATCGGATTCCCCCCATCGGAGTACTTACTGCCGGGTCGGCGCGCTCTCTCGACATGGCAACCATCCTCGACGGTGAGGCGCTCGCCGCTGACCTCCGGACAGACCTGCGGGACTCGGTCGAACGACTGGCAGCTGCCGGCGTTCGCCCTGGACTGGCGACCGTCCACATGGGCGACGACGGCGCCGCCGAGTCGTACGTCGAACTCAAACAGCGCGATTGCGCCCAACTCGGTATCGACGGAACGCACGTCGACCTCGACCCTGCAGCGCCGGCATCGACGCTCTACGACACGATCGCCGATCTCAACGCCGATCCGGCCGTCCACGGGATCCTGATCCAGGACGACGTGCCCGAACACGTCGACTGGCGGGCTGCTATCCGACAGATCGACCCCGAGAAAGACGTCGACGGCGTTCACCCGGAGAACGTCGGCCGCCTCGTGGCGGGTGACCCGCGGTTCGTTCCCTGCACACCGCTCGGTATTCAGCGACTCCTCGCCGAGTACGACGTCCAGACCGCGGGCGCGGACGTGGTCGTCGTCAACCGTTCGATGATCGTCGGCAAGCCGCTGGCGGCACTGCTGACCCAGCGAGGAGCGGGTGGCGATGCCACCGTTACGGTCTGTCACTCTCGAACGGAAGCCCTCGCGGCGAAGACTCGCGACGCCGATATCCTGGTCGTCGCAGTCGATAGCCCGGGCTTTCTCGACGGGTCGATGGTGAGCGAGGGCACGACGGTCGTCGACGTGGGTATCGGTCGAGTGCCGGCCGACACCGAACGCGGCTACGAACTCGTCGGTGACGTCGATGCCGAGAGCGTCCGGCCGAAGGCCGACTACTTCGCGCCAGTCCCCGGCGGCGTCGGCCCGATGACTCGGGCGATGTTGCTGGCTAACACCGTCGAGGCGGCCAAAATCCAGGCCGAGGGTGATCTCGGGCGATAACACCCGATAAATCGATATCCGCTATACAGAATCAGTCGAGCACGTCCGGGGGCGGGCACCGACTGGCAGGCCAATCGATGCGCTCTCCGGTTCTACTCGCGCGAATTCGCGACAATCGCCGATTCGAGCAATCCACGGCGAACCACAACCCCTACTTGCGCGCCCGGCGATTCCCGGCGTATGCAACTGGGCGTCATCGGACTCGGCCGGATGGGGCAGATAGTCGTCGACCGCGTACGCGAGGCGGGCCACGAGGTCGTCGCCTTCGACCTCGACGAGGACGCGGTCGCGGCCGCGGCCGACGCGGGCGCAAGTCCCGCGGAATCGGTGGTCGACCTCGCCGAACAACTCGGCGAGGAAAAGCGCATCTGGCTGATGGTCCCAGCGGGGGAGGCAGTCGACGCGGCCCTCGACGACCTCGACTCTCATCTCGACGAGGACGACGTCGTCGTCGACGGCGGGAACTCGTATTTCGAAGACTCGATCCGCCGTGCGGACTCGACCGACGCGGCGTATCTGGACTGTGGGACCTCCGGCGGTCCCGCGGGCGCGGACCTGGGCTTCTCGCTGATGGTCGGCGGTCCCGAGTGGGCCTACGAGGAACTGACGCCGGTGTTCGACGCCGTCGCGACTGGCCCCGAGGGCCACGACCGGATGGGTCCCGCAGGGTCGGGCCACTACGTCAAGATGGTCCACAACGGCGTCGAGTACGCGCTGATGCAGACCTACGGCGAGGGCTTCGAGTTGCTCGCGAACGGTCGCTACGACCTGGACCTGGAGTCGGTCGCCCGAACGTGGAACAACGGTGCCGTCATCCGCTCGTGGCTGCTCGAACTCTGCGAGGAGGCCTTCGCGGAGGAAGGCTCGGATCTGGGGACCGTCGCCGACCGCATCGAAGGCGGGTCGACGGGCACCTGGACGGTCCAGGAAGCGCTCGAACAGGAAGTGCCGGTCCCCCTGATCTACCAGGCGCTCGCCGAACGCTTCGACTCTCGGTCGGCCGGTGGCGAGGGGCCAGGCCGATTCTCGCGACGGCTGGCCAGTCGCCTCCGGTACGGCTTCGGGCGCCACGAGGTCCCGCGCCGCGACGAGTAAGCGCCGTTCTGGGAGCCGCCTCCGGTCGGTGCCGGACGAGGAAACAACAGTTAGTTAAACCAGTGTTGCAAAGGCCGCAATATGGTCGATCAAGTGAGTGTCGCGCTCGGGGCCGCGCTGACGCTCGTCGCCGTCGCGATTCACTACGCAAAGGGGACCGGCTGGGAGTCGACCGGCGACATCTCCCAGGACGTCCTCGAGCAGCGAGCGGCGGCAGTCCCGGACACGGACTTCCCCGAGCCGATGAACCGCTCTATCGGCGGCGGTGGTGCAGCGGGTGCCATTCCCGCCGGTGAGGGCGGCGCCGAGCTCGAAGAGGGCGAGGACAGCGAGGAAGACGAGGGCTTCGACCCCGAATCGATAGCCGACGACGAGGTCGAGTACTACGACATCGAGTTCGCCAAAGAGGGCGAAACCATCGAAATCGCCAACAACGAGAACCTGCTCGACGTCGGCGAGGACAAGGGCTGGGACCTGCCCTACGCCTGCCGCCAGGGTCAGTGTGTCTCCTGTGCGGGCCAGATCCAGGACGGCCCTGCTGGCGATTACATCCGTCACGAACACAACGAGGCGCTGTTCGACGACGACCTGGACGACGGCTACTGCCTCACCTGCGTCGCCTACCCCACGGACGACTTCACCATCGAGACCGGCGAGCAGCCCTGAACGCGCGGTCTCGACCGGGTCCTGTGTTCTCACATTCTCCGACGATCGCTGACTCCCGGAACTGGCGACAGCGAAGCGAACGTCTCCCGGCGAAACAAGTCAGCCGGATACAACAAATCGTCATTTTCAATTAGATCGCCGTCATATACTGCGTAACTTCCACTACCCGCCCCGCTGAATTCTGGATATCTTCCAGATGTCGTTCGTGGAAGAGTCACTATGACAGTCAACGAACCGGCGGTCGATCAGTATCAGCAGATGGTCGAGACGGTCCCGGACGCAGTATACACACTCGACGCTGACCTCTGCTTCACCTCCGTCAACGAGGGAATGGTTTCGCTGTCGGGATACTCGCGAGCCGAACTGCTGGGAGCGCACGTCTCGCTCGTCCTCGGAGATACTGTCGTCGAGAACGCGAAGGAACGTCGGGAGTATCTGATCGAGCATCCAGATGACGTGCTGACGACGCAGTACGACCTGTACACGCGGTCGGGAGAGACGGTTCCGATCGAAGTGCGATTCAGGCCGCTCGACTTCGACGACGAGTATCGCGGCACTGCCGGCGTCATGCGCGATATTTCTGGACGCCTGGACCGACAGCGCGAACTCCAGCGCCAGCGCGACGAACTCGACGAACTCGACCGGATCAACGGCGTCATTCGTGACGTCGACCAGGCGCTGGTCCGAGCGGAGTCACGAGAAGACGTCGAGCAAGCGGTTTGCGACCGTCTCGCAGCGTCGGATCCGTACGTGTTCGCGTGGATCGGCGAGTTCAGCCAGGATCACGCACTGCTGACACCGCGGGCGTGGGCGGGGGTCGAGGCCACGTATTTCGATGACACCGTCGAGAACGACGACGCCTCTCCTCTCGAAGGAGGACTCGGTGCGAGTGCGCTTCAGACCCAGACTGTGCAGACCATCCAGCGACTCCAGGACGACGCGGCGTTCGACGAGTGGGCCGCCGTGGCGGACGAGTGGGGCTACCGCTCGCTCGCGTCCATCCCGCTCGTCTACGACGACGTCGAGTACGGTGTCTTACAGGTCGCCTCCGACCGGTCGACCGCATTCGACGACCGTGAAACGGAAGTCCTCGGGGAACTCGCCGAGACGATCAGCTACGCCATCGCCGCGCTCGAACGCGAGCAACGGGAGCGCTCGCTCACCGCCCTCCACGAGTCGACTCGGGGATTGCTCCACACCGAGTCGGCGGACGAAATCGGCCACTTGGTCGTCGAGACGGTCGTGTCTGAACTCGATCTATCGGGCTCGATCTTCTATCGATTCGACGAGACCGACAACGCCCTGGTTCCAGGAGCGACGTCGGGTCACTTCGCGAACGCGACCGACGAGTATCCGACCGTCCGTCCGGGCAGCACCTCACCCATCTGGACCGGGTTCGTCGAGGCGGAATCGAGCACTGTCGCGGACCTCGGACAGGTGGGAACTCGCTCGGACGACGGACCGATGCACACCGCGCTGATCGTCCCGATCGGAGAATACGGTGCGCTGGTGGTCGCCTCGTCGGAACTCGGTGCGCTCGACCGGGACACACAACGACTCGTGGACTTGCTGGCAGCGACGACCGAAGCAGCCTTCGACAGGCTCGAAAGCGAGGCGGAACTCCGTGCACGTGAGGAAGCGCTGCAGGAACAGAATCGGTCGCTCAGTCGACTCGATCTCATCAACGAACTCATCCGGGACGTTGATCAGGGACTCGTCGAGGCGACGGATCGCGAGGAGATCGAAGCCGTCGTCTGTGATCGGCTGACCAAAAGCGATCGCTTCCGATTCGCCTGGATCGGTACCCACGACACCGGACAGGACACGCTCGAGCCGAGAGCCTGGGACGGTGCCCATCGCGGCTATCTCGATAGCGTCTCCCTCGAAATCGAGGGTGGGTCGACCGAACCGGCCGTCCAGACCGTCAGTTCGGAAACCGTGACCAGCGTCCCGAACGTTGCGAGCGATCTGCACGCCGAATCCTGGCGCGCCGAAGCGTTATCGCGAGAATTCCAGTCGGTCGTGAGCGTCCCGCTGACCTACGGCGAGCATCGATACGGCGTGATGACGCTCTATGCAGATGAGGCGGGACTGTTCGACGAGTCAGAAGTGTCCGTCTTCGCCGAACTGGGCCAGACGGTCGCGAACGCGATTCACGCTGTCGAGACCAAGGCCGCATTGCTGACGGACAGCATCGTCGAACTCGAGTTTCGGCTTCACGACGCGTCCTGGAGCGTCCTGTCGACGCTCGCTCTGGAGACCGGGACGACTATCGAATTCGTGGCCATCGTTCCCGCTGCCGAGGCGGATCGAGTCTTTTTCACCGTCCGAGATGGGTCGCCCGACGCGGTCCTGACTGCGCTGGAAGCACTGGTCACCGTCGAATCTGGCAGACTCGTCGCCGACGACGAGGAGTCGCTGTTCGAAGTGACCATTTCGGGACCGACAATCGCGGGCGCACTGGCCGAACACGGTGGCGCTCCCCAGAGGATTACGGTCGAGGAAGGGGTCGTCCACGTGGTGGTCGAACTGCCCCAGCGCGCAGACGTTCGCGGCTTCGTGGAGACGTTCCAACGAGAGTTTTCGGACGTCGAATTCCTCGCCCGTCGCAACCGCGAACGGCCGATGCGAACGCGCCAGGAGTTCAGTGGCGAACTCGAAGACACGCTCACGGATCGACAGTACGACGTACTCAAAACGGCGTATTTCAGTGGCTACTTCGAATCGCCACGGCGGACCAACGGCGAGCAACTCGCCGAGACGTTCGACGTCTCCTCGCCGACCATCTCCGGGCACATCCGCGCCGCACAGCGGACGCTCCTCTCGCTGGTCTTCGGCGAGTGAGCGGGGTCCGTGGGCCCAGTTCGGCCACGCCCCTAGATAGTTAGCCCCTGAATCGAGCACACGCTCACTGTCGAGCCGTGGTGCCCATCGAGAACTGGTGTGTAGTATCTATCGATGAAACTCAATGGAATGTCCATCGAACGAACGATCGGTGATGAACGGCCGTCGATTGCGGTCGTCTCCGCTGTCGCCGACGTGACTGGGACGGACCCGTCAGAACTAGACCCGCTGTACGAAACCATCGACCCGGACGCGTTGAATTCGCTCTTCCGGGGGTCACAGGGGGATGGTCCCAACTCCCGTGGACAGGTGAGTTTCAGCGTCGCAGGCTGCGATGTTGTCGTACACGGCAGTCACAAAGTGGTCGTTTCACCGACCGAATCGACGAGGGAATGAATGATTCGAGGTAAACGGACTCGGTTTCGACCGCGAACGGAGACAAGTGAATGGGTGATCACACGGACGCGACGGAAGAGGCATCGAGGGATTCGGACGACCCCGACTGCGACCGATACGAACGATGCGCGGTCTGTGGTGTCATGGTCGACACGACTGAATGGCACCGAGTACGCGCCAGCTTCGATACGGGCGTCCGAATCGACACCATCTGTAGTGAGGAGTGTTGCGAGCAGTGGGAAGCCGACGACTGGGACCCTTCGAACGACGGCTGGACCCCATCGAACGACGGCTGGACCCCATCGAACGACGACTGGGACCCATCGAACGACGACCTGGACGACTCGGAAGCGGACGACTGGGACGGTTCGGGATGAACCACGACACACGGACGAAACCTACCAATGAGTCAACCAACCAACGAAGAATCCGAGCGGATACTGTTCACCGAATACGAAGTCGCTGATACGACGACCGCATTGATCCAGGACCGAGAGAACGCCAACGCGTGGCTCGAATCGACGGAGAGTCGGCAGGTCATCCGGTAGCATCACGGCCGACAGCTACGCCACGTTTGCCGAACGGTCCTCAGTCGTCCGGAGACGACTGCTCCCACGACCGATTGCTCGCATCGGCCAGATACGTCTGCACGCGTTCCACGTTCGTCCGGTCGCTATCACTGATCAGCGCGCTGACCGACACGAAGGCGGCAACGTTGACGATGAGCCCGTGGAATCCGGGGGCGAATCCGGGGACGAACGACGGGGGTGACACGACGCCGAAGGTGAGCGCCGAGGTGACGACGACCCCGAGGACGAACCCGGTGACCGCGCCCGATTTCGTCGCGCGGGGCCAGACTAACCCACCGACCAGTATCGGGAACACCTGGGCCGCGTTGTACAGCGAGACGGCCGCGAGGTCGAGGATGAACTCGACTTGCTGGATGGCGATGAGATACGAGAGGCCACCGAGTATCGGGACGAGCAACCGGGCCGCTCTGGTCACCGTCTCCTCGTCGACGTCGTCGCCGGCGAGGGGTTCGTACCAGTCGCGGGTGATGAGCGTCGAGACGGCGTGGAGTTGCGAGTCGGCGGTACTCATCGCGGCCGCGATGGCACCCGCGAGGACGACCGAGGCGAACCAGACGGGCAGGAACTCGTAGAGCACCGCCGGAATCGCCGCGTCGGGACGTGCGAGGTCCGGAAACGCCGCGACCGCACCGAGCGCGAGAAACGCCGTCGGCAGGTAAAACAGCACGAGATAGCCGGTCCCGAAGGCGGCCGTCCATCTGATAACTCGCGGTGACCGGGCGGCGACGTAGCGCACGAAGATGTGCGGGAGCATCGTCACACCCAGTGCAAAGGTGAACCAGAAGGTCGTGTAAAACGCCGGCGTGAACAGGCCGGCCGGTCCCGGGAGTGTCAGGTAGGCGGCGAAGTTGTCTGCCAGTGCGGCCCAGAAGGCCGACGGACCGCGATAGGCGCTGAAGACGAAGATCCAGCCGGCGAGCCACATCGCGCCGAAGAGGAACACGCCCTGGATCGTATCGGTCCAGGCGGTGGCGCGGAGGCCGCCGAGCCACACGTAGAGCACGCCGACGAACAGCAGGAGTCCCGCACCGACTTCGAAGCTCACGAGCCCCTCGGTCGCTGTCTCGAAGACCAGGCCGCTACCGATCATCTGGATCGCGACGTACGGGAAGGTGACGACGATGAGCGTGAGGCTGACGAGGCGTGCGAGTAGTACGGAGTCGTAGAGGTCGCCGATGACGTCCGAAGGGGTGATGTGGCCGTATCGCTTGCCGAGCAGCCAGATCCGCGATCCCAGGACCCACAGGATGAGCCCCGAGAGGACGACCCAGAGGAACGCGGCGCCGAAGATGCCGATACCGTTGCCGTAGACGAAGCCACCGATGCCGAGGAACGCAAAGGCGGAGTGGTAGGTGGCCGCGTAGGTGAACAGGAGGACGACCAGGCCGAGGTCTCGGCCTGCGGCCATCCAGTCGTCGACTTCGAGCGTCCCGACCTGCCAGCCCCGATATCCGATCGCGAGGATACAGAGGAGATACGCCCCGATCGTAGCCAGCGCGACCGCGGTCTGGGTGGACGCCATCAGTGAGACCCAGGCCCATTCCTATCAGTCGGGCCACTCTCCTCGCCGCTCCGTCGGAGTTCCGGGGGAACCTGATCGTCCGCGAGTCCGAAGGCGTTCTGGGAGGCTGCCCAGACGAAGACGACCGTGACGAATACGCCCCACCCTACGTACCAGAGATACAGCGGCGCCATTCCGAACACCGGGTCCGTCCCGTCTATCGTGGTCACCACTGGCGGGTTCAACGCGACGAAAAAGAGGGCAAAGAGCCCACCTGCGATCGCCCCCGTCCGTGAAACGGACACCATTTCGTGATACGTTCGATGCCGACACACCTGTCGTTTCGCCCTAATTATTTCAGCTACGCTCGGTGGCGCTTCACGACCCGACAGCCGTATTCCGGGTGATCCGACCCACCAGTCGGCTCCCGGTGGGTGTTCGACGGGCGGATCACTGCACTCGTCGGTTTCGCCAGAGGAGGAGTCGAGAGACTCCGCCAGGCCGGTGCGTGTATCCGATCGGACGAAGCCCGGATACGGCCCGCGTTCGCGAGGACCATCCGCCCTCAGAGTACCCCTGTCCTGGCAATCGGACATACCGTTCCGAGGACGTGTTCGAGAACCCATAATAAACGTCTTAACAGTTCCCCCGGATCGGTGAGCAAGTATGCCTGATCAGATCGACGACGTGGTGGTCGTCGGCGGGGGCGATTCTGGCTTGATCGCGGCGCTGGCTATCGCGAAGATGAACACGGGCATCGACGTCTCGGTCGTCGACGACTTCGGTGCGGACGTCCCGCAGGTGGGCAAGAGCACGTTCCTGGCGATCCAGCACATCCTCCACGAGAACCTGGACATCGACGAACAGACGTTCGTCAGCGAGGTCAAGCCGGTCTGGAAGGCGTCGGTGTACTTTCGCGACTGGTGTGGCTATCCCGCCTTTCACTACCCGTTCGACCAGAACCGGAAGTTCCCGAACCCGGACGAACGAGACACGAACGAGGGCTTTTACTACTACTACGACGAACTCTACAACAGCGCGGACCACCAATCGAAGTGCGAAGAACTGGTGGCCCAGGGAAAATCGCCGTGGTACTTCGCTCCCAGAGAGGGCGGCACGCGCAAGTACGACAACGTCGCGTACCACCTCAACACCGAGCGGTTCAATACGTTCCTCCGGGACCTGTGTCTGGATCGGGGCATCTCGCTGATCGACGACGAAATCGTCACCGTCGATGCAGCGAACGACCGTATCCAGCGACTCCGGAGCCGAAACCGGGCCTACGAGGCGGACCTGTACGTGGATGCGACGGGCTTTTCGCGCGTGCTGAAACGCGAGCAGTCCGACGACTTCCGCGAGTTCGACCTGCCACTGGACACCGCCCTCAACGCCCGCGCTGACTGCTCGCTGAAGGACGTGGTTCCGGCGACGGTCATCGACACGGGCGAGGCCGGCTGGTTCTGGCAGATCGACACCTACGACAATCGTGACCGCGGGTACGTCTACGCCTCTGACTACCTCTCCGAGGCTGCGGCACGCGAGGAGTTCGTGGCCCACTGTGACGGCATCGACGCCGACGACGTAGTGACCTACGAGTTCACGTCGGGGTATCACGACAGCGCCTGGGTCGAAAACTGCGTCGCCATCGGGAACGCGCAGGGATTCGTCGAACCGCTCCAGTCGACGGGGCTGACGGCGAACGCCAAGGCCTCGGTCACCCTCGCCACGCTCCTTTCGGGCCACGGTCGCGTGGCCGACGAGGCGATCCGCGACCGGTACAACGAGTGGGTCCGCCGGACCTGGGAGTCCATCTACGACTTCATCAGCGTCCACTACGGCTACGCCGACGGCGACACCGAGTTCTGGACGGACGTGCAGTCACTGGACCTCAGCCCGCGCACCGAGTTGCTGATCGAGGACTTCGACCGCCATGGCTTCGACACGCACGTCGACCCGGTGGCCCACAGCGACGACCACGACAGCCTCCTCTTTTTCCGCCCGCTGAACTTCTACGCGCTGATGCGCAACATGGGCGCCACCTCCGAGTTCTACGAGACCCACGACTTCGAGGTGCGGGAGGAGACTCGACGCGCAGTCGAATCCCACTACGGCGAGATCAGCGACGACGTGGCCGACCACTACGACCACTACGAGTTCTACCACGGGGCCCTCGGCCAGCAGTTCTGACGGGCAGGAGTCGGCTCGCCTTTTAGTGACCGCGGGACGGACCACCGATATGGCACCCGTCCGGCGACTCGTCATCGACGTCTTGAAGCCACACGATCCACCGCTGCTCGCGTTTTCCCAGCGGCTCACCGAAACCGACTCCGTCGAAGCCGTGAGCGTCTCGCTGATCGAACTCGACCAGGAGGTCCAGAACGTCAAGGTCACCCTCGAAGGGAGCGACCTGGACTTCGAGGCCGTCGAGGAGACGGTCGAAGGCCTCAGCGGGACGGTCCACTCCGTCGACGAAGTGGCCTGCGGCGAGTACGTCGTTGAGGACCGACCCACGCCCCAGGACGGCTGACCGTGTCCGCGCTCGCCCGCGCTCGCCGCCTGCTCGGCAAGGAAGACGTTCGCTCGATCGCCCGGCGATACTTCGTCTCGAACGGCTTCGACGGGACGCTCACGGCCATCGGCGTCGTCGTCGGCGCGGTCCTCTCGGGCGTCCCCGACGGCGCAACTGTCATCAAGATCGGTGCCGGTGCGGCGGTCGGTCTGGGCACCTCCGCGGTCTGGAGCGTCTGGGAGATCGAACGCGCCGAGACGCGGGCGGAGATCCGCCGCGTCGAGCGGGCGATGCTCACCGACCTCGACGATACGCGCATCCAGCACGAACAGAGCGGCGCCCGCGTCGTGCACGCCGCAGCGAGCGGCCTCGGCCCACTCATCGGGATTTTCATCACCATCGCGCCGTTCGTGGTGGAGGGGTCGGTCTTCACTATGACCGAGGCGGCGATGGTCGCCGTCGGGCTTGGGATCTGCGTCCTCGGTACGTTCGGCGCCTACATGGGCTCGATTTCCGACCAGCGGTGGTACGTCGCCGCTGCTCGCATGGGGCTCGCTGGACTCGTCGTCGCACTCATCAACGTCTTTCTACCCGGGTGAGGAGCGATCGGCCGGGAGCACTCCGCGCTCAGTCGTTCAGTAGCGATTCCTTGCGACCTGTCAGTTGGTCGGGCTCGAGACGGAAGAACTCGAAGCTCACCGTCCGGATCGACGTGTCGAACGCGTCGACCAGCGGAATGTCGACCCGTTCCAGGCCTGCCAGCGCCTCGGTGCCGACGCCCGCCTCGTCGATGCGCTCGAGGTACCCCCGTGCGACGACGCTCTCCCAGCGGCCGTCGGTTGTCACGCCACCAGCACCGCCGTCGGCTGCGTCGGTCCTGTACGTGACGAACGTGGCTGCCCGGTCTGCAAGGTCCCCCTTCTCACTGTCCTCCCCGACTGCGAGTCGGAAGTAGAACGTCCGCTCGCTCGGGTCGTAGCCGTACGAGACCGGGACTGAGTGCGGCGCCACCTTCCCGGTCGTCGACAGTGAGAGCACGCCCGTCCCGCCCGCTCCCAGGAACTCGTCGAGTTCGCCGGCTCCCATCTCGACCTCGTTCGCATCAGTCATAGTGAATGATAGGGCGCACCGAGTAATAAGCGCGTGGCCGGGTTGGCGTACTCCCCGCGTGGGGCCCGAGCCGCTACTCAGACACCGGGGATGCAGGCGTGCTCGCGGCCCGCTCCCGCTCGCGCAGGTGTCGAACGCCCACTGCCACCGCGAGGTACGCGGGCAGACAGATCCCGAGGACGGCTGCGATGACCGCCCAGTCACCGACGCCCAGTGCGACCGTTCCGAAGTACTCGCTCAGTGGCGTGTACAGCACTGCTAGCTGGAGGCCGATCGAGCCAGCGACCGCCGCGAACAACCAGCGATTGGACAGCGTCGGCGTCTCGCGCAACCACCGGATGACGAACAGTTTCTCGAACTCCAGCACGACGAACGCGGTGAACACCATCGTCATCGCGTAGGGCGTCACTGCGGCGGCGCCGCCGAGCGAGACGAACAGCAGCCCGAGCATCACCGTCGTCGTCACGAGGCCCGTCCCGCCGACGAGTCCGAGCATCCCGCGGTCGACGATGCCGCGCTCGGGGTCTCTGGGCGGGCGCTCCATCACGTCGCCGCTCTCCGGGTCGGCGCCCAGCGCGAGCGCGGGGAGGCCGTCGGTCAGCAGATTGATCCACAGCAACTGCACCGCCGGCAAGACGAGATAGCCGAGCAGCGAGGCGATGAAGACGATGGCGACTTCGGCGACGTTCGCACTCAGGAGGTAGGCGACGAACTTCCAGATGTTGTCGAAGATAGCGCGTCCGCGCTCGACGGCCCGGGCGATGGTGGCGTAGTTGTCGTCCAGCAGGACCACGTCGCTGGCCTGTTTGGCCACGTCGGTCCCGCGCACGCCCATCGCGACCCCCACGTCCGCGTTCTTCAGCGCGGGCGCGTCGTTGACGCCGTCGCCGGTCATCGCCACCGTTCGATCGTTGGCCTGCAGAGCCTGCAACACGCGCACTTTGTGCGCGGGCGCCATGCGTGCGAAGACGTCGACCGTCTCGACGCGCTCGCGGAGCTCCTCGTCCGAAAGAGAGTCGATCTCCCGACCGTCGACCACTTCGCCGCCCAGTCCCAGCGCCTCGCCGATGGCTGCGGCAGTCCGGACGTTGTCGCCGGTCACCATCTTCACGTCGATGCCCGCTCGCCTGGTGTCGGCGATGGCGTCGGCAACCTCCTCGCGAGGTGGGTCGAGCATCCCGACGAGACCGACGAACACGAGGTCCCCGAGGTCGTCGGCTTCGTCGAGTGCGCCCCCCGCGGTTCCGGACTCGCCCGCTGGCCCTGTCGAAAGCGCGTCGTCGTCCGCGTAGGCCACCGCGAGCACGCGGAGCGCGTCGTCAGCGAACTCGCGAGTCTGCTCGTGAACCTGGTCGCGTCGGTCGTCGGTCAGTTCGACCGGGCCGTCCTCGGTCAGGAGGTGCGAGCACCGCTCGAGGACCACCGCCGGTGCCCCTTTCACGAACGCGCGGTCGTCGTGAACCGTGCCCATCCACTTGCGCTCGGAGGAGAACGGGATTTCGTCGGTGCGCGGACGCTCCTCGCGGAGGGCGGGCACGTCGAACCCACGCTCGTCGGCGGCATCGACCAGCGCCCGCTCGGTCGGGTCGCCCGCTTCGAGGGTCGCGTCGTTACAGAGCGCGCCAGCCCGGAGCAGCAGGTCGATTCGGTCACCGACCGCGACCGGCACGGCGCCATCGGTCATCGGCTCGCCCGCTCCGGTCGCCCCCTCCTGAGCGCCCCCCTGGGCGACGTCCTCGAAGTCGACGACAGTATCCGCTACCCAGAGCCGACTGACGGCCATCTCCCCCTCTGTCAGCGTCCCAGTCTTGTCGGTGCAGATCACGTCGACGGCACCCAGCGCCTCTACGGCGGGAAGCCGCCGGACCAGCGCGTGTTCGTCGGCCATCCGGCGAACGCCCAGGGCCAGTGTCAGCGTGACGACCGCGGGTAACCCCTCCGGGACGGCCGCGACAGCCAGCGAGACCGCGGTCAGGCCGGTCTGAACCAGGCCGGTCCCGCGGGCCCACAGCAGCGGGACCACCAGCGCGGCCAGGACGACGACCCCAATGCCGAGCGTCCGTCCCAACTCGTCCAACTCGACCTGGAGCGGTGTGTCGGTCTCCTCGGTAGCAGCGAGCTGCCGTGCGATATCGCCCATCTCCGTCTCCCCGCCGGTCCCGGTCACGACGAAGACTGCCTTCCCGCGGGTGACGTTCGTCCCCTTGTAGACCATCGACGTCCGCTCGGCCAGTGGCGCGTCGGCCGTCACCGGGTCGGTCCCCTTCGAGACGGGCAGGCTCTCACCGGTCAGTGCGGCCTCGTCGACTTCCAGGCCCGTCGTCTCGACGAGTCGACCGTCGGCGGGCACGACGTCGCCGTCGGTGAGTTCGACCACGTCACCGGGCACGAGTTCTGTCGCTGCAACCTCGACAGTCTCACCGTCACGCCGCACGCGAGCGGTCGGTGCCGTCAACTCGCGGAGCGATTCGAGGCTCTGCTCGGCGCGGTAGTCCTGGACGAACCCGAACGCGCCGTTGGCGACGACGATGACGGCGATGAGGACGGCGTCGACGGTGTGGCCGGCCCACACCGAGAGCACGGCTGCCGCGAGCAACACCCAGATGAGCCAGCTATCGAACTGCGCGAGGAAGATGTCGACCGGCGAGCGGCCGGCGCTCCGCGCGATTTCGTT
>ENA-ORCR01000610-ORCR01000610.1-marine-metagenome-genome-assembly--contig:-NODE-610-length-16937-cov-2.865184_pt1 | contig 16937 bp, 14 predicted proteins | sample MGYA00237782_ERZ508514 | MGnify/ENA primary metagenome ERZ508514 (study PRJEB26185, sample SAMN06268960) | marine metagenome | isolation source: Eden Landing Ponds, San Francisco, CA, USA | place...
CCCGCCGTTGGCGACCGTGGCGGTGACGACGCCGCCGTCGACGGACTCGACGGTCGTCTCGATGCGCCCGTCGTCCAGCAGGACCACGTCGCCCGGTTCGACCGACGAGATGTCATGCGAGAGGCCGACCTCCTCGGGGGTCGCCTCGTCGCCTTCGACGAATCTGACCGACGAGCCGCCCTCGAGACGGATCGGCTCGCGGATCGGTGCGGTCCGGACCTCCGGGCCCGGCAGGTCGAGCATCGCCGCGACCGGCGATTCGGTGCGCCTGTCGACGCTCCGGATACGGTCGATGAGGTCCCTGCGGTGTTCGGTCGACCCGTGGCTGGCGTTCATCCTCGCGACGGACATCCCAGCCTCCGCGAGCGCCTCGATCCGCTCTTCGGTCTCCGAGGACGGACCGAGCGTACAGACGATCTTCGCGCTACGCATCTCAGTCCACGCCCCTCCCCGTGGTGTCTGCGGTTGTCATGCTATCTGCTTCTCTCGGCAGGGATAAAGCTCTGTCCACACCGCGCCACTCGCGGGCGATTTCGGCCCCCTCGAGTGGTCGTTCCGGGCCCGCGATTACCGTGAGATCCCACTCTGTTCGCCCTCCTCGACGACCCGCTCGACCTCGGCCGGAGTGACCAGGGCGATGTCGCCCGGAATGGTCCGCTTGAGCGACGCCGTCGCCGCCCCGTACTCGAGCGCGTCGGGGACGGGGAAGCCGTCGAGCCAGCGCGCGAGGAAGCCGCCGACGAAGGCGTCGCCGGTTCCGACGGTGTCGGTCTCGTCGGCCTCGAAGACGCCCTGCTCGAACACCTCGCCGTCGGCGAGCGCGAGCGAGCCATCCCCCCCGCGTGTCACCAGGGTCAACTCGAAGTCGAAGTCGTCGTCGAGACCGCGGGCGATCGTCTCGGCGTCGCCCTCGCGGTCGAGGACGGTCCGGGCGTCGCGCGCGGCGACGACGAGTACGTCGATATCGGGCAAGAGGCCTTCCAGGGTGTCCCGGGCCTCGGCGGGCGACCAGAGCTTCGAGCGGTAGTTCACGTCGAAGACGGTCGTCGTGTCGGCCTCGGCGGCGACTGCGAGCAGGTCGGCGGTCGTCTCCAGCAGGGTCTCGGAGAGCGCGGGCGTGATCCCGGAGGTGTAGAAGGCGTCCGCGTCGGCGATCCGGTCGGTGGCGAGTTCGTCGGCGGTGGCGGTGGTGACCGCGGAATCGGCGCGGTCGTAGATGACGTTCGTCCCGCGGGGCTTGCCGCCCATCTCGACGTAGTAGGTGCCCATCCGGGCGTCGTCGTCCCAGACCACGTCGGCGTCGACGCCGTGGGTGCCCAGCGCGCTGGTCACCCGTCGACCCAGCGGGGAGTCCGGGAGCTTCGACACCCAGGCCGCGTCGAGGCCGAGCCGCTGGGCGGCGACGGCGACGTTGCTCTCGGCGCCCGCGACGTGCACGTCGAGTTCGTCCATCGCTTCGAGGCGCTGGTGGTCCGGCGGCGAGAGCCTGAGCATCGACTCCCCCGCGGTCACGAGGTCGGTCATAGCCGACGCTGGGAGGGGGCTCGGCTTAAATCCGCGGGGATCCCTGTCGCCGCTCCCCCCACCCGTTGGCTGTCGGCCGGCGAGCGCAGACGCGGGCCCCTGGCCGCTGCGGGCGCGCGAATCCCCTCCTGCGCGGTGCTCACCGGTTGGCTCTCATTACTCCAAAACTATATATGACATAATCGGACATGGAAGCCCATGGGCAACTGGGGCACAGCAGACGTGTCGAGTCAGTGGGTCGGGACCGGTTCCCGGCGTGGCGGTGACTCGGTGCAGGGGCATCGCTCGACGAACGAACGAGGGAACCACGCATGAGCGGCGACGAGAGCGGCGGCGGCGGAGCGATGGGCGTCGTCCGGACGGTCGTCCCGGACTTCATTCGGAAGCGGTTCGCGCTGAAGTTCCTCATCGTGCTGCTGGTGATGGGGCTGGCGATCGGTGCGGTCGGACTCGTGGGAACCCAGCAGTTCGGCGACCACACCCGCGACCAGGTCGAAGGCGAGTACCGCGGGCTCGCGACCCAGGAGTCGAACCTCGTCGAACAGTGGCTCCAGAGCAATCGACTGTCGACGCGACTGGCGTCGAGCGACCCGGCCTACCGGGGTGACGACGGCGCCGAGATGTCACAGACGCTGCGCAACCGCCAGCGGACGCAGATGCCCAGCGACGTGAGCGCGATGCATGTCGTCCAGGGCGGCACCGGGACGACGACGTTCGTCGCCAGTCAGAACGTCGCGCCCGGCTCGGAGGTCGACGGGACGGTCCGCGACTGGGTGACCGAGCGGAGCTTCACCGAGACGAACGAAGTGAAAGTCTCCAGCGTCTATCGCCTGCCCAGCGGCGTCCCCGTCGTCGGGTTCGCGAGCCTGGTCAACGGGACCACCGAGCGGGTCCTCGTCGTCGAGGTCGCCACGACCGAGATCGCGGGCGAGCTCCAGGGGTCCGACCGCGCCGAGGGCGGGTTCACCGCCGTCGTCAACGGGAGCGGGACCATCCTGATCGACGAGAAGGCGAGCAATCCGGGCATGGACGCCTCCGCCGACGAGACGCTGTCTGCCTACGGCGACCAGCGGGCGATCCAGGCGGCGCTGTCGCTGTCAGAGGACCCCAGCGGGGTCATGTCCGGCCGGACCAACGGCCAGGTCATGGCCGAGGAGTACGCCGTCGGGTACGCGCCGATCTTCGTCACCGGCAGCAACAACGACTGGGCGGTCCTCGTCCACGCGCCGACCGACGTGCTGTTCGGAGACGTGCAGGCCGTCCAGCGGTTCGGGATGATCGCGACCGGTGCGGCGGTCCTGGTGATGCTGGTCATCGGCGCCGTGCTCGGATACAACACCACCTCCTCGATCGACCGCCTGAAGAGCAAGGCCCAGGAGATGGAGGAGGGGAACCTCGACGTGGAGATCGAGTCGGGTCGCATCGACAGCATCGGCCAGCTGTACGCCGGCTTCGCCGCGATGCGGGACTCGTTGCGCGAGCAGATCGACGAGGCCGAACGCGCACGGAAGGAGGCGGAGGTCTCCCGGGCAGAGGCGATGGAGCTGTCGAACTACCTCCAGAGCAAGGCCGAAGAGTACTCCGAGACGATGCAGGCCTGTGCCCGCGGCGACCTCACCCAGCGGATGGAGCCCGAGGGCGAGAACGAGGCGATGGACCAGATCGCCGAGGACTTCAACGAGATGCTGACCGAGCTGGAGATGACGACCGGCCAGCTCAAGACCTTCGCGAGCGAGGTCGAGGACAGCGGTCGCTCGGTGCAGCAGAGCGCCGAGACCGTCCGCGACGCCAGCGAGCAGGTCGCCGACTCCATCCAGAAGATCTCCGACGACGCCTACGACCAGAAGGAGCGCCTGCAGAACATCTCCGAGGAGATGGACGGCGTCGCCGCCCAGCTCGACGAGTTCGCCGCGGACAACCCCAACGTCGACTTCGGCGACTCGCTCGACAGCATCCGCGAGGTCGCGAGCATGATCGAGCAGGCCGCGGATCTGGCCGAGGACACGATGTCCGAGAGCGAGAACGTCGCCGGCGCCGCCGAGGAACAGGCCGCCGAACTCAACGAGGTCTCCTCGCGCGCCGAGGAGCTCACCCGCTACGCCCAGTACCTGGGCGACGGGCTGGGCAACTTCGAGACCGAGGCGGAACACGAGTTCGTCTTCCAGACCGGCGCCGGCTCGCCCGGCCCCGGCGGCTCCGACACCGACGAACCGGCCGAGGAGTGACGACACGACGGACGACCCGCCCGCCGGCGGCGTCCGACCCTATCCGCTTTTGGTAGTCGGTCTCTCAGTATCCCCCGTGTCAGAGCGTTCGCGGGCGCGGACCGAGTCTGCAGACCTCTGGGTGAGCGTCGCCGCCGCGGCGGCCGCCCTCGCAGTGGTGTTTCTCCCCGGGGTGCCGGCGGTCGCGGGCGTCGTCGTCGGTATCCCGTTCGTCCTGGTCGTGCCCGGGTACGCGGTGGTCTCCTGTCTGTTCCCGCGAGCGGGCGAGACCACGCCGCGGGCCGACGGCCGGACCGCATGGACGAGTCGGCTCGCGCTGAGCGTCGGCGCCAGCGTCGGTGCGGTCGGCGCGGTCGCCGGTGTGCTCGATTTCACCGTCTGGGGCTTTGGCCGCGAGTCGGTCGCCGCCGGGCTGGTGGCAGTGACGGTGCTCGCGGCCGCCGTCGCCGCCTATCGACGTGGACGCGCCCCCGCCGAGGCCCGCGTGTCGGTGCCGCTGAGTGGCCTCCTCGACCGGGCGCGTTCGGTCGGAGTCGGTGGGGGGCCCGCGGGAGTCCTCCTCACCGTCGTCGTCGTCGTCGCCGCGGTCGGGGCCGCCGGTGTCGTCGCCGAGGAGGCCACCTCGTCGGCGCCGACGACGGAGCTGTTCGTCCTCGGCTCGGACGGTACGGATACGGGCGCAGACGGTGCCTACCCGACGAACCTCACGGTCGACCGTCCGACAGACGTGACCGTCGGAGTCGGGGTCTCGGGGTCGCGCGGCCTCGACGGGACGGTCGTCGGCCACCTCGAACGCGTCGCCGTCGACGGGGACGCCGTCACCGTCACGCGCCGGTGGGAGGTCGCCCGGTTCGACGTGAGCGTCGGGGGCGACGAGCGGACGCTCGTCGACCACGCCGTCACGCCGCCCCGACCCGGGGAGCGACTCCGGCTGACCTACCGCCTGTACGAGGAGGGCGCCGAGCGCCCGGTTCGGCAGGTCCACGTCTGGGTCTCGGTGGCCGCTCCTGATAGCTAGGCGACGATATCTATTTGTCCCGAATGGACGTACTAACGTACCAGATACGTACCCTGGGTGGGCTACGAGGAGCGGAGAGTGAACGAAATAGAGGAGCAACACGGCGACGGCATCGAGGTGGTGAAATCCGTCGAATCGACGGACCACGGGCGGACTGTCACGCTGTCGGTCTCGGCCGACAGCGACGCGCCGGCCCCGATCCGGCTTCGCGACAGCGTGCCGTCTGCGGCGACGCTCGTCGATCCGGTGGACGGCACGTCGGTCTCCGGCGTCGGCGGCGACGGCGAACTGGTCGTCGAGACGGCGGTGTCCAGCGTGGCGACCGGACAGCTGCAGTATCACATCATCGGCGGCCCGGCCGACCTGCCGGCGCCGACGATCGAGCGACTGCCCGGCAGAACGGCACCGGCCGAGGCGGGCGAGACCGTCGGGCGCTGGGTCCCCGCCGAGGGGGCCGCGGTTCCGCTGGCGGTCAGGGTGCCGGAGGCGCCGCCGGACGACGGCGGTTACCCCTCGGAACTGGTCGAGTCGCCGGTCGCCCTCGTTAGCGCCGTCACCGAGCCACTCGCGGCGTCCGCGAAAGCGAGAGCGGAGGACGAGCAGGCGGATCTGACCGACATCGCGGTCGGGTTCGTCGTCACGCGAACGAACCAGGACGCGGCGCTCCGGACGGCGATGCGGGCCGGCCAGCGGGGCCACCCGACCCTCGCTGTCGTCCGGGCACCGGATCCGGACGGCGAACTGGTCGCGTCGCTCGAAGCCGTCGGTACCACGGTCGTCGAGGCGTCGTCTGAGACCACCGACCGGGCGGGGCTGAACCGCCTGCTGTCGGCGGCGGCCCGCGAGCGAGGCTTCGCGGGCGTCGTCCTCCAGACCGGCGACTGCCCGCGGATCGACTACGTGCGGTCGCTGGCCGCGCTCGAACACGCCGATTACGAGGTCGTCGCGGTCCCCGAGGAGTGGAGCGACGACACGGACGACCCGGAAGTGGTCGTCGCCATCCCGGCGTACAACGCCGCCGGGAGCATCGGCGAGGTGGTCGAGCGAGCGGTGGCGTTCGGGGACGAAGTCGTCGTGATCGACGACGGCAGCGCCGACGAGACGGCCGTCAGGGCACGCGAAGCGGGCGCGACCGTCGTCGTCCACGACCGCAATCGCGGCTACGGCGGCGCGCTGAAGACCGCCTTCGGCGAGGCGGCCGCCCGCAACGCCCACCAGCTCGTCGTCATCGACGCCGACGGGCAACACGACCCCGCGGACATCCCGACGCTCGTCGAGACGAGCAAGCGCGAACGGGCGGACATCGTCATCGGGAGCCGCTACGCGGGCGGCGAGACGCGGATCCCGTTCGTCCGCTCGGTCGGACTGGCGGTCATCAACAACCTCACCAACGTGAGCCTCGGTAAGCTGCGACCGAGCGGCTGGATCCGCGACACCCAGAGCGGCTACCGCAGCTACAGCAGGCGGGCCATCCGCTCGCTCGCGGCCGACCGCTCCATCGGGGACAACATGGGCGCGAGCACGGACATCCTCTATCACGCCCACCGCAACCGCCTCAGCGTCGCCGAGGTCGGCACCACCATCTCCTACGACGTGCCCGAATCGAGCACGCAGGGGTCGCTCTCGCACGGGCTCGACCTGGTCCGGAACATCCTCTGGACCGTCGAGTACGGCCGTCCGCTGCTCGTCGTCGGGTTGCCGGGCGCGCTGGTGACGCTGTTCGGGATCGCCGCGGGCGTCACGACGGTCGTCCAGTACGACGCGACCGGCAGTCTCGTACCGGCGCAGATCGCGCTCACCGCGGTCGCGCTCATCGGCGGCGTCCTCTGCTGCGTCGCGGCGCTGGTCATGCACATCCTGAACGCCCATCCGTCGGTCAGACGCCTCCAGCAGTGACCGGCGCCGCTCGAGCGGCGCGCGGCCGGACCCGGGGACGAGGGCGAAAACGAGGGCAAGGGCTAAGCCCGCGCGGCCGGTCGACGGGAGTATGAACGCCCACCGGCGCCGGCCGAATCACCGAGCGGGCGGTGGTCGGCGTGGATGACGCCGTCCACGTCGCGGCCGGGTCCGCCCGTCGTGGTCGTCTCGGCAGCCTGAGCCGGCGCGCGCCGGCGCCGGTCTTCGCCGTCCTCGGGGTGGTGCTGGTCGGCGGGGGGGTCGCAGTACCGGCCTACGAGACGGTGTTGGTCGCCTGGGGCGGGACCGCGCTGTTCGTCGCGCTCTTTCTGGGGCTTGTCGCCCCGGAGCCGACCGTCCCCGCGACCGTCGCCGCCGACATCCACACCGTGGCGGCCGCCCGCGCCCGCGAGCGAGGCGCCGGGCCGTCCGGGCGGTACGTCCCGACCGAGACCGGCGTGCGACTGGTCCCGGACGGCGAACCGGTCGGCGCGCGGCTGCTGGCGACCGTCGCTATCGGCGACACCGAGGCGACGCCGTCGACGCGCGCCGCAGCGCTGGTCGACGCGCTCGTCCACCACCTGGAACTGGCCGACCGGGCCGAGGCCACCGTCGGCGAGTCGCGCGCGGAACTGACCGCGCGCTCGCGGCTCGCGACCGACGAACTGTACGACCACCCGGTCGCGTCCGTCTTCGCCGTCGGACTGGCCGAGACCGTCGACCGCCCCGTCGCCGTCGAGACCTCGGTGACCGACGAGGGACTGGTCGTCACCTGCCGGTGGGACGCCGCTGTCGCTCACGAGGCGTCGACGCAGGACGCTGAGGGCGACGTGGGATCTGCGGCCGACGAAGCACGGACCGATGTCGGCGAAGCACGGACCGGCACCGGCGAGGTGCAGACCGACGCCGGCGAAGACTGACCGGGCGAGCCGTTCGATCGCCCGATCAGAGCGCCGCGAGCAGTTTTTCGGCGGTCCGGACGCCGACGAGTGCGAGGAACACGCCACCGGCGACCAGCAGCGGCCAGCGCAGCCGCCGCCGCCAGGGTGGCGTCACGTGGACCGGCGCGGTCAGAGTCGTCACCGCGACCAGCGCGAGGAATCCGACCAGAAAGGCGTGTTCGAGCGTCAGCGCACCCAGCGAGGCCAGCAACGCGATCCCGAGCAGCGTCGTGAAGAGGTTCGCCCGAAGGAATCGGTACTGTCGCGGCGTCGGCATGCCAGCCGATACGCCGCCGGCCGATATAACGCCGTGGGGTCGACCCTCGCTCCACCGGGATTTCGGCCCGTACCGCCGCAGTTGCTGGCGTCCCGCCCCGACCACCGTCGGGACGGGCGGTTCGGACGCTTCAAGCCGCTGGGGGTCGTCGAGACGGTAGAATGTACCCCTGGGGCCACGCGGCGTTCGCCTATCTGGCGTTTCTCGCGCTGGCGCTGCTGGCCCACCAGCGAGTCTCGCGCGCGCAGTTGTTGGCCGTCCTGGCCGCCAGCCAGCTCCCGGACCTGATCGACAAGCCGCTGGCGTGGTGGGTGCCCGTCCTCCCCTCCGGCCGGTCGCTGGGCCACTCGCTGCTGTTCGCGGTGCCGCTGGTGGTCGCCGTCGGCGTCGTCGCCCACCGGGCGGGCCGGTTCGGCGTGGCGCCGGCGGTCGCCGTCGGCTATCTCAGCCACCTGCTCGGCGACGCCTACGTGGAGATCTACTACTGGCGCGTCGACGAGCTGACATACCTCCTCTGGCCGGTGTTGCCGCCGTACCCCTACGATTCGCCGCTATCGCTATCGGCGCTGCTGACCGGCGGGGTCGTGACGACGGAGCTGGTCGCCGCGTCGCTGGCCGCGCTCGTCGGCTGTGCGGTGTTCGCGGCTCACTTCGCGGTCGCGCCGTGGTGGTCGCAGCCGCGGGCGTGACCACCGGCGGGTATATGCTCCCGCGGAGCGCACCTCGGAGCGTGCAAGAGACACTACGGGGCCGGAGCGCGCTGGTCACGGGCGGCGGCGGCTTCGTCGGGAGTCACATCGTCGACGCGCTCGCCCCCGAGACCGAGGTGACCGTCTTCGACAGCTTCGTCCGCGGCGACCGCGGCCGGGTCCCCGACGGTGTGGCGACGGTCGAGGCGGATCTGCGCGACGAGGACGCGCTCTCGGCGGCGGTCGACGGCGTCGACGTGGTCTTCCACCAGGCGGCGATCGTCAGCGTGGCCCAGTCCGTCGAGGACCCGACGACCACCCACGCGGTCAACGTCGACGGGACGCTGGCCGTCCTCGAAGCCGCCCGGCGGGCCGACGCCCGCGTCGTCTTCGCCTCCTCGGCGGCGATCTACGGCGAGCCGACGGCCGTGCCCGTCGACGAGGACCATCCGAAAGAGCCCGCCTCGCCATACGGGCTGGAGAAGCTCGCCGGCGACCACTACTGCCGGATCTACGCCGACCTCTACGGCCTGCCGACGGTCGCGCTGCGATATTTCAACGTCTACGGGCCCCGCCAGGCCGGCGGCGACTACGCCGGCGCGATCACCGCCTTCGCCGAGCAGGCGCGAGCGGGCGGCCCGCTGCGGGTCGACGGCGACGGCGATCAGACCCGCGACTTCGTCAACGTCGCCGACGTAGTTCAGGCGAACCTGCTCGGGGCGACGACCGACGCGACCGGCGAGGCGTTCAACGTCGGGACCGGGACGGCGACGACGATCCGCCGGGTCGCCGAACTCGTCCGCGACCGCCTCGCCCCGGACGCCGAGGTCGTCCACGGCGACCCCCGGGCGGGCGACATCCGCGAGAGCGTCGCCGACATCGAAAAGGCCCGCGAACGTCTCGGCTACGAACCCACCGTCGCGCTCGACGCAGGCCTCGCCGAGTTCCTCGGGTGAACCGCGCCCCCCGAGTGCCTCGGACGAGCCGTGCCAGTCGACGGCCCCGTCGACCCGCGCTCACTCGACGACGACGGTCCCTTTCATCCCCGACTCGTGAGGCACACAGAAGTACTCGAACTCGCCGGTGACATCGAACGAGTGAGTGTAGGTCTCGTCGGGGCCGACGCTGCCGTCCGGGTAGTTCGACCGCGCGTCGGCCTCGCTGCCGAACTCCCCGGAGGCGAAGTACGTGGCGCCCTCCGGGATCCCCTCGGCGTAGGCGGTGACGCTGTGGGCGACGGACCCGACCGTCTCCCAGACCACCGGCTGGCCCACCGCGACGGTGACCGACGCGGGCTCGAACTTCAGCCCGTCGGTCATCTCGACGGTCACGGGCGCCGGCGTGGGCGAATCCGTCTCCGTTTCGTCGGCTCCGTCGGCCCCATCGGCTCCGTCGTCCCCGTCGGCCGCACAGCCTGCGAGTCCGACGCCGGCCGCGATGGTCGCCCCGGCGGTCCGCAACAGCGCCCTCCTGTCGTACATACCGGATACTCGCCGGACACGCCGATAAACGCTCCCGTCGTTCGCCGGCCGGATGCAACACTTTTGCCGGTCGGTACGGAAGGGTGAGCAAGGTTCTCCCCCTCGATGACACCCCGAACGTCGCTCCGTCGCGTCGACTGGCTCGCGCTCGCCGTCCCCGTCCTCGCTGCGGTCGGCCTGGCAGCGCTCGACGCCCTCGCCGTCTTCCCCCGCCCCACGCTCGTCCGCGCCGGGTTCGCGCTGCTGGCCGCGGTCGTCGCCGCCGCGCTGTTCCTGGCGAGCCGTGGTAGGAGTGACCGGGCGGCCACCGACCGGGTGGCTGCCGACCTCAAGACGGCGCTGTCGGGGCCGGCGGCGACGAAGGTCGTTCTCGCGCTCTGTGCCGGTGCGGTGGTCGCCGCCGCCGAGCTGAACTCGCGGGTCCTGCCGTTCGCGGTCGCCCTCCCGCTGGGCTATCTGCTCGTCGGGTTCCAGCTGCGGAGCGAGGCGTCGGTACCGACCGTCCTGACGGGGCTGTGGGCGCTCTTCCTGGCACCGCGGCTGGGCAAGTACGTCACCACCGGCGTCTACTTCGGCGGATCGGACACGCTGGCCCACGTCGGCGCCGTGGAGGCGCTGTTCGCCACCGGCTACTCGACGGCCATCCCCCACGGGTACGACCTCTACCCGATCTATCACTTCCTCGTCGGCACGACGACGGTCTTCTCCGGATTGCCGGTGTACGACGCGCTCGTCCTGACTGGGATCGGGCTGGTCTCGCTGGTCGTCCCGGCGGTCTACGCCCTGGCCGTCACCGTCTTCGACGACGCGCGGCTCGGACTGGCCGCGGCGCTGGCGGTCACCCTCCTGGAGTATTTCGCCTACCACGCCGTCTACTTCTTCCCCCAGGCGCTGGCGTCGGTGTTGCTGGTGGTGTTACTGACCGTCAACGCCGCGCTGTTCTACGCCGGCGACGAGCGCGGCTACCGACGGCTCTCGGCGTTCGCGCTCGTGCTGGTCGTGACGATGGTGTTCACCCACCACCTCACCTACCTGCTGTTCGGCGGGGTGGCCGCCGCAGCGCTGGTCGTCGCGGTCGTCCGCCCGTCCGTGTTCGGCGGCGGGCCACGCGACGCGGCGCGGACGCTGCGGTTCAGGCGGATGTTCCCGGTCGTGGTCGGCGGGGTCGTCCTGCTGGCCTACTGGACGTACTCGCCGAGCATCATCGTGGTCGGCATCGTCCAGCTGACCGCCGGGGTGTTGCTGGACGTGGTCTCGGTGCCGGCCCCCCAGCTGTTCACCTACGGGGAGACGCTGCCGGCCGACTCCGTCGGCCGGGCGGTCGAGTGGCTGCTCACCCCGACGGGCGTCTACGCGGTCGGGCTCGGCGCCGTCCTGCTGGTCGCCGGCTACGAGCTGCTCGACCGGACCGAGCGCTACGAGCGAGGGTTCACGCTGACCGTCACCGGCCTGGTGCTGGCGGGGCTGTTGCTGCCGGTCCCGGTCTCGATACCGCAGATCGAGCGCCTCCAGTTCGCGGTGACGCTCGTCGCGGCGTTCCCGGTCGCGGTCGGGCTCGACCGGGCGCTGTCGGCGTCGCGATCGACGCTCGTCGTCGCGCTGGTCGTCCTCGCGGCACTGGGCGGCGCGACGACGTTCACCGTTCTCGTCGCCGACGACGTGCCGGCCGTCTACACCGACGAGCCTCGCCAGCAGGTGTCGATGAGCGACGCCGAGTTCGGCGCCGTCGGGTCGACCGGCGCGTTCGCCGACCGGTATCTCGCCGGCGAGGCCGCGACCGATCGGATCACCAACCGCGCCTTCGAGACGACCCCCTACAACGCGACCGAGCGGCTCAGGGTCAGACCGGACGGGCTGGCGACCGACGCACCGTACCTCGTCGTCCGCAAGGAGTGGCAGCGCCACGTCGTCTCGCCGACCGAGAGTCTCAGGGCCGCCGACCAGAACAGGTTCGTCGTCTCGCCCGAGCGGTTCGCCGCCGCCGACGCGACGGCGAACAAGGTGTACACCGCCGGCCGGGTGCGCGTGTACCACAGCGCCGGCGGCTTCGAGGGGCTCTACGTGACGAACGGGACCGCCCGGTAGAGCGCGCTCCGGGCGAGATAGGCGAGCGAGAACGGGTGCGGGGAGATCCGGACGGCGCGTCCGAACATCGCCACGGCGCGGTCGTACTCGCCGGCGTCGTGGCAGGCGAGGCCGAGATCGGTGTACAGCTGATTGTAGTAGATCGGGAGGTACGGCTGGGCCTCCGGGACCCGCTGGCTGACGAGGTAGCCGAAGCGTTTGGCCTGCTCGCGGTAGTCGTCGAGGGCTATCCCGGAGGAGATCATGCTGGCATCGTGGCGGCGACGGGTGAACAGCTCGGGGCAACAGCAGACGCCGGCCGCCGTCGCGGCCTCCAGCGCGTACAGCAGGTCCTCGCCGCGACGCAGGTCCGACTCGAAGCGGACGCTCACGCGGTCGGTGTCGACGAGCATCGCCGAGGTCACCTCGTGGAGGTCGCCGACGAACACCTCGTAGACGAAGTCGTCGAGCGCCATCGGCTCGGCCTCGACGCACAGGCCCGCGTCAGTCGCGGCCATCCGGTCGAGCTGGCGTTCGAGCTTGTCGGGCTCCCACAGGTCGTCGGCGTCGAGGAAGGCGACGTAGCGCGTGTCGGCGCGGTCGAGCCCGGCGTTGCGCGCGTCGGCCGGGCCGGTGTCCACGTCGTCGACGACGACGGTCTCGGTCGGCACGGACTGAGCCGCGACCGTCGCCTCGGCCTCGACCAGCATCTCGCGGGGCGTGTAGCGCTCGCTGTAGGGGATCACGACGGAGACGGTCGGGCGGCCGCCGTCCGCGGCGACCGCGGCCGGCGAGTCGTCGGCCGTGGGGCCGCGTCCCGGGTCGGCGTCACCCATCCATGGCCTCCCGGTGGATCTCGGCGAAGCGTTCGGCGTGGCGCGCCCACGTCCACTCCTGGTCGACCAGCCGCCGCCGGCCCGCGACGCCCATCTCCCGCAGGCGCTCGGGGTCGTCGAGCAGTTCGTCGAGGACGGCTGCCAGCGTCGCCGGGTCCCGCGGCGGCACGAGGACGCCGGTCTCGCCGTCGGCGACCATCTCCGGGATGCCGCCGACCGCGGAGCCGACGATGGCCGTCTCGGCCGCCATCGCCTCGTACATCACGGTGGGCCGCCCCTCGGTCCAGCTGGGGTGGACGAGCGCGTCGGCGGCGACCTGCCAGCGCCGCAGCGCCACCGGGTCGAGTCGCCACTGCGAGCGCGCCGGGTGGTCGAGGTCGCCCAGGCGGTCGAGCAGCCACCACCGCAGGTCGCCCTCGTGGCCGACCGTCGCGAGCATCACGTCGTCGCGCTCCAGGGCGTCGACCGCCGCCACGAGCTCGCGCAGCCCCTTCTGTTCCGTGTAGGCGCCGACGTACAGCAGCAGCTTCGTGTCGGGGCCGATCCCCAGCTCCCGCCGGATCGCGGCGCGGCGGTCGGTCGGGAACTTCTCGGGGTCCTCGCCGATCGGGACCGTCACGACCTTCTCTGGCGGTGCGTACCGTCGCGCGACCTCGGCGAGTTCGTCGCTGACGACGGCGACCGTCGAGGCGTAGTCGATCGTCTCGCGGATGCGCGCCTGCACCGGCTCGTTGAACGACTCGAAGTTGTGCAGGTCGACGGCGTGGCTGTTGACCACGAGCGGCACGTCGTGGCGCTTGCAGTAGTTCAACATCCCGTAGCCGTCGAGGTAGATGTCGGAGGTATGGACCACGTCGTGGGGCGTCTCGAACGTGTTCTCGACGTAGCGGGTGACCCGCTTCTGGATGGAGTCGCCCGAGAGCTGGTAGAAGTGGCGCTTCGGGACCATGTAGAGAAATCGCGGGTAGTGGGCGACGTAGGTGCCCCAGCGCTCGGTCCGCGGGACGCGGTCGTACTCGGAGTGGGGGCCGACTCGCGGGGCGAACGGCGTCGGCACGACTACGTCCAGGTTCGCCGCCGTCCGGTTGATCGCGTCGAACGAGCGGTGGTTGAACGGCGAGCGGACCGGCAGCGAGTGGCTCTGGTGGTGGACACAGCAGGCGAGCACGTCGTAGGGCTCCCCGCTGGCGCCGGTCCCGCGGGACTCCTCGGCGGTCATCGCGCCCTCCCGACCCGCGCGCGGACGCCGAGCACCGACCAGAAGGCCAGCCGCGCGAGATCGGCCGGCCGCCGGAGGACGCGCCGGTCGAGATACGCCGCGGCGTCGCCGAACCGCCCCTCCGCGAGGAAGTGTCCGACCAGTCCCACCCGGTGGACGTGGCGAACCGGGACCCCGCGGGCCTCCAGATCCGCGACGAGGTCGGCGTTGCGTCGGAGGTAGCGCGCGTCGTTCTCGACGTAGGCCTCGGCGGGCGCGTCGCCGGTGAAGTGAGTCACCGCGAGCGCCTCGTCGACGTGGGCGATCCGGCCGGCGGCGAGCACCCGCAACACCAGGTCCCAGTCCTCGTAGATCGACAGCCCCTCGTCGAACCCACCCGCGGCCTCGACGGCCGCGCGCTCGACAAGCAGCGTCGACCCGGGACTCATGAACACTTGCATCGTCACCAGCGCCTCCGCGAGTTCGCGGCCGCCCTCGCGGGGCGCACGCGAGCGGACCACCCGCTCGGAGAGGGCGGCCCCGACTCTCCCGAGGACCGACAGGTCCGCCGTCGCCACGTCACAGTAGGCGCCGACCCATCCGTCGCCGCGGTCGTCGAGGGACGAGAGCTGGCGTTCGAGCTTCCGGGGCAGCCACTCGTCGTCGGAGTCGAGGAAGGCGACGTACTCGCCGGTGGCCGCCTCGACGCCCGTGTTTCGCGCGGCGCTCACGCCGCGGTTTCGCTCGTGGGCGAGCGAGCGGACCCGCGGGTCGTCGTAGCCGGCCGCGACCGCCTCGGTCCCGTCCGCGCTCCCGTCGTCGACGACGAGGACTTCGAGGTCGCCCATCGTCTGTGCGAGCGCGCTGTCGATAGCCCGGCCGACCACGTCCGCCCGGCGGTAGGCCGGGATCACGACGCTGACTCGCGGGGTCGTGGCTCCGGCCGCGTCGTCTCCCGACGGGTCCTCACTCACGCATGACCTCCCGGTGGACGGCCGAGAGTCGCTCGGCGTGGTCGGTCCAGGTCCAGCGGTTGTCGAGCAGGCGCTGGTGGCCGGCCGCGCCCATCGCCGTCAGCCGGTCGGGGTCGGCGAGCAGGTCGTCGACCGCCGCGGACAGGCGCTCGGGGTCCCGGGGCGGGACGAGCACGCCCGTCTCGCCGTCGACGACCATCTCCGGGATGCCCCCGACGTGCGAGGCCAGGACCGGCAGCTTCGCGGCCATCGCCTCGTAGATGACGGTCGGACGCGCCTCGTCGTGGCTCGGGTGGACGAGCAGGTCGGCGGCGACGAACAGCCGTCTGAGCGCGATCGGGTCCAGCTCCCAGTAGGCGTGGGCCGGGTGGTCGAGTTCGCCCAGGCGGTCGACGAACCACCAGCGCAGAGCGCCGCCGTGGCCGACGGCGGCGACGGCGACGTCCTCGCGGTCGAGCGCGTCCAGCGCCGCCACGAGGTCGCGCACGCCCTTCTCCTTCTCGAAGCGGCCGACGAACAGCAGCAGCTTCGTGTCGGGGTCGACGCCGAGTTCCTGCCGGACCGCCGCGCGGCGGTCGGTCGGGTACAGGTCGGGGTTCTCGCCGATGGGGAGGGTGCGCACCCGGTCGGCGGGGGCGAACCGCCGCGCGACCGCCGCGAGCTCGTCGCTGACGGTCAGGACGGCCGAGCAGTAGTCGATGGTCTCACGGATGCGCGCCTGCACCCCGTCGTTGAACCGGTCGAAGTTCTTCAGGTCGCCGGCGTGGGAGATGGCGACCATCGGCACGTCGTGGCGCCGGCAGTAGGGCAACATCGCGTAGCCGTCGAGGTAGAGCCCGCAGGCCTGCACCACGTCGTGGGGCGTCTCGAAAGTGTCCTTGACGTAGCGGGTGACCCGCTTCTGGGCCGAGTCGCCGGAGATCTGATAGCCGTACCGTTTGGGCAGCGCGTAGAGGAATCGCGGGTAGTGGACGCGGTAGCTGCCCCACTGCTCGGTCGCCGGCACGTGGCGATACTCCGAGAAAGGGCCGACCGGGGGGGCGAACGGCGTCGGCGACACCACGTCCAGTCCCACGCCCGCGCGGTGCAGCGCGTCGAACGAGCGGTGGTTGAACGGCGTCCTGACGGGAAAGAGGTGGTTGGGGTGTTCGACCGCACAGCCCAGCACGCGATAGGATCGGTCGGTCGCTTGGGCGTCGCCGCCGGTCTCCGGCGTCCTCGCCTCGGAAGATGATTGTCCTGACATGTCGTCGTGTGGCCGCAGGCGGGAGTCCACGCCGGAATCGGGACCGCTCGACGGCAGCTCTCGACAGTACATCAGCGAGACGAGACTTAGGTCTTCTGGGCCGAATGCGCTGGAATCTCAACGCTTTTCCCGAATACGCCGAAACTGCGGGCAGTGTCCCCTTCGGACGAGCGCCAGCGCGTCCCGCTCGACGAGGGCCCTCCGCGTCATGGGCGAAGCCAGCGAGCGGATGGGTAGTCCGGCCGTCGTCCGCTCTCGACGGCCGCGTCGTCGGCGAGCGGCCTCGAACGACCGATAGCGTTATTCTCCCGCTCCGGGTATTTACAGCCGAGTGAGACCCGCGTGAACGCGACGAGCGACGGTGAAAGTGGGGACGAGCCGCGACCGACGGTGACGGTCGTGGTCGTGACGTACAACTCGGTGACGACCCTGGCCGACACGCTCGCGACGCTGACGAGCCAGACCTACCCCGAGGACCGGCACGAGGTCGTCGTCGTCGACGGCGGGTCGACCGACGGAACGGCCGCCCTCGCAGCCGAGTACGACGTGCGGTTCGTCGTCGAGGACG
>ENA-ORCR01000612-ORCR01000612.1-marine-metagenome-genome-assembly--contig:-NODE-612-length-16763-cov-3.187283_pt1 | contig 16763 bp, 14 predicted proteins | sample MGYA00237782_ERZ508514 | MGnify/ENA primary metagenome ERZ508514 (study PRJEB26185, sample SAMN06268960) | marine metagenome | isolation source: Eden Landing Ponds, San Francisco, CA, USA | place...
AGAGACCGAACCCCGTTCCATCAGTGTTCGTCGTGTAGCCGTGCTCGAACACCTCCTCACGATCTGACTCTGGGATACCGGCACCGTCGTCCGCAATAAAGAATCCTGAAACCAGCCCCGTCTCACCGGAGAGCGTCCCGACACGGACCGTGACTGGCGAGTCGTTGTGTTCGCTGGCGTTGCGAAAAACGTTCTCGAAAACGTGTCGGAGGCGGTCACCATCCGCATTCACCTCCGCGCCGTCCGGAATATCCACGTCGAGATCGATATCGTCGCTACTGACGGCTGCCCAACTGTCGGCGACGATAGTCGCCAGTGAGACGGGTTTGGGGTCATCCACGCTTTCGCCCGCTCGTGACAGCGTCAGCAGATCTTCGATCATCGATTCCATCCGGTCGACGTTACGCAGAATGGGTTCGACGTGTTCGTCAGGTGCGCCTGGGCGAAGGAGTTCCATCCGGCCCTTGATTACATTCAGTGGGTTCCGCAGATCATGACTCACGATGCTGGCAAACTGGTCGAGCTTCTCGTTCGATTGTTCGAGCGTTCGTTTCGTTTCTTCGAGTTCCTGCTCGTATTCCTTGAGATCAGTTACGTCCCGCGCGTAGCCAAGTACTGCATCCTCATCTGTACCACTAGTCTTGAACGGAATTCTTGTCGTTTTAAAGAACCGTTTCTCACCGTCGGAATCCAGCAGTTCCTCTTCGAAGGTCACGGCTTTGCCCGTTTCTATGACCTCTTTCTCCCGCTGTCGGTACTTGTCGAAGTTTTCGATATTCTCGACATCCGGTTCGATATCGAACTCGCGTTGTCCCTCAAGTTCCCCCGAAGTCATTCCATGTAACTCGGCATTTGCCTCGTTGGAGAGGAGTACCTCGTCGTCCAGATTTTTCACGAAGAGTGGATCCGGGACGAGATCGATGATCTGCCGAAGTTGTTCATGTGCCCGCTCGATTTCCTGCTCACGTTCTCTTAGTTTCCCTTCGCGCTGTTTCTGGGACGTGATCTCGTGAAGCAAGACAACACGTCCCCGGGTCGTCCGCTCGCCGACTGGCGTGATGGAGATTGAAAAGTGTCGTTGATGTCCCTCAACTGTGACCGATAGTTCGGTGTCTGCGTTGTCGCTGTCGATGAACCGGCAGAGTACGTCGTCCGGGACCGGGGCGAAGAACTTCCGGGCGTCTGTCCCGACGTAGTCTCGCCCGCTATCGAACAGTTCACGAGCACGCCTGTTTGCGTCGACGACACGACCCTGTCCATCGAGTGTTACGACCGCTGCGTCCAGTTCAGCCATCGCAGTCCGTCGGGCCACGGGAACGATGTCCAAAAACTGCGTCCGAAAGAGTGCCACGGCCAGAAACGGGAGCGCCAGCAAGAATCCAAGGGAAGAGACGTTGTACGGCAAGTCAAATACCCCAAACGTCGAGACAACGCTCGCTACGAACAATGGGACGAACGTGAGGGACAGCCAAGTGAACTGTTTGCGCCGGATTCCTGTCGACCGAGATCGCCCCCACAGCAGCAACGCCTCGCCTGCAACCACCAGCAGATAGCTCGCGGCGACGTGAATCCACCACCACGTTAGGGTTGCCACAATCGCTTCGTCTTTGTTTCGAACCATTCCCTCGACGACCCCAGAGCCAGACTGGTACATGACGTTGTGGAGCGGATTCGTCCAAAGTAGTAGTTGCAAGAGCACAATCCCGGCACCGACCACAATTGCAGTGTGTCGGACGAGATTCGTTCGATTGGTGGCAAACAGCGCCAGAAACAGCCATCCCGCCGCAGCGAGTTCAGTCCCCAGCACGAGGAAGTGGTAGCCGAACGTAAGATACGTGTAGTTTGCGACGAAGTTCGACCACCCCAGACTGAACATCCACAGTGCAGTCCCGACGGTGAGCAGGACATACCCTTTGCTTCCGGGCGTGTCTGGGTTGTCGATTGCCGGCTTCAGAAGTGCCAAGGCCAGGATTCCCGCGACAATCTGAAGCCCACCGACGACCTGTGCATCTATGACCATCTGCTACTGGCCGAAATTGGCTGACCAATCTATAAGAAACCAACTGGTCGACTTGGTCTACTCAAACTGCGACATGAACACTTGCTGCTGGGTAGTTCTTAGATGCCAGAGATACGTCGAGTATGGAGCAGCGAGTGACTCGGTCATTACCGTGGCAGGCGCTTGTCGTGGCTGTTCGAAGTAGCCGTTGAGTCACTGATTGGTGTGAGATATGCGCGCTGTATCTTGCACGACTTCAAGAACACCTGCCGGATATGTCATAAATAATAGCGGTGTCTCTGCACACCTACTGAGCAATTTCTGAACGAAGGGGACCGTCGAAACGCGTCGGCGTCAGGACTCGATCCGCGAGCGGAACTCGGGCATGCCGCCGACACCGAGATCCACTGCGAACAGCGCGCCGGCGCCCTCGCCTTCCTCCTCGCGCGTGCCCGCTTCGCCCTCGCCGGGGCCGAGCGCGGTCGTGACGAACGCGGTGTCGTAGTCCGCGTCGCCGAAGGTCACACAGGAGATTTTCTTCGCCGGGAACGTCACCCGCGCCACTTCCTCGCCGCTCGGGTCGTAACGCGCGACCCGCTCGCCGCCCCAGAAGGCCACCCAGACGTGCCCCTCGGCGTCGACCGTCATGCCGTCGGGGTTGCCCTCAACGGAATCCGTGTCGACGAACACCTCGCGGTCGGTGATCTCACCCGTCGACTGGTCGTAGTCGTAGCGGAAGATGTGGCCGCCGACCGTCTCCGTGAAGTAGAACTGGCTCCGGTCGGGCGCGAAGCCCATTCCGTTGGGGATGGCCATATCCGTCTCCAGCGTCGTCAGCGAGCCGTCGGTGTCGACGCGGTAGAGGTCGCCCGGATGCTCGACCGGGTCGGTCTGATGGATCGTCCCCGCGTACACCCGGCCGCGCGGGTCCGCGATGACGTCGTTGAACCGGAAATCGTCGTGACCGTCGATGGACTCGACCACGGGATCACGGAGCCCGCTCCCGGGACTCCACGGCTGGATCCGACCCTCGTCGCAAAACAGCAGGAGGTCACCGTCGTCCTGGGTCGTGAAGCCGCCGACCATGCCGTCGTCGTCGAGGACGCGCTCGTACTCCTCGCTCGCCAGGTCGTAGCGGAAGAGGTCGCCGTTCGGGATGTCGAGCCAGTAGACGGCGTGCTCGTCGGGGTGGTAGATCGGTCCTTCGCCGGTGTGATTGTGCGTGTCCGCGACGACTCGGGGGTCGCCGCCGGCGGTCGCGCCAGCGTCGCCAGTGGCGTTCGCGTCGTCGCCCATCTACCGGCCCTCCGCGGACTCGAGGAGGCCGCGCATGTAGCCGACCGCGAACAGGCGGCCCTTGGTGTGATAGCCGGGGTTGGAGTTGTCCTCGCCGGCCATCGTCGGGACGTGGTCGGGGCGCATCGGGCCGTCGAAGCCGGCGTCGACGAACGCGTCCATGGCGGCCTGCATGTCCGTCGGGCCGTCGTCGTGCCAGGTCTCGACGAAGCGGTCGGCGTCGCCCTCCACGTCCCGGAAGTGTGCGAAGTTGATCTTCTCGCCGAAGTGTCGTATCGTCTCGGGCACGTCGACGCCCATCGCGGCGAAGTTGCCCTGGCAGAAGGTCACGCCGTTGTACTCGCTGTCGTAGACGTCGAGGATCCGGTCGTAGTTGTCGACGCTGTTGGCGATGCGGGGGATCGAGCCGACCGACTCGCGGGGCGGGTCGTCGGGGTGGAGCCCGAGCTTGACGCCGGCCTCCTCGGCGACGGGGACGACCTCGGTCAGGAAGTACTCGATGGCCTCCCACACCTGCTCGCGGCTCACGTCGGCGGCCTCGGCGTCGGGGCCGGTCCGCATCTTCGCGTTGTCGTAGCCGGTGGTGAGCGAGCCGCCCCGAGAGTCGATGTGGGCCTCCGTGCGCGCCCAGCGGACGCCCCCCATCCAGTCGTAGCAGACGACCGGGATATCCAGGTCGCCGCAGTCCCGGAGGAACTGCTTGAACTCGGCGATGTCCTCGTCGCGGCCGTCGAGCCCGAGCCGGATCCGGTCGCTGAGCGGGACGCTGCCCTCCAGCACGCCGAACTCCAGGCCGGCGTCCTCGAGCCAGTTTTTCGTCCCCAGCAGGTCGTCGTACGACCAGTGTGTCTTGTCGTCGCCGACTTCGAGCGGGTGGATGACGGCCTGTTCGACGCCCATCTGCTTCGCGAGTTGCCAGCGCTCGTCGGGCTGGCGGGGGAGCACGAGCGAAAGCTGAACCATGCTCCCCGTTGGACGCCTCTGGGTTATCGGCGTTCCGGTCGCGGAAGCGAAGGAAGCGGCCGCCTCAGTTGGAGGTGTCGCCGGAGCCGCAGATGTTCCCGGTCACCCACACTTCGTTGTCCTCGGTGATCTCGATGCCGAGGCCGAGCCGGTTGGCGTTGGGGTAGTCGAGCACGTCCGCGTAGACGCGGTTGGTCGTCCACGCCTCGAAGATGTCGCGGGCGACCGCGGTCTCGTTCTCGTGGTAGACGGTCTCGCCGTTCTCCTGGTAGTTACGCCCGATGTAGCTCTTGGCGATCACCTGGAACTGGTAGTTGTCCGGCGAGACGATGAACTGCTTGCCCTGACGCTTGAACGTGCAGGTCTCCTTGAGGTCGAACGCCGCGTAGCGTTCGGGGACGCTGAGGCCGTAGGTCTCGTAGACCAGTTCGTTGCGTTCGGCCATCGCGCGGCTGTGATTGAGCGACATCTCGTTGATCCGCTTGACCAGCGACCCGTTGGCGTTCGTGTAGGGGTCGAGCCCGTCGTCGGTCCGCCAGTCGTTTATCATCCGGCGGAGCTCCAGTTCGACTTCCCGTTCGCTGAACCGCCGCGGGAGGATCGGGGTCCGCGTCGGCACGGCTGTCGGCGTGGGCGTGACCGTCGGGGTCGCCGTCGGCGTGGGTACCGGCGTCGGCGCGACGGTTGGTGTCAGCGTGGGGAACGCCGTCGCCGTCCCGTTGGCCGCGGTTCCGTTCGTTCCGTTCGCGGCGGTCCCGGTTCCGACCGTCGTCGAAGCCGGCGTCGGCGTGTCCGCGCCGCCGTCACCCCCGTCGCCCGAGTCCTCGGCCGGCTCGGGCGTCGGCGTGTCGCCGCCGCCACCGCCGCCGAGCAGCATCGCGCCAGCGATCCCCCCGATCGCGAGCACGGCGACGGCGGCGACGGCTCCCGCAACGAGTATCTTCCGGTCGACCATACCCGTTCCGTGCCCGAGTCGGGACTTAAATCTTCTCAATAGGTCACAGCGACTTGATATGTGTCGGTCGTCGGGGGCGCGCGGTCAGCGGTCGTGGGTCTCTAGCAGTCGGGCGATCCGGGTGGCGGCCTCGTCGATGGCACCCGCGTCGGTGGCGTAGGAGAGGCGGACGTAGTCGCCGGCCCGCTCGCCGAAGTCGGCCCCGGGGGTGACGGCGACGCCCGCTTCCTCCAGGAACAGCTCCGCCACGTCGACGCTCGACCCCGGGAGGTCGCTCACGTCCGCCAGGACGTAGTAGGCGCCGTCGGGCGCGTAGCCCGGATCGAGACCCCACTCTGCGACGGCGTCGAGTAGCCGGTCGCGGCGGTCCCGGTAGGTGTCGCGCACGTCGGCCGACCAGGACTCGTCGGTCGCCAGCGCCGCCACGCCCGCGTCCTGCACGAAGTTCGGGGCGGAGATGAGGACGTGCTGGGCGAGTCGGTTGAGCGGTTCGGCGTAGCCCGGCGGGGCGACGACCCAGCCCAGGCGCCAGCCGGTCATCCCGTAGCGCTTCGAGAAGCCGTCGAGGACGAACGCCTCGTCGGTGTACTCCAGTATCGTGTGCTCGTCGGCCCCGTAGGAGAGGCCGTGGTAGATCTCGTCGGAGACCACCGTCGCGTCGGCGGCCGCGGCGGTCGCCGCGATCTCCCCCAGCGTCTCGCCGTCGAGGACCGCACCGGTCGGATTGGCCGGCGAGTTGACCAGCAGCGCGCTCGTGTCGGGACCGAGGGCGCGCTCGTAGTCGGCGGGCCGCGGACGGAACCCCTCGCTCGCGCGGAGCGGGACTGTGCGGACGACGCCGTTGAGAAAGCGGACGAACTTCGGGTAGGAAGCGTAGTGGGGGTCGGTGAGGACGACCTCGTCGCCGGGGTCGACCAGCGTCGCCAGCGAGAGTAACAGCCCGGGCGAGGAGCCGGGGGTGACGACGATCCGGTCGGGGTCGACGGCGACGCCGTAGACGCGTTCGTAGCGGTCGGAGATCGCCGCGCGGAGTTCGGGTTTGCCCCGCGCGACCGTGTAGCCGGTGTTGCCCGCGCGTAGCGACTCGACGGCGGCGTCGAACACCGCTTCCGGCGGGTCGAAGTCGGGCTCGCCGACCTCCAGGTGCACCACGTCCTCGCGCTCGTTCGCCCGTTCGAGCACGTCCATGGCGAGAAAGGAGTCGACCGAGCGGGCGCGTTCGGAGACCATGGCGGTCGGCTACGGCGCGGGTCGTCGTAAATCGACCGGCCGGTGGCTCGGGACTCGATCACGGCGCCGAGGGTCGGGAAAACGGGGTCCGGGGATCATGCCCACCGATCCGACCGGAGTCGGGGTCGCCGAAATTACGGCGTCACTCGAAGCGCTCGACGGCCTCGGCGTAGCGGTCGGCCGGCTCCGCCCAGTCGACGACCTCGAAGAAGTTGTCGACGAAGTCGCCGCGGGCGGGGCCGTAGTCGTGGTAGTAGGAGTGTTCCCACACGTCCAGCGCGAGGATCGGGTGGCCACCCCAGATAGCGCCCTGGTCGTGCTTGTCGACGACGACGTTGCGAAGCCGCTCGCTGAAGCTGTCGTAGACCAGCAGCGCCCAGCCCGAGGCGTCAGATGCGGCGGCCTCGAACTCGGCCTTCCAGGCCTCGTAGGAGCCGAAGTCCGCTTCGATGCGCTCTCGCAACTCGCCCTCCGGCTCGGCGCCGCCCTCGGGGCTCATGTTCTGCCAGAACAGCGAGTGCAGGATGTGGCCCGAGGAGTTGTGCGTGACCGAGCGGATGGCCGACGCGGACCCGTCGGTGTCGCCGGCCTCGCGGTTCTCCGCGAGGGTGTCCTCGGCGGCGTTCCAGCCGTCGACGTAGCCCTGGTGGTGGGTGTCGTGGTGCCAGGTGAGCACCTGTTCGCTCACGTGCGGTTCCAGCGCGTCGTAGTCGTACGGCAGCGGGTCGAGTTCGTAGTTCGACATGCGTTCGACCGTGAGGACTGTGCCGACTTGAGGCTAATCTGAAGCGGATTTCCGTTGGCGATCCGAACTGTCGGGTGCGACGACGTATCGGGGAGACCGGGGCCCAGTCGCGGCACGGAGCGCCGCGACCGGAACGGTTTCGTCGTCGGTGGCGACAGGTGGAGTATCCACAGATGTCTCCGGGAGAGGACTACCCGTCGGTGCGGTTGCACGACGTGGCCGAACTCGCCGAGCCCGACTGGACCGACAGCGGCGACGAACTCCGGCGCGTCCCGGGCGACGTGGCCGAGAACGTCAACGTGGCCGCGCGCGAGCGGATCCGCCACCCCGCGGGATCCGAGATCCGGTTCGTTCCCGACAGCGACGCGGCGACCGTCCGCGTGACGCTCTCGGCGGCCACCGAGACGCTCGCCCGGCCGTTCTGGGGGACGTTCCAGGGCGAGGAGCCGCTGGATCTCGGCCCCGAGCCCACGACGTTCGAGCTGTCGGTGCCGGAACCGATCGCGGACCTCGACCGCGCGGTCGCCGACGCGGCCGACACCTTCGACCCGCGGGTCTGTCGACTCCGGTTCGAGCCCTGGGCACCCGTCGCGCTCCACGACGTAGCGGGCGAGTGCCGACCGCCGAGCGACGCGGAGACGCCCGACCGCCGATATCTCGCCTACGGCACCTCGATCACGGAGGGCGCCGCGGCCTCGGCGACGCACCTGAACTACGTCTCGCGCGTCGCCCGTGACCTCGACGTGGACCCGGTGAACCTCGGGATGTCGGGGGCGGCCTACTGCGAGCCGGCGGTCGCCGACTACATCGCCGAGCGCGATGACTGGGACGTGGCGACGCTCTCGCTGTCGGTAAACATGGCGAATCGCGGGTTCACCGTCGAACAGTTCCGCGAGCGCGCCGAGTACCTCGTCGAGACGGTAGCCGCGGCGGACCCGAGCCGCCCGGTCGTCTGTGTCACGCTGTTCCCCTACCACGCCGACCTCCGCGAGAGCGGGGACCGTGAGCGCGCCCGGGCCTACCGCGAGGCGCTGGAGGCGGTCGTCACGGCGTGTGACTCCGGGACCGTCTCCGTCGTCGACGGGCGCGAACTGGCGGCAGCCGACGGGCTGACGACCGACCTCCTGCATCCGGGCGACGCCGGCATGGAGTCCATCGCCGACGGGCTCGGGGCGCGAGTGGGCGACGCGCTCGATTGAGACCGCAACGCCGAGTGGCGAGAGAGCGGCGCGCTTTTGCCGCCGAGGCGAGTCGCCCCGTCCATGTACGAGGTCGAGGTCAAGGTCCGCGCGGACCACGAGGGCGTCGCGTCGGCGCTCGACGCCGCGGACGCGGAGTTCGTCGACAGCGTCGTCCAGGAAGACACCTACTACGACGCGCCCCACCGGAACTTCGCGGAGACCGACGAGGCGCTGCGGATCCGCCGGGAGTGGGAGCCCGAGGCGGCGGATAGCGGAACCGACGGGGTAGCCGAGACGACGAAGATCACTTACAAGGGGCCGCTGCTGGAGGCCGAGTCGAAGTCCCGCGAGGAACACGAGACGACCGTCGCCGACGCCGAGGCGGTGGTGGGCATCTTCGACGGCCTCGGCTTCGAACCGGCGGCGACCGTTCGAAAGGACCGACGGTACTACCGCCTCGACGGCTACACCGTGACGCTCGACCGCGTCGACGGCCTCGGCGAGTTCGTCGAGGTCGAGACCGAGACCGACGACGACGATATCGAGGCCGCACGCGAGGGCGCCCGTGCTCTCCTCGACGACCTCGGCCTCGACCCCGACGCCCAGATCCGCACCTCCTATCTCGGCCTGCTACTGGCGGACGATGGCGACAGTGATGCAAGGGAGTAATTAGAACGCCCGTTCCGGTTTCCGCAAGTTATACGAGTGGGGGTATCCAACGCGGAGACAATGACGAACAGGAACGTACGCGTCCAGCCGGCGGCCGGGCGGGCCGTCGAGGACCAGGAGGTCGAGGTCGTCGAGCGCAAAGGCCTCGGGCACCCGGATTCGATCTGCGACGGCATCGCCGAGACCGTCTCTCAGGCACTCGCACAGACCTACCTCGACCGCGTGGGGAAGGTACTGCACTACAACACCGACGAGACCCAGCTGGTGGCGGGCAACGCGGCGCCGGCGTTCGGCGGCGGCGAGGTCCAGGAACCGATCTACCTGCTCATCGTCGGCCGCGCGACCAAGGAGTACGAGGGGACGAAGATCCCCGCCGAGACGATCGCGCTGGAGGCCGCTCGCGACTATCTGCAGGCGAACTTCCCGCACCTGGACGTGGGGACGGACGTGATCGTCGACGTGCGCCTCGGCGAGGGCAGCGGCGACCTCCAGACCGTCTTCGGCGAGGAGGGCTCCGTTCCGATGGCCAACGACACGAGCTACGGCGTCGGCCACGCGCCGCTGTCCGAGACCGAGCAGATCGTCCTGAACGTCGAGCGCCGGCTCAACGGCGAGTACAGCGACGACAACCCCGCGGTCGGGCAGGACATCAAGGTCATGGGCAAGCGCGAGGGCGACCACATCGACGTGACCGTCGCCGCGGCGGCGGTCGACGCCCACGTCGACGGGATCGAAGAATACCGCGAGGTCGTCGCGGGTGTGCGCGAGTTCGTCGGCGAGGTCGCCGGCGAGTACACCGACCGCGAGGTCACCGTCCACGTCAACACCGCCGACGACTACGACGACGGCGCCATCTATCTGACGACCACGGGGACCTCCGCCGAGCAGGGCGACGACGGCTCCGTGGGTCGGGGCAACCGCGCAAACGGCCTCATCACGCCGAACCGACCGATGAGCATGGAAGCGACGAGCGGCAAGAACCCGGTCAACCACATCGGGAAGATCTACAACCTCCTCTCGACGGAGATCGCCCAGTCGGTCGTCGCGGAGGTCGACGGCATCCGCCAGCTCCAGATCCGCCTGCTGAGCCAGATCGGGAGCCCCATCGACGAACCCCACGTCGCCGACGCGACGCTGGTCACCGAGGACGGCGTCTCCGTCGCCGACATCGAGGACGAGGTCGAAACCGCCATCGACGAGGAACTCGCGAACGTGACCGACATCACGCGCCGCGTCATCGACGGCGAGCTCTCGACGTTCTGAGCGGTCGCCGCCGCTCGTCTCTCGGTCGATCGGTCCACATCGCTTCCGATTCCCTGATATTTATTCCTCGCCAGCAAGTGGGTGTCCCAATGGACGACCAGCGGGAAGATCCCGATCGGGAGTCGGACGGCTCTGTCGACGATATGCTCCGGCACCTCGACGAGGCGAAGGGTCTCGAAGACGCTGGCGAGGCTCGCCGGAGTAGAACGGGGTCGGGATTGCGAGACAAGATCCGTCGTCGGACGGATGTCGCCATCCTCGCCAGTAACCACGAAGCCCGGCTGAAAGAGACCGTGACTTCGGACGCGGTCACCCACCGTTCGGGCAAGCGCTGGAGTTCCGCCAAGGCGGGAGTCGAAGCCCACGGTCGGCTGCCGATCTACTACCGCCTGGACGGCGAAGTGACGCATAAAGCGTACATCACACGTCTCGAACTCGACCCGGACGAAGACACGCCGGGCGTCGAAGAGTTCGTCCGAAACATTCCAGAAGCCGACACGTACAGCGATTACAACGAACGGCTAGATACGACGACGTTTCTCGTCCGGGACGGCGAGCGACTCGACGAACCGTTTTCGCAGTCGGAACTCCGAAAGCTCGACGGCGGTGAACCCATCGACGAAGATTACTCCTACCAACCCGCCTACGTCCGACAGCGCCCAGGAGATTTCCCGGACTTCCCGTAGCATTGGATTCGACGCCGGGCCGCCGTACGAAGCCTGTTTATACGCGGGGTCGTCAACGGGTAGCCATGCATCCGCCGGGCGCCGACGTGGTCGTGGTCCGCCACGGGGAGATCGGGACCAAGAGCGAACACGTGAGCGCGAAGATGGAGCGTCGGCTCCGCGAGAACCTCGCCGCCGTCCTCGACGACCGCGGCGTCGACGCCGAGTTCGAACAGCGCCGCTTTCGCCTGCGTCTCCACACCGACGACCCCGAGGGCGCGACCGCGGCGGCCGCCGACACCTTCGGCGTCGTCTCGGCCAGCCCGGCCCTCCGCGTCGACCCGACGCTCGACGCCGTCCGCGAGGGCCTCGCCGCGGCGGCTCGCGAGGGCTACGACGGCGGGTCCTTCGCCGTCTCGGCCCGTCGCGCGGGCGAGCAGTCGGCCCACCCGTTCTCCAGCACCGACATCGAGCGCGAGGGCGGCAGCGCCGTCTGGGACGCCGCCGCGGAGGCGGGCGTCGAGCCGGAAGTCGACCTCGACGACCCGGACACCGAGTTGTTCGTCGACTGCCGCGAGGACGACGCGCTGGTCTTCCTGGAGAAGCGAGCCGGGCCGGGTGGGCTCCCGCTGGGGACCCAGGACCCCGTCGTCGCGCTGATGAGCGGCGGGATCGACTCGCCCGTCGCCGCGTGGGAGCTGATGAAACGCGGCGCGCCGGTGATCCCGCTGTACGTCGACCTGGGCGAGTACGGCGGCGTCGACCACCAGGCGCGGGCGCTGTCGACGACCGAGGCCCTCGCCCGGTACGCTCCCGACCGGGACATGCGCCTCCGGATCGCCCCCGGCGGCGACGCCGTCGCCGAGATCGCCGAGGTAGTCGACGTGGGGCGGATGCTCGTGCTCCGCCGGTTCATGCTCCGCGTCGCGGCGGCCGTCGCCGACGAATACGACGCCGTCGGTATCGTCACCGGCGAGGCCGTCGGCCAGAAGTCAAGCCAGACGACGGCCAACCTCGCGGTCACCGGTGCCGCCGTCGATCTGCCGGTCCACCGCCCGCTGTTGACCGTCGACAAGACCGAGATCACCGCTCAGGCCGACGAGATCGGGACCTTCCACGAGTCGACGATCCCGACCGGCTGCGACCGGCTCGCACCGGACTACCCCGAGACCAGGGGTCGGCTGGGCGCCATCGAGGAGCGCGAGCCCGAGGGGATCGGCGAGCGGGCGCGGGCGGTCGCCGACCGGGTCTCGGCCGTCGGCGAAGTCGCCGAGGGCCCCGCGGAAGGCGAAACCGCTTAGGGCCGTCCGCGTCTCGGCGGAACCATGACGCGGGTGTGTCTGGTCGGTGACGACGACGTGAACCTCCGCTACGAGCTGCTCTCCCGAGAGACGGCCCGCGACGCCCTGGCGACCTACGACCTGCGCGAGCCCTTCGACAACGCCGTCGGGCTGGAGACCGTGAGCCTCGGCGCCGCCGTCGCGCTGTTGAACGACCTGGACTGGTATCTGGTCCGCTTCGCCGAGGAGGCGATGGTGCTCGAACCGAGCGTCAGCGAGAACGAGTGGCTCTCCCGGGACCTCGCGACGGCCGTCCGAGACGACGCGGTCGCGGCCGACGAGGCCGCCCGCTACCTCAAGGTGTACGGCCTCGAACCCGTCGACGACGGCGTCGAGGCCGACGACGCCGAAGGCGACACCCCCTCCGACGACACCGGAGAAAACGACGCTCGCGACGGCCCCGATCGAGGACCGAACCGGGGAGAGAGCGGCCGCGACGCCGCCGGACCCAAGCGGCTCGTCGAGCCGATGTACGGCACCCGGACCGGCGACGGCATCCCCGAGTACGACCTCCGGGACGTGTCCGAGACCGTCGTCGAGCGCGTGACGGAGTCGGAGTTCGGCGCCTGAGACCGCCGGACTCGCTCCGGAGTCGGCGGCCGGGACCTGCCGCCAGCAGCTTTATGCGAGCGCCTGTCACACACGGCTAGTGTGTCATCTCCCCGATCGGTCGCGGCGGTGGTGCTCGTGCTCGCGGTCGCGAGCGTCTTCCCGGGACTGGTCGGCGGCGTTCGCGCGAACGCCGAGTTCGCCACCGATTCGCCGTGGACTGCCGACCAGGGGCCGGTCGCCTCGGTCGGCGACAACGCGAGCGAACCCGCGGTCGTCCAGACGGTGACCTACCGGCGAGCGCCGAACGCGACGGGGACGATCCGCGCGACCCACCGGTATCGGGTCGGGGCCAACGTCTCGTCGCTGGTGGTCTACAACTACACCAGGGGGCGGGTGGTCAACGCGACCGGCTTCGCGCCGCGACCGAATGGACGGTGGGCATGGGACGGGAACACGACCACGCCGTCGGTGCGCCTCCGGGTCGAGGTCAACCGGTCGAGCCGGCAGTTCGGCGGTCTGCGGTGGGTCGACACCCGCAACTGGACGCTCGCGAACCCCCGTACCGACTTCGCCTACCGCGACGCGGGCCTCGACCGCTGGGTGTACTCCTGGCAGGCGGGCGCACCCGTGGCCCAGCGGACCCGCGTCGCGTCCGACGAGCGCGGGGTCGCCGGACCGTCGATCGTCTATCTCGGTGGGTTCGACGCGGCGACGGCGAACGCGACCGCACAGCGGATCCGGCTCGTCCGGCCGTCGGCCGCGGAGATGGCGGACGACCCCGAGCGCGTCCTTCGCGTGCTGTCGGCCGCCTCCGCACAGCTCCGCGTCGGCGCGCGCGACGCGGAGGTCACCGCCTTCGCGGGCCCGCGGCCGCTGCGCCTCGGGGGCACCGCGGCGCGCGGTCACGGCGGCCGACAGGACTTCTGGGTGTCGGCCGGCTCCGACGCAGGATCGCCGCCAAGCACCTGGATCCACGAGTACGTCCACACGCGCCAGTCGTTCGTCCTCGCCTCGGAGATGGCCTGGTTCCGCGAGGCGAGCGCGAGCTACTACGCCGCCGTCGTCTCCGTGCGGGTCCCGCCGAACTACCCGGACGCCTTCGATCGGTTCCGGGCGTCGCTCGACCGCACCCACGGCGAGAACGCGACGCTGTCCGATCGATCGTCGTGGTCGACGACGTACGTCCCCTACGCGAAGGGGACGCGTGTCCTCGCAGCACTCGACGGTCGCATCCGCGAGTCGACCGGAGGCAACCGGACCCTTCAGGCCGTGGTGCGCCGGTTGAACCGCCACGAGGGGCTTGTCACCTACGACGTGTTCGCGTCGACCGTCACGAACGTCAGCGGGCAGTCCCACCGCGAGTGGCTGGCCGACCACGTCCGCGGCGGCGCCCCGGTTTCCCCGCCCGCGTCGCCGTACGCCTACACAGCCCCGGGCGGCACCCTCGACGCCGACGGCGACGGCCTCACCGCGGCCGCCGAGCGAGCCAACGGGACCCACCCGTTCGTCGCCGACACCGACGCCGACGGTGTCGACGACGGGACCGAACTCCGCCTCGGCACCGACCCGACCGACCCCTACTCGACGCCAGTCGGGAACGCGAGCACCGCGAGTGCCGACTCGACCGACCGAGCGGGATCCTGACCCGGCCCGGAACGGCGCTTTCAAGGTGGAGTCGGCCCCCAGTTCGGGTATGACTACAGTCGCCCTGCTCGTCCGGCCGGCCGAGCCCGGGACCGTCCTCGAACCCCTCGTCGACGCCGGTACGGTGACCGCCGAGGAGGCGGTCGACCTCTACGCGGCGATGGCCCGCGACGTGGCGGTGGCCGTCCGGGCCAGCGGCGCCGAACTCCTCGTCAACTACCTGCCCGTGAACGCCGACGACCCGACCGAACCCGCCGAGGACGAGGCGTCGCTGGACGCCGTGCGCTCGCTGCTCGCGCCCGGCCTCGACGACCCCGACGCCCCGCGCTACGAGGTGCAGGTGGGCTCGTCGCTGTCGGCCCGCGTCGGCAACACGGTCACCCACCTGCTCGACCGCGAGGGCGTCCAGAGCGCCGCGGTCGCGCGCCCGACTGGGGCGATGCTCCAGCGCCGCATCGTCGACAGCGCCGCGATGAAACTGCGCGGGTCCGAGGTCGTCCTCGGCCCCGCGACGGACGGCCGCGTCTCCTACGCCGCGTTCACCGAACCGGTCGACTTCGAGAACGCCTTCGCCCAGCCGGCCGTCGAGACGCTGACCGACCGCGGCCGCGACGCCGGCCTCGACGTGGACTACCTGGAGATGCTCCCCGTCGCCGAGACGCCGGGCGGTTTCGCGACGCTGGTCTCCCAGCTGCGGGCCCGCCGGCGGGCCGACCTGTGGGTGCCGCCCCACACCGCCGCGGTCGTCGAGGATCTGGGCCTGGTCGCGTCGGCCGACGACGGCGGCCTCTCGGTCGGCCGGGACTGAGCGAACGCAACGCGTTCGCGACGGTCGCGGGACGCCGACGGCGTCCCTCGGGACTGAGCGGCGACGCGAGACCTCTCCCGGAACCGACCGACAGGTCTTAGGGTAGACGGAGAGAATCCCGGAGTGCGGTGGGATAGCGAAGTGGCCTAACGCGACTGCCTTGAGAGCAGTTGTCCTCACGGACCCCGGGGTTCGAATCCCCGTCCCACCGTGTTCTATCGCGAACATCCCGGCGAGCACCGCGTGTGCTCGCCAGCGTGAGCGAGGAATTCGGCGTCGGGATTCGAATCAGGAAAGTCGCAGTCGCCGAGCGGAGCGAGGCGGACGTCTTTCCGTGGTTCGAATTCCGAGAGACGCGCCGCGTCTCTCGACGTTCGCGAACGCGTCGCGTTCGCGCACTCCCCGTCCCACCGCGTTCTGTCGCGAACATCCCGGCGAGCACCGCGTGTGCTCGCCCGCGTGAGCGACGACCGCGGAGCGAAGCTACTCCTCGGCCTCTCGCAACTCCTGAATCGCGTCCTCCTGTTCTTTGCGAGCGATACCGCCGCTCTCGGCGTGGCGGCCGGTGTATTGGGAGTCGGGGATCGCCGACCAGACGGAATCGCCGTCCGAGTCGGTGGTTCGCGAGAACCAGACCGCACAGACCACGAGGTAGGCGAACACCGAGAGGCCGAGACTCGGCACGTAGGCGTTCTCGGCGAGTCCGGCCGTCTGGACAGCGATATCGAGGAGGGCGGCGGTTCCGGTGACGAACGCCCCGCCGAGCAGGAAGAACACGAACAGGATGCGAACCCAGCGGGGGACCGAGAGGTCGACCGTTCGCGACATGAGCGGCGTTTCGTGGCAGCGAGGAAAATGTCTTTTGGCCGACCAGTCGATGGCGTTCAGCTCGTGTTCGCGTGTATCGTGGTCTTCTGTTCGATTCGGGTGGACGGAAGTGGGTCAGAAGCGACTGCACTCGACGGTGAGCGATGAACGCCCTCGACCCGCTCGCCCTTTCGATCCACCAGGAGCACCACGTGACCGCACCGCGCCACACACCTCCCCAACCGATTCGCTCGTTCGTTCCACTCACTCGCTCATCCCTCGCACGATGCTGTCGCGAGACGAGACTCGCGACAGCGCGCGCCACGGTAGATTTCTCACTCTCTCACTTGCACTGACCACGTCCAGCCGACGGGTAAACTCACGCCCGATCGACCGCGTCACACCCGGCGGTAGTCTCCGAGTCGGGTACCGTCGAGGAGGTACGCCTCGCCGTCGACGAGGGCCTCGGGGAGGAAGGGGGCGAGGAAGTCCTGGCCGTCGACGTTGACCCAGGTGCCGCCGGACAGGTCGTTGAACCCCGGGCAGACGACGAGTTCGCCGCCGGCGTCGAGGTCGGCGTCGTGGAACTCGCGGAACGGCGCCGGGTCGAGCCCGCCGCGGAGCCACACCCGCTCGACGCGGGCGC
>ENA-ORCR01000613-ORCR01000613.1-marine-metagenome-genome-assembly--contig:-NODE-613-length-16754-cov-3.709720_pt1 | contig 16754 bp, 13 predicted proteins | sample MGYA00237782_ERZ508514 | MGnify/ENA primary metagenome ERZ508514 (study PRJEB26185, sample SAMN06268960) | marine metagenome | isolation source: Eden Landing Ponds, San Francisco, CA, USA | place...
GGGCCGTCCGGAAGGGGACGCCGGCCATCGCCAGACGGTCGGCGACGCCGGTCGCCGTCGAGAACCCGGCCGCGGCCTCCGCTTCGAGCACGTCCTCGTGCCACTCGGCCGTCGTCAGCGCACCCGTCGCGACTTCCAGCGCGGGTGGGACGGCATCGACGGCGGTCCAGGCGGGCGGCGTCGCCTCCTGCAGATCGATGTTGTACGACCGGGGCAGGCCCTTCAGCGTCGTCAGCAACTGCTGGAGCGCCCCCTGCGCTTCCCCGGCGGTCGCGCGGACGATTTCCAGCGTGTCGGGATTTTTCTTCTGGGGCATGATCGACGACGTCGACGCGTAGTCGTCGCTGATCTCCAGGTAGTCGCGGCCGCTGTAGACCACGAGGTCTTCGGCCAGTCCCGACAGCGTCGTCGCCAGCGTCGTCAGCGCGCTCGTCACCTCGACGAGGAAATCGCGCGACGACGTGGCGTCCATCGAGTTCGCTACAGTACTATCGAACCCCAGGAGTTCGGCCGTCCGCTCGCGGTCCACGTCGAAAGGCGTGCCCGCAAAGGCCGCCGCGCCCAGGGGCGACTGGTTCGTCGTATCCAGCGCCGCAAGCAGGCGCTCGGTATCGCGCGCCAGGGGGCCTTCGTAGGAGAGTATCCAGTGAGCAACCGTGACCGGTTGGGCGTACTGGAGGTGGGTGAACCCGGGCATCACCGTCTCGGTGTGCTCGGCGGCGGCGTCGAGCAACTGCTCGCGCGCGCCGACCACGGTTTCGAGCGCCTCGAACAGGTCCGCACGGAGGCGATACCGGATGCAGGTCGCCACCTCGTCGTTGCGCGAGCGTGCGGTGTGCATGCGCCCGCCCTCGGGGCCGACGCGGCCGATAACCGCGGTTTCGATTGCCTCGTGCACGTCCTCGGCGTCGGGCAACTCGCCGTGACCCGCTGCCTCGACGTCGTCCAGCGCAGCCAGAATTGCGGCCGCGTCGGCAGCGTCGATGATCCCCTGTTCGGCGAGCATCACCGTGTGCGCGCGGTCGACCTGTAAGTCTGCCTCGAAGATGCGTTCGTCCGCGGCCAGCGAGGACATGAACCCGCGTGCGGGGCCGCCAGCGAAGCGGTCGCGGCGGATGGCGGTCCCGCCGGTCGCGGCGTCACCGCTCTCGACGTCACCGCTACTGCCGTTGCCGGTCGCGTCGCCCGCCTGTTCGGGAGTGTCCTCGCTGTTGGTCATGTTACGCCTCGTCTTCGGTGCTACCGCCGTCCGTGGCGGCCTCGGCCTGCTTCGCCGCGACAGTCTCGGAGACGCGGTTGGCCAGGCGCGACTGGAAGCCGTGGTACTTCGCGACGCCGGTGGCGTCGTCCTGTTCGATGTCGTCGGTGACGGCCTCCTCGTTGAACGAGGCCGCCGACTCGCTGTAGACGGCGTAGTCGCTGTCGCGACCGACCGCGCGAGCCTGGCCGCCGTCGAGTTTGACGGTGACAGTACCGGTGACCTTCGTCTGGGTCTGCTCGATGAAGCTCTCCAGGGCCTTCGTCAGCGGCGCGTCGACGAGTCCCTCGTAGCCCTTCTGGGCCCAGCGCTGGTCGACCTGCTGCTTGAACGCGCGCTCTTCCGCGGTGAGGACGAGCGATTCGAGGGCCTCGTGGGCCGTCAGCAGGACCGTCGCCGCGGGGTGCTCGTAGTTCTCGCGTACTTTGAGCCCGAGCATGCGGTCTTCCATGATGTCCGAGCGACCGACGCCGTGCTTGCCCGCGCGCTCGTTGAGGTCCTCGATGAGCGAGACGGCGTCCTGCTGTTCGCCGTCGACGGCGACCACGTCGCCCTGGTCGAATTCGATTTCGACCGTCTCGGTCTCGGCGTCGCCGGGTGCCTGGGTCCAGTCGTAGATTTCCTCGCCCGGGATGTAGGCCGGGTCTTCGAGTTCCGAGCCTTCGACCGAACGGCTCCAGAGATTCGTGTCGATGCTCCAGCGGCCGCCGTCGCCGCCCTCGACGGGCAGGCCCTTCTCGGCGGCGTACTCGTTCTCCCACTCGCGGGTGAGGCCGAGTTCGCGGACTGGTGCGAGAACGTCGAGGTCGGAGGCGCGCCAGACCGCTTCGAAGCGCAACTGGTCGTTGCCTTTCCCCGTACAGCCGTGGGCGAGGGCGCTACAGCCCTGCTCCTCGGCGACCTCGAGGATGGCGTTGGCGATGACCGGGCGCGCGAGCGCGGTTCCCAGCGGGTAGCCCTGGTAGGAGCCGTTGGCCTTGACGGACTGGAGACAGAGGTCGGCGAACTCCTCCTTCGCGTCGACGACGAAGTGCTCGAGGCCGAGTTCCTCTGCGGTCTCGGCGGCTTCGTCGAACTCTTTTGCGGGCTGGCCGACGTCGACGGTGACGCCGATGACGTCGTCGTAGCCGTACTCTTCCTTGATGAGCGGGACGCAGACTGTGGTGTCGAGCCCGCCGGAGAAGGCGAGCGCGACCGTGCCGGATGGATCGGATGTCATGTGTGGTGTGGTAGCTGTCGGGTGAGATGTCCGCCCAGAACCCGACGGTGGCGGCAGTTGGAACGGAAGCGAGACGAAGCGACGATGGGAGTAGTAAATTCGGGCCTAACGGCCCGGCCGTCGTCGCCGCGGTCGTCGGGCGTCGACGCCAGTCGGCGCCGCGCCACGACGCGCGAAAAGTCGGTCGGCGGACCCGCCACTCGCCGCGGCCTGCGTGCCGGGAGTGCGGGTCTGAGCCATGTGTCTCCTACTACCGATAACTCGCTACTAAAAGGTTGCGAACCACCGCCGAGCGACCCGCTATCGCCTGGTACGTATCCACACGGACCGTGAAACTCGGCCGCCGTCGTCGGTCACTGCGCTATCGCCACTCGGCCACGAGTCGGACCGCCCGGAGCGTCTCTGCATCGGCCGCACCGTCCGCGTCGTCGTCACCGCTATCGTCCTCGGCACCGGTGGCGGCGTCCCCGCCATCGGTGCCGTTCTCACCGGCCCCGTTGTCCGGAGGTCCCGTCTCGTTCCCCTGGCCTGGGTCATCGGATGGACCGGTCTCATTGCCCTGGCCCGCACCGTCGGGCTGGCCGGTCTCGTTTCCTTGTCCAGCGTCCTCAGGCGCCCCGGTCTCGTTTCCCTGAGCCGCGTCCTCAGGCGCTCCGGTCTCGTTGCCCTGGCCAGCGTCTTCAGGCGCCCCGGTCTCGTTGCCCTGGCCAGCGTCTTCAGGCGCCCCGGTCTCGTTTCCCTGGCCAGCGTCTTCAGGCGGGCCGGTCTCGTTGCCCTGACCCGCGTCCTCGGGCGGGCCGGTCTCATTCCCGGAGCCCGCGTCGTCAGGCGGGCCGGTCTCGTTTCCCGGGCCTGTGTCCTCCGGTGGACCAGTTTCGTTGTCCGGTCCCGCATCCTCCGGTGGGCCGGTCTCGGTGCCAGGACCGGCGTCAGCCGGTGGCCCGCCGGTTCGGTTCTGGACGAACGCCGGCGGCCCGGCCTCGTCCGGCGGACCGCCCATGCCTTTGCCAGCGTTCTTGCCGGCGATGCTCCGGGCGACGGCCGCGACCTCTGGCCCGGTCATCTCGCTCGCTTGCGACCGGAGCGTCTCGATGGCCGTCACGTTGACGCCCTTGGCTTCGAGCGCCTCGGCCGGTAAAGCCTCGGCGACGTACTCGGTCTGGTTGATCTGACGCTGGAGCGCCCGCTGTTGGGCGAGAAGCTTCGCGAGTCGGGCGCGATACTGCCCCTCACCCACCGACCCGTTCTCGTGGGCCTGTTCGAGTTCGCGTATCTCGGCGTCGAGCGCCGCCAGTTCGTCCTCCAGGGACTCGACTTCCTCGGCGAGGACGCCCGCCGCTGACTCGTTGGTCTTGGCGGCGGCGACGCGCTGGCCGAAGGTCCGTGCCTCGAGTTCACCCTCGAACTCCGCTGCCTCGACGCCGACGACCCCAGCAAAGCGCTCGCCCGGCGCCACCGACTCGTTCCCGGACTCGGTCTCGACCTGCCCGGGTCCGCCGTGGCCCACCGCCAACGCCGCCACCGGCGCCACAGCGACGACGCTCAAGACGGCGAATACGACGATGAGGTGCCCGCTGTTGGCCATGTTATTCCCACAATGCCGCCACAAACCCATATAAACAACGTATATTCAGCCACAGTTAACCCGAATTAACCCGATTTAGTCGGCCTCCTGACGGCGTGAGGAGCCCGATCTGGAGTTGGCTGGCTGAATCCTCGATACGCCGCCGCCCGTGGCTCCCCCACGCTGGCGTGACTCCATTCGCTCGCGCTCGCTCAGTGAACTCGCTCGACGACCGCCGCGAGACGGCCCTGCGGACCCTCCTCGGAGCCAGATCCGTCCTGCCCGCCAGCGCCGTTGGTCCCCGCCCCGTCAGCCCCGCCGCCTGACTCACTAGCGTCGGTCGCGTTCCGGTCGGGACCGCGGTCGACCGTGGACGCGTTCCCGATCCGGTCCGAATTCGACCGGGTCTGGGAGGCAGCGACAGGGGCTCCCCCGTTCTCGACCGGGCGCTCACCGGCGGACGGCCCGGCGATGCTGCGCGCGACTGCCGCGGTTTCCGGCCCGGTCAGCGCCGCGGCGTCTGCCCGCAACGTTTGGATAGCTGTGGCGTTGACCCCCTTCGCTTCGAGTGCGCCAGCGGGAAGCCCCGCGGACGCCATCGCCGTCCGATTGGCGAGGTTCTGGACGGTCTCGCTCTGTGCGTGGACCGTCGCCATGCGCGCCTGATACTCGCCGTCGCTCAGGGTCCCGTTCCGGTGGGCCTCGAGGAGTTCGGCACGTCTGTCAGCCAGTGCCCCCCGCTGGGACTGCAGCGAGTCGTACTTCTCGGCGATGACGGCGGCTTTCGACGCGTTCGTCGTCGCGCTCGCGAGTCGGTGGGCGAACGCGCGACGCGCTATCTCGCCGTCGATTGCCGCTCCCTGGACGCCGACGACGCCAGCGAGTCGTTCTCCGGGTGCAGCCGTTACGTTCGTCTCGTCGGTCTGTGCCGTCCCCGCCCCGAGTCCTGGCAGCGGAACCCACGCGACGACGCCGACAACCATGACGAGACTCAGAGCGAGCGGTGCGATACGGGTCATCCTGTCTCGTCGTTGGAGTCAGACGACCATATATAACCGAAGCCGTAAACCTGGTTCAATTCCGATCAACGCGGATCAACGCTGGTCTCGGTCGACATCGCGGTCTTGCGATTTCGCGTGAGAAAGCCGGTTCTCAGATGCCAAACGGCCGATGCACTTATAGGTCGCTCTCTTCGGGAAGTGCGACCACGTTCTCGCGGCCGATGCGGAACGTCTCGACGGCGTCCTCGTCGCGGAGGGTGCCGACGACCTGGCTGGTCTTGGCGTCGGTCCAGTCGAACTCGCCGGCGATCTGTTGCTGTTTGATCCGGCCGCCGTTGTCTTCGAGCAGACGGATCACGCGTTCCTCGTTGCTCAGCAGCTCTTCTGGCGGTTCGTCCGGTGTGTCGTCCTCCTCGGTGGGCTCCTCGGCCCTCGCAGCGTCGCCCGTATCAGTCGCCGAACCCGTCGCTTCGCCACTCGGGGCGCTCGCGTCCGCGTCCGCAGCCGTCTGCGAGCGATACAGCCAGCCACCGGCCGCCACGGCGACGATGACGACCAGGATGGCCGCGATCAGCGTAGTCGACGGGAGACCGCCACCGCTCGGCGCGAGGACGACCCGTGGTTCGTTCGGGCCGAAGTCCGCCGAGCCTTGCCACGTGACCGAGTTGTTGCCCGTCGAGTCCGGTTCGGGTAACACCGACTGCTGTTCGTAGCCCGCCGGCCAGGCGATCACGAGCGAGGACTCGCTGTCGAGGAAAAAGCCAGACAGCGAGTCGCCGATACGGAGTCGGTCACCGCCGGTCCGTGCGAAGTTCGTCCACGTGAACCGGTAGGTGAGGACGCCGTACTCCTGTGGCAGTTGTTCCTTCGAAGTCGAGACGGTGACGTTCTGCAGCGCCATCTCGCGGCCCGTCCGGTTCTCAGCGCTCGCGACGGTCCGTTCCATTCCGGTCGCGAACTGGCTGGTAAAGGAGTCCGGGTCCGACTCGACGTCGGACTGGACTGATTCGAACGCGGCCGTCTCGTTCTCGTCGGTGAGCCGAACCCGAAACTCGACGGTCCACTCGGCGGTGCCGTCCTCGCGGACTGACGCGCGAAGAACGACCACGTCCGGGTCGACCGCCGACTGGAACGGGACCGGTGGTGACTGCTGGGCGGCGACGCCGTCCCCCGCGAGCGTCGCTCCGTCGGCCGGTTGTTCGATCCCCCTGTACGGTGTGGACGGCCCCCCTGCGGACTGCCCGCTTGCGGCCAGCGCCGGGCCGACGACGGACAGGCAGACCAGCGCGACCGCGACCGACACGACGACCTGACGCGACGTGCCTCTCATCGTCCGAGGGGTTGGCTTCGACGGCGAAAGGCTTTGCGTAGTCACCACGCCTGAACGGACACAAGGCATATGCGAGTGGCCAGCCAGCGCCAGACCATGGACACACGAGGAGACATCGAGGTCGAGACACTGCTGAAAATCGTCCTGGTACTCGTGGTCGTCTGGATCGCAGTCGAGATACTGGAGTCGGTCCTCTCCTTCGTCCTCGGCCCGCTCCAGCCAGTGTTCGGCCTCGTCATCATCGTCCTGATCGTCCTCTGGTTGCTCGACCGGATCTGAGGCGGACGGGAGGGAGACGCGGCCCACGAAGCGATCGGGCTCGGCCCGAGAGCGACGGTCTTTTCGCCCGCAGGGCCCAGATTCGAACGTGTACAGTCTCAACGTCCCGGTCCCCGGCACGGTCGGCGCGCTCGCGACCGACCTCGGGACGCGCCTGGGGACCGCCACCGTGCGCCAGCGCGGGGAACACACCCTCGTCTGCAAGCGCCTCGGGACCGGCGACGCCGCGACCTATCACGAGATAGAGGCCCGCGCACGCGAGGCACTCGTCGGTGCACCACCCTTCGAGGTTCGCGTCGGCGGCGTCGACGTCTTTACTGACGTCCCGAAGGGCGAGGGACCAGTCGTCTACCTGACCGTCGAGAGTCCGGGCCTCGATGCCCTGCACGAGCGCCTCTGTGGCGTGTTCGACCCCGTCGAACCCATCGAGGGCGAGGAATACGTTCCACACGTCACGGTCGCCCGGGGCGGATCCGTCGAGCAGGCCGCCGACCTCCGGTCGACGCCATTCGACCCCGTCGACTGGACCGTCGAGCGCCTGGAGTTCTGGGACGCCGAGCGGTCACAGTCGGTGAGCAGCGTCTCGCTGGGGTGATGCCTACCGTTCCCGGAGGCCACCGCCGACAGGTATTTGCCTGTTTGTTCGAAATCCTCGACGATGCGTCGGTTCCTCGTCGTCGTCGCCATCGCCCTCCTCGTCGGAACGGCGGCACTCGTTCTCACCGGGTCGGTCCCGTTCGGTGGCCCCTCCCAGGATCCGGCAGCGACGACACCGCCCGACTCGTCCCCGGCGACTGGCGGCGAGACCGCCTCCCCATCTCCGACGCCCGCCCTGGACAGCGACGGCGACGGCCTCGGTGACGTCCAAGAACAGGAGCGCGGCACCGACCCGACCGTTGCGGACACCGATGGCGACGGCCTGGACGACGGTCGCGAGGTCGACATCGGGACCGACCCCACCGCTATGGATACTGACGGCGACGGCCTCGACGACGGTCGCGAGGTCGAATCGAACGTGAACCCGGCGAGCGCCGACACCGACGGCGACGGCATCGACGACGGCCGCGAGGTCGAACTGGGGCTCGATCCCGCGCTCCCCGACACCGACGGCGACGGGTTGACCGATAGCGAGGAGCGCGATCTGGGCACGAACGCCACGAACCCGGACACGGACGGGGACGGACTCGCGGACGGCGACGAACCCGACAGGGGCACCGACCCCACGACGGAGGACACGGACGGCGATGGGCTCGCAGATGGCCGGGAAGTGGATCTCGGAACCGATCCCACGAGCGAGGACTCCGACGGCGATGGTCTGGACGACGGCCAGGAGAGAGCGGGCGCGACGAACGCGACCGTCGCGGATACGGACGCCGACGGGCTGGCAGATGGGCGCGAGCGAGAGCTCGGCACCGACGCGACTTTGAGTGACACGGACGACGACGGCCTCCACGACGGCGACGAGGTCGACCGCGGCAGCGACCCGACCAGCGCGGATTCGGACGAGGACGCCATCGAGGACGGCCGCGAGGTCGAACTCGGTCTCGACCCGACCGCCGCGGACTCCGACGGCGACGGCCTGGCTGACGGTCGCGAACTCGAACTGGGGACCAACGCGACGAGGGCCGACACGGACGACGACGGCCTCGACGATGGCACCGAACTCGACCTCGGCAGTGATCCGCAGGTCTCGGACACGGACGACGACGGCCTGCCCGACGGCCAGGAGCGCGACCTCGGCACGAACCTGACCGTCGCCGATACGGACGGCGATAGGCTCACCGACGGTGCGGAAGTCGCTGGCGTCACCGACGGCGGGGTTGCACTACCCGAGGCCGACCCGCTCCGGATGGACCTGTACGTCCAGATCAACGTCAGCGAGAACGCGGAGCCATTCGACGAGGGCGAACTCGACGACCTGCAAGATGCGTGGGCCGAGATGCCGGTCGAAAACCCGGACGGCTCGACCGGCGTGGACGTTCACGTCGACCAGGGCGGCCTCAACGAGTCGATTACCATCTCGGACGACAGCGACTACGTCGACCTTCGGGACAGGTCGGGCGAGTTTCTCGGCAACCGGAGCGAGGTGTACTACAGCGTCGCCCTCGTCGAAGTCGACGACAACTACGCCGGTCGAGCCCCGTCGCCGGGCCGGATTTCGGTGGTCGCGACGCAGTACACGACGCGCTTCGACGGGACGACCTATCGCACGTTCGTCACCGTCCACGAACTCCTGCACAACGTCGCGGGCCGACTCGACGAGGCCAACCGCTGTCCGGGCGAGTTCGACGGCGAACCCGCCGACTACCACACCTGTGACGGCTGGCTGAGTTACGACGACCCCGCCACCTCGCAGTTCCTCCCCGACGGCGTGGCCGCCGAACTCGAACGCGACGGATTCCTCCGGGGGAGCCACCGGGACTGAGCGGGCGCTCAGTCGAACTCTCTTCGGAGCCGTCCGTCCCGTCGTCACGACTTTTTGCCGCCGTGTCGTATGTGACCGCATGGCGAGCCACTACGGGAATCCGGCGGCCCGGGAACTGGGCTATTGCCCCTGCTGTGGGTATCAGACGCTCTCGCCGGATCAGCCGGGGTCCTACGAGCGGTGTCCGGTCTGTGATTGGCTCGACGACCCCATCCAGTTCCGCGACCCCGAGTCCGTGAGCGACACCAACCACGTCACGCTCAAACAGGCGCGACAGAACGTCCGGGAGTACGGCGCCTGCATGGAGGGCGCGGCGCCGAACACCCGCGAGCCGGACGAACCGCGGGACCCGAACTGGCCCTACGACGAAGACTGAGCGACGCGCTCTCCCGAACGGGCTGGCCCGCGGAGCCGCCGGCCCGTCGAGCAGGACCCGAAGGCTTATTCGCGGACGCGGCCCAGCAATCCTCCACGATGGACGTCTCGCGCGGTAGTGCCCTGGTCCTGCTCGGCGTCGGCCTGCTCCTCACGACGATGGCCGTCGGCGCCGCGACTGCCCCCTCCCGCACCGTCGGCGGCGACACCGCCACGGCGTCGCCAACGCCCACTCCGAGCGACGAAACCGCGGCCCCGGCGGATCCGGACGGCACGGCGACCCCGACGGAGACGCCTGCCCCAGAAGCGCCCCAGACGCTCGTCGGCGTCCAGGGCGGCTGGGTGACACACGGCAGCGTCCTCGGCTACGACGGCCAGCGCGTCGACTGGCGGAACACCGAGGCCGACGGCTACTTCGAGGTCAGCATGCAGGACGACGGGACGGTGCTCGCGGCCTTTGCGAACGAGAGCGCGCCGAGCGACGACTGCGGCGAGTACGAGTCGCCGTGTGCCCGCACCGGCTACCGCGTACTCGACCCAGCGACCGGGGAGATCATCGACGAGTACAGTTTCCCGGTCGGGCGGATCACGAACCGCGAGGTCCACGCGATGGACCGGACCGGTGACGGCGGTATCGTCTTCACGGACATGAACGAGGAGCGCATCGTCGTCGTCGAGAACGGCAGCGAGGTCTGGGAGTGGCGCGCGGAGTCGCTGTACGAGAAGCCCGACGATCCGACCAAATCCGACTGGCTCCACATCAACGACGTGGACACCATCGGCGACGGTCGCTTCCTCGTCTCCGTCCGCAACGCGAACCAGTTGGTCGTCGTCGAACGCGGCGAGGGCGTGGTCGAAATCATCAACGAGGACGACGGCACCTCCGACGCGAACTGCATCGAGGGTGACAACCGACTGGTCGACGCCGACGGCGACGGCGACGTGCGCTGTGGCGACCCGGACGTCATCAAGGAACAGCACAACCCCCAGTGGCTCGGCAACGGGGCCGTGCTCGTCGCCGACAGCGAGAACGACCGCGTCGTCGAACTCCACCGCACCGAGGACGGGAGCTGGGAGCCCGCGTGGATTGTCGAGGAGGCAGGTGGGATCGGCCTCTACTGGCCACGTGACGCCGACCGCCTCCCCAACGGCAACACGCTCATCACCGACTCGCGAAACAAGCGCGTCATCGAAGTAAACCCACAGGGTGAACTCGTCTGGAGCGTCGCGACCGACCGCGCGGTCACCAGCGGCCCCGGCATCCCCTACGAAGCCGACCGACTGCCTTTCGGCGAGTTCGCGGGAAGCTACGACGGGGCGACGCCGACCGACGGTGACGACGAAACCACGACCGACCAGCCCGACGCGGCGGACGGCACGGCGACGCCAACGCAGACCCCACTCCCCCAGATGACCGCCGGATCGGGTGACGGTGACGGGAACGTCGACGACGGCATCCCGGGCCTCACGCTCGCAGTCGCTGGCCTGCAGGGCAGCGTCGCCCAGATCCCGTTCTGGTTCCGCGAGACCCACCTCGCGCTCTCGGTACTCAGTCTCCTCCTCGTCGTCGTCGGGGGTATCGACCACCTGCTTTCGACGCGTGGGCTGTCGATTCTCGGCACGGACTAGGCGCTGGCGGGCGCCTGAACCGACTCCGCGTCAGATGTTCCGGTCGGGAGAGTGCCGTGCCCGACCGGAGCGTCGGACTACCCCTCGACCGTCACCGAGACGTCCGAGAAGTCGATGAAGGCCGTCTCGTAGCCCTCGTGACGGGAAATCTGTGGCGGCGTGTCGACCGAAATCGTGAGCTCGTCCCCGGGGCCGATGTCGGCGACGGCGCCGTAGTGAGCGCCCAGGCCCGGATCGACGGTGGCAGTGAGTTCGCCGTCGAAGACGGTCGTCCCATCGCGAGTGACCGTCGCCGAGAGCGCGGCCATCGGGATCGGATAGCGGTTGTACGGCGTCCGCATCGAGACCGCGAGGTACGACGGGTCGCCGTCTGTCTCTGCGCCCCCGGCCGCTGTGTCGACTCCCGAGGGGACCTCGTCCAGTCGTGAGACGAGGAACGTGGCGTCACCGCTCTGTCCCTCGCCGACGACGGTCCCGGGCATCGCAGCAGTGTCCGGCGCGCGGGAGACCGGCATCATGTCCATCTCCATCGGATCGAGCGCGTCTCGCTCGCCCTGTCTGTCCGGGAGCGTCTCGTAGGAAATCTGTTCCTCCAGCGCGGACTTGTCGAACTCCAGCGTGAACGTCGCCGTCCCGCTCTCGCCGAAGCGTTCACTGAACCCTCCGGTTCGACGCATCGAGAGCGGCGGGACCGTGATCTCGACGTCGTAGACGCCCGTGCCGTCGAGCGAGAGGTTGTCGCCGGCGTGGATGCCCATGTTCTGGGAGAGCATCGGCCAGAGGGACTTGCCGCTCGTGATCGACTCCCCGTCTTTCGTGATCGTCGCCCGGATCGCACCGTTGGGCAAAACCATCCCGGTGTCACGGTCCCAGACGGTCGTCATGAGGTGTACCGAGTCGTCGCCGCTGATCTCGACCTTGTTCGTCCGGTCGCCGTTGACCAGCCAGAAACGGTGAGGAAAGCTGTAGCTGAGTGCGAGCATGTACTCGCCCGCCATCTGCATGTCGACCATCTGCATGCCCTCGACGTGGCTGGGGACGTACACCGCATCGGGGCGGTCCTCGACGAGCGGGGGCGACCGGGCCGAGCGCGTCTGGAACATCGACCGACAGCCAGCCAGGCCCACCGAGGCCACCGCCCCCGTCGTCGCGAGGAACCGTCGTCTGTCCATGCTCGGCGCTAATAGCCAGACGGAAAAACGGCTTCTGGTCTGCGATTCGAACCCCGACAGTCCGCCGGCTGAGTCCGGACCGAACCCCCCTCGTTACGGCCGCGGCGTCGGGAGTGAACGGTGCTCGCGGGGCGGGAGGAGGTAGTTGCCGCGCCGGCGGAGGTTGATGTACTGGAGGATGCCGTTGTTGGCCCGCTGGCCGACGGCGGCCTCCTCGGCCACCTCGGTGCCGTTCATCGCCTCTCGCGTCTCGACGAAGTCGCCGATGCGCTCTTGCAGGGAGAGAAAGTGCAGGCCTGCGCGGTCGCCGTCCGTCGAGTCGAAGTCCCGCCGGAGGATGATCGGCTCCCCGTCCTCGCGGACGGTCGCGGTCTTTTGCGAGTGGCCGACCACGCCCTCCTCGCGGGCGTCACTGGCCAGGTCCTCCGCACAGGCCTCGACCCCGGTGTCGTCGCCGAGGTTCTCACCGACGCCCTCGACCGCGCCGTTCTGGGCGTGAGCGGGGCAGAACATCGTCGCCTCGCGGTGGAAGCGACTGTCCTGCTCGTACCACTGCTCGAGATTGAGGTCCATCCGCGAGACGTGCTGGGTGGTCCCGCCGGCGAAGGGGCCCGACTCGATGGTCACGCGGTCCTCGCTGGCCTGGTTGCCCGCGAAGCCCGATTTGAAGCCCATGTACAGCGGGGACTCCTCGGGAACTGGCTCGGTGTCTGGAATCCCGTCGACGTCCTGGTTCTCGGCGGGCAACCCGGTGCCGACGAAGCCGGTGCGGCGGTTCGACCCGCCCTCGGCCAGCGTGGCCCGCTCGAAGACGCCCTCGAAGGTGGCGTCCATCTCGCGGCCGTTGACAGCGTCCGATTCGCCCAGCAGGCCCTCCTCGGCGGCGAGGACGACCGAGCCGTAGTCGCTGGCGAGGTGGACGACCGCGTCGGCGTCGTCGGGGACCGGGTCCTCGAACGGGGCCAGGGGTTCGGGCTCGGGCAGGTCGACGGTCTCCGGGAGTGGCTCGTCGAACCGGTCGAAGTACGCCGGTGCGTAGCCCACGGTGAAGAGCAGTCCCACCTCGCCGTCCTCGGTCCGCCGTGGGTACGCGTGTTCGAGCGACTGGAGAGCGGTCTCGACGGTCTCGCGGTCCTCGGCCCCGGGCAGTCCGTCGTTCGCGTAGTCCAGATACAGCACCAGGTGATGGCGCGGCGCGACGTGGTTCCCGTGGTCGTCGGTCGAGAGGGCACCGTTCCAGGCGTGCTGGCGCTCGGGAAGTCCCGAGAGGTCGTCCGGCCCGGTCGAGAGATCGGGATTCTCCCGGTCCAGACAGGCCGACAGCGCCGACGCGCCGCCGATGGCGACGGCGGCCTTGACGAACGACCGGCGGGAGATCCCGCGTGAACGACTGGGTGGCATCGGCGATGCTAGTGACTGGTGGGACAAACCCGTTCTGATCGGTGGTCGGATTCGCGGGCCTGCCGCCCCAGCCGTGTCCTACCCGACGATCGGTTGGGACACGATCCAGAGCGAGAGGACGGTGTACCCGACCATCACGAGGACGAACGGGGCGTGCCCTCGGCGACTGGGTGTCCCGGGGCCGTACCGCGCCGTCGCGACGCGGTGGGCCGCAACGACCGCGATCAGGTGGCCGACGACGACGAGCAGGACCTGCGACCACCAGAAGGCGCCGACAGTGAGGCCGGCCAGCGGGCGGACCGGATGCGGGTCGCCCCCGAGGGCGAGCGCGCGGAGGACCCCTGCCGTCTGACCGATGTTCGCCGCAACGAACGGGTAATTGTGGGCCACCTCGTAGGCGGCCGCGATGGGAACGACCGTCCCGCCGAAGGCCGCTGCCGCCGCCTGCCTCCGCGAGTGGGTCCGTTCGGCAGACTCGACTCGGGTCGGCCTGCCCAGGTACTCGGCCAGCACCGCTGCGGCCGCGAACGTCACGAGCGCCGCAGCCAGCCCGACCACGTACAGCGTCACGCTCGCGAGCCCGACGCCGAGGACGTCGCGGGCCGACGCGAGAAGCGTGCGATAGGTCCGCGTCGCGGTGAAGCCGTCGAAACTGACCGTGTAGACGGCTGCGACGACGAACGCGACGAGCGACGGGTCCCGCAGCGTTCGGGACACCGCGACCCAGGGCGGGCGGTATCCGACTGCGAGACCGCCCGCGTCCGTCCGTTCGACGGCCAGCGGTGCGACCCGGCCCAGCAGGTCGAACAGGACGGTCAGGGCGTCGGCCCGCTCGAACCACGTCCGGCCGTACATGACCGCACCGAGGAGCATGACGGCGGCGTAACCGGCAGCGACGGCAACCGTCGTCGCCGGGGAGCGAGTGGCGACGGTCAGATTTTCCAGAATCCCGACGCCGAGGACGAACCCGACGACCGCCGGCCAGGCGGCCAGTCGGTCCGGATACTCGCCGGCGATGGCGAGTTCGCGGCCTTCCAGCGCGACGAGCGCGTCGTAGCACGTCTCCCACGGGGAGAGGACGCGCCAGGGCGACCCGACGGCGATAGCGAGCAGGCCGACGCCCTTGAGCACGAGCGGCCACACGACGAGCGTCGCCAGGTTCGCCGTGGCGACCTGACGGCCGAGGAGTCCGTGCGCGAGCGCGCCAGCAAACAGCGCGAGGAAGCCGACGCGGAGGGCGAGACTGAGGGGACGGACCACGTGACTCTGGAGGGAAGCGACCGTCCGGGCTGGCGAGTCTTGGGCGGTGTCGACCGAACGCGTGGACTCCCGGTCGGCGACGCCGAGCCACAGCGCCGTCAGGCCCACCGTCGCCCCGGCACCGGCGAACACCATCGGGAGCGGGACCGGCGCAGTGAACTCCCGAGCGGTGAGTTCGTGGGCACTCGCGAGTCCGGCCGTCGCGGCGACTGCGAGCGTCGCGAGGAGGGCGACGACGGCCGGGCGCGCGAGCGCCCATCGCCTGGACTCGCGAGCGGCCCGCCGGTCGCCGTCCCGTGACATACCCGAGATTCGGGTCACCGCTGGCAAAGAGGCTCTGGTCCCCGCTCGACCGACGTCGGAAGGACTTTGCCCGCCCGATGGTGAGGCGAGGGTAATGCGAGTCCGGACGGTCGCCGCACTGGTCGTCTTCCTCCTTGCCCTGACGGGCGCCGGTGCGGCGGCGCTCTGGACGCTCCCCGGTTCGGGCGGCGAGGTGACCGAACTGTGGGTCAGCGACACCGTGCGGGAGAACGAATTCAATCACCACGGCGTCGGCGCCGCCGACGGCGTCGTGGTCGCCCCCGTCACCGGACGCCGCGGACAGACCGGCCTGACCGAACGGACCTGCTCGCTCAACCGCCTGGACCGCCAGGACGGGAGCGTGCGATGGTGGACCGGCGTCCCACCGACGCGCTGTTTCAGTCACGCGCTCACCAAACCCGCCGTCGCCGACCTGAACGGCGACGGCAAACTCGAAGTCGTCGCTGGGACCACCGAGAACGAGACAGTCGTCTATGACGCCACAGACGGTCGAGCGCTGTTCCGGATCCCGATGCGGGCCTACGGCTACGCCCAGCCGACGGTCGCCGACCTGCTGGGCGACGAGCACCCCGAAATCGTCGGCAGTGACATCGCTGGAGACGTCTTCGTCGCCAGTGCCGACGGGAGCGTTCGCTGGCGAGGGACCGTCTCGGGGCTCGTCTACGCCTCGCCGGTCGTACACGACCTGGACGGCGATGGGAGTCGCGAGGTTCTCGTCGCCAGCAGGGACACCACCGTCGCATTCGACGCTGGAGGCACCGTCCAGTGGCGCCGCGGGGTGGGCGCGAACGACGTCGCGGTAGCGACCGTGGGCGACGATCCGACCATCGTCGTGGCCGGTAACGACGGCATCGTCGCCCTCGACGGGTCGACCGGCGACGTCGTGTGGAACCGGACGGCCAGTGGATCGCCGGCACTCGGGGCACTCGCCGACGGTGACGGCGACGGCACGCCCGAAGCGTACGTCAGCGAAGCCGGCTCGACTGTCCGTGCGGTCGACGCCTCGGACGGGGACGAGGAGTGGCAGACCCGCCTCGCGACCGCCAACGGGTCGGTCACGCCACCGGCCGTCCTCGCAGACCTCGACGGCGACGGAACCCCGTCGCTCGTCGCCGCAACCAACGGTGGGACTGTCGCGGTCCTGGACCCCGAAACCGGCGCCGAACGGGCCGCCTACGAGCGAGACCTGCCTCTCTGGACCGGTGTGACGCCGGCGAACCTCACCGCCGCGCCGGGTGAGGAACTCCTCGTGCGCTACGGCGACGGCCGCGTGGTCGCGCTCGAATACGAGTCGTGAGCGGTCGGCGGTCGGCGGTCGGCGGTCGGCGGTCGGCGGTCGGCAGTCTTGCAGGCGGCCTGCTCACGCGAGCGAGATGTCGAGGTAGAGCATCACGATGATCCCGACGATAGTGCCGAGCGTCGCGACCCGCTCGTTGCCCCGGAGGTGGGTCTCGGGGACGATCTCGTCGCTGATGACGAACAGCATCGCCCCCGCCGCAAACCCCATCGCGCAGGGG
>ENA-ORCR01000614-ORCR01000614.1-marine-metagenome-genome-assembly--contig:-NODE-614-length-16748-cov-7.715554_pt1 | contig 16748 bp, 13 predicted proteins | sample MGYA00237782_ERZ508514 | MGnify/ENA primary metagenome ERZ508514 (study PRJEB26185, sample SAMN06268960) | marine metagenome | isolation source: Eden Landing Ponds, San Francisco, CA, USA | place...
CGACCGGCTCGTGGTCCTCGTCGTCGCGCAGCGCGAGCGCGGTCCGAAGCGCCGACCCCCGCTCGGCGTTCGACAGTCCGAAGCTCCGGTCGGCGACGAGCCGGCCGAGACAGGCGTCGCACACCGGCCCCGTCCCGGTCGCCCGCGCCGCGACCTCGAGTACGTCCATACGGTCCCCAGCGTCCCCCGTGGTAACTGTCTTACTACATCGCGAGCGCCCCGGCTCCCGCGAGACGCTCGGCCGGTCCCGGCCGACTTAAGAGGATTCGCGTCGTTTCGCCGGGCGTGAACGAGTCGGCCTCGCGCGAGGAGAAGCTGGAACTCGGTGTCGAGCTACTGGCTCACCTCGAACACGAGGAGCTGACGCTGCCGGCCGCGATCGACCGGATCGAGACGGTGACGACGAGCCCCTCGCTCACCCGCGAGATCCTCGACGCCGCCGAGAAGCGTGGCGTCATCGAGCGCGAGAACGCCCGCCTCCGGGTCCAGCGCGGCGGGACGTACGTGAACTACGAGAGTCAGGTGACCCAGCGCGACGGGGAGTTCGAGTGCCGCCGCTGCGGGACGACGATCACGACCGGCCACTTCGTGAAACTCGACGCCGGCGAACTCGGGCCCTTCGGCTCCTCGTGTATCCGGAAGGTCACCGGGCGCGACGACGACGCTGACACGGAGTAGCTGTTACGGGTGGCATTCACTCGGCACAGGAACTTGGTGAGCGATAGCGGGAGTGAGTGTTGCAGATCGGTGGTGAAAAGTCGATATTTAAAAGGGGATGAGCGACTTCGATGATCGCTTATAAATAACTGCGGCGATGCGATGGCGCGCCCCGGTGAGCGGCCCGGAGGGCCGTGAACCGACGGTGCGAGGGAGTCGGCGCGGCGCTTATAAGCGCCGCGCCGACGAGGTTGGGGAGGCGTGAGGCTGTGCGGTTCGGTTGGGTGGGACTCAAAGGGGCAGCCGGTGAGGCGGGCGCAGGCGTTCACGAGAGCAAAGCTCTCGTGAGCCAATCAGAACGCTTCGCGTTCTGATGACGACACAAGGACCGCAAGGAGGGAGCGCTAGCGACCGACTGAGGACCGCAGCGAGCGTGCGCCCGCCTCACCGGCTGGGGCTTTGGAAGTGTTCACCGCAGAGTCACTAATCAGTTATAAACAGCCGACAGCAACACCGCTCGATCCTTTATAAATAACCGATCAGCCGAAGTGATACACATATACACCCAACCGCTCGCTGATCTGTCTGTACTGACCGAACCCGGATCGAGATCCGTCACCCACTGAGAGGTCCGACGGAGCCGTCAAACAGGACGCCGCCGGTTCAACCCTCTAACGCCTCGATGTCGTCGAGGATCTCCACCGCGTGGTCCTCGGGGGAGACGCCCTCGTAGGCGAGCGCGATCGTTCCCTCCGAGTCGATCACGTACGTGTTCCGGAACACGCCGTCGAAGGTGTTCCCGAACATCTGCTTCTCGCCGTAGGAGTCGTACGCGCTCGCGACCTCGCCGTCGGGGTCCGAGAGCAGCGTGAACGGGAGGTCGTACTCCTCGGCGAACGGTTCGAGGTCGTCGACGGGGTCGTCGCTGATCCCGACGACCGCGACGTCGGCGCCTTCGAAGGCGTCCCACTCGTCGCGGAAGCCGCACGCCTCGGTCGTACAGCCCGGCGTGTCGGCGCGGGGGTAGAAGTAGACGACCGTGTAGCGCGCCGCGGACGGATCGACGGTGACGGCGTCGCCGTGCTGGTCCGACAGCGCGATCGCGGGTGCGGAATCGCCTGGTTCGAGCATACACACCGTGGTTTCGCCCGAGTATTAGGACGTTCGGTCCGGTTCCTTTTTACCCGCCACAGTCATGGAGTCGGTATCGATGGTGTGGCAACCGACGCCGTACACGGCCCCGTTGCTCGTGGCGGCGCTCGCGTCGTTTTCCTTCGCCGCATACGCCGTTCGGAACCGGTCACGCGGAGAGACGCCGATCGTGGGGAGCTTCATCGGAGTCACGGTCGCCAGCGGGATCTGGTCGCTGGCGTACGCGGCGCAGCTATCGGCGACGACGCTCGAAGCGACCCTCCTGTGGAACCGCCTCGTCTGGGTCGGGGTCGGGGCGCTCGCCGTCGCCTGGCCGGCGTTCGTGTTCGCGTACGTCGACTGGACGGCGTGGCTCCGACCCCGTCGGATCGCCCTCCTCTGTCTCGTTCCCGCAACTGTTGTCGGCGGCGTCTTCTTGGTCGGCGCCGACCCGCTTTTTTACACGTCTCCCTCGCTGGACGGCGCGAACGGATTCCTCATCATGGAGTACCTGCCGACGCCGGCACTCATCGGCTTCATGACGTACTGCTACGCCGTGAACCTGTTCACCTTCGGCGTCCTCGGCTACGTCGCGCTCGCCCGCGACGGCGTGTTCCGACGGCAGGCCGCGCTGCTGCTCGCCGCCGGCGCCGCGCCGACGACGGTCGGCGTCGTCGGGATCGCAGGGGGTCTCGGGCCCATGTTCGTCGATCTCACGCCCGTGACGTTCGCGGCCACCTCCGGCCTGCTCGGCTGGGTCGTGTTCCGCTACCGCCTCCTCGACCTCTCGCCGATCGCCCGCGACGCGGTGTTCTCGAACCTCTCTGACGGCGTCGTCGTCGTCGACGCCAACGGGCGCGTCGTCGACTTGAACCAGCCGGCACGCCGGCTGTTCCCGTCCGCGGCGGTCGGATGCGAGGTCGAGGAGGCGTTCGAGCGCGCGCCGGCCGTCGTCGATCTGGTCGCGGGGACCGAAAACGACGACGGGGGTACCCCCGGCTACGGAGCCGGGCCGGATCCCGACGACGATCTCAGAGTGACCATCAACGTGGAGTCCGATCCGCGATTTCTGACGGTCGCCGCGCACTCGATCGCGACGAGCAAGAGCGGCGTCGCCGCCGAACCCGGCCCCGGAGTCGGGGGCCGGTCGACGGCGGGCGGGACCGTCCTCCTGTTCCGCGACGTCACCGAGCGCGAGACGCTCCAGCGGCGGTACCGAGCGCTCATCGAGAAGTCGCCGAACGTCATCGCCGTCTGCGGCACCGACGGCCTGCTCCGGTACGTGAGCCCGTCGATAGAACGACTTCTCGGCCACGCACCCGCGGAGATCGAGGGACGACCGGTGATCGATCTGGTTCACCCCGACGACAGACGCGAGGCACAGCGCGCGTTCGAGCGCGCCTTCGAGACCGACGAACAGCAGTCGCTCGATCACCGGATCGCACACGCGGACGGGAACTGGCGCCGGTTCGAAACGGTGGTCGAGCGCCTGTTCGGGGACACCGAAGAGGTGGTGATAACCGCGACCGACGTGACCAAGAGCCGGCGGTACGAACAGCGGCTCCAGGTCCTCAACCGGGTCCTCCGACACGACCTCAAAAACGACACGAACGTCATCGGCGGGTACGCCGACCTCCTGCGCGACCACGTCGGCGACGAGGGCGACGAGTACCTCGACGTCATCGACCGGAAGGTGGAGACGCTGACGCACCTCAGCGATCAGGCTCGCGAGATCGACGTGGCGCTCCACAGCGACGGGGCGCGCGCGGAGATCGACCTGTCGCCGCTCGTCACGCGGCTCTGCGACTCGCTGGAGTCGTCGTTCCCGGAGGCGACGGTGACGGTGTCAACGCCCGACGGGGCGGTGGTGTGTGCGGACGAGCTGTTGGAGTCCGCGATCCGGAACGTGTTGGAGAACGCGGTCGTCCACAACAACGGAGACCAGCCGATCGTCGAGGTAGCGGTCGACCGGGACGGCGGCGGCTACCGGATCGCCGTCGCGGACAACGGCCCGGGGATCCCGCCGGTCGAGCGGAGCGTGTTCTCCGAGGCCCGCGAGACGGCGCTCGAACACGCGAGCGGGCTCGGCCTCTGGCTCGTCCACTGGATCGTCACCGAGTCCGGCGGAGACCTGGAGATCCACACGCGCGAACCGACGGGAACGCTGATCACGATGTGGCTCCCGACGCCCGACGGCGCCGCCGCGGAAGAGCCCGAGGCGGCGGATCAAGCGGAGGCAGCGGACCAAGCGGAGACAGCAGAAGAGCCCGAGGCGGCGGATCAAGCGGAGGCGGCGGAATATACGAATGCGACCGCCGAAGACGAGAAGGGACGAGGAGGCGGTCATCGACCGCCAGCCGACAACTAGCGGTTCTCTCCCGCTCGTCCGCGGCCCAGATCCGTGATCCGCCGTGGTTCCGGTCCGACGCGCTGCGGCCCTCGAACGCCCTCCGCAACCTCTTTGCGGTCGGTCGCCGAATTCGGAGACATGAGCCACGGATCCCTGGACGACGACGCGGTCGAGAGCTATCGGGAGGCCGGTGCCGTGCTGGTCGAAGCGATGAACGAGGCCCGCGAGATGGTCGAACCGGGGCGGACGCACCTCGAGGTCGCCGAGTGGACGGAGGACTTCATCCGGGAGCAGGGCGCGGGGCTCGCGTTCCCCGTCAACATCAGCGTCGATCCCGAGGCCTCCCACGCCACCCCGGGCCGCGACGACGAGGTCGAGTTCGGCGAGGAGATGGTGTGTCTCGACGTCGGGGTCCACGTCGACGGCTACATCGCCGACGCCGCGGTCACGGTCGACCACACCGGGACTCCCGAGTTGGTCGAGGCCGCCGAGATGGCCCTGGAGGCCGCCGTCGACGAGGCCGGGCCGGGCGTCGAGGTCGGCGTCGTCGGGGAGGCGATCGAAGACGTGATCCGCGGCTACGGCTACACGCCCGTCCTGAACCTCTCCGGGCACGGCGTCGAGCGCTACGACGCGCACACGGGGCCGACGGTCCCGAACCGGGGCGTCGACCGCTCCGTCGAACTGGAGCCCGGACAGGCGGTCGCCATCGAGCCGTTCGCCACCGACGGTCGCGGGAAGGTCGGCGAAGGGACCGACGAGGAGATCTTCGAACAGCAGGGCTCCGCGAGCGTCCGCGACCGCCGCGCGCGACAGGTCTTAGAGGAGATCGAGGCGTTCGACGACCTCCCCTTCGCGGCGCGGTGGCTGGAGAGCGACCGCGCCGAGATGGCGCTGCGCCGGCTGAAGCAGGCGAACGCGGTGAAGGGGTACCCCGTCCTGAAGGAGGCCGACGACGCCCTCGTGAGCCAGGCGGAGCACACTCTCCTGATCACCGACGACGGCGTCGAGATCACGACCGCGGGCATCCACGACTTCGACGGCTGATGGATCGGATCTACGCGCCGTGGCGCATCGAGTGGGTCGAACGGGACTCCGACCCGATCGACGGCTGTCCGTTCTGCGTCCTGCCCGAGCGCGACGACGACCGCGAGTCGCGGATCGTCGCCCGCACCGAGCGCAACTACGTCCTGTTGAACAACGCGCCGTACAACCCGGGCCACGCGATGGTGGTGCCCCGCGAGCATCACGAGGACCCGACCGACCTCGACGAGGCGAGCCTGCTCGACCACGCGAAACTGAAGGCGGCGACGCTCGCGGCGCTGCGCCGCGACGTCGACCCCGACGGCGTCAACACCGGACAGAACCTCGGCGCCTCGGCCGCCGGCGGCTCGATCGACCACCTCCACACCCACGTGGTCCCGCGGTGGGACGGCGACACGAACTTCATGCCCGTCACGGGCGACACGAAGGTGATCGTGGAGGCGATCGACCGCACCTACGAGCACCTCCACGCCGGCTTCGCCGCCGGCGACGACGTGGTCGACTCGGGCGACGCCGACGCCGGCGAGGCGGTCGAACTCGACTTCGACGTCTGAGGTGACAGGCTGTCGAAGGTGCCTTCTTCGAGATGTTCTCGGTTGAGACCGTTTGTCGTCGAAGACCGCTTCTTGATCGATGACGGGAGTGGGTATTGCAGATCGGTGGTGGCAAGAGCGTATTTAAATAGAGCTGAGTGACTTCGACGATCGGTTATAAATAACCGAGGCGGTGGCGCGCGCCTGTGAGCGCCCTTTGGGCGCGAACAGCGCCGCGCGAGGGAGTCGCGAGCGAAGCGAGCGACGAGGCTGGGGAGGCGTGAGGTGCGGTGCTGTGCGGTCGGGGTGGGGATCAAAGGGGCAGCCGCGCTCGGCGAACCCCAGCGACGTAAGCACCGCAGCGAGCTGTGGGAGCCGATCGCGGCTGGGGCTTTGGAGGCGTTCACCGTCGATCCAGCGTCAACGGTTTATCAATGAACGCCTGCGACTTTTGAGGGTCCACCTTAACGACCGGCAGACGCACTCTCGACCGCGCCGAACCGCCGTCTGACCAGCCAGTACGCGACGGGGAGACAGCAGGCGAACGCGACCGGCCAGACGGTCAACTGCGAGGTCGGATCTGGCGGCGAGACGAGGGCCCCGGCGACGAATCCGCCGAAGCCGGCGACGGCGACGGTGGCGGCGGCCCGCTCCCACCGGGACGGCGGGTACCTGCGGGACCGTCCGCGACGCCACCAGAAGAGGTAATAGAACAGCATCACGCCAGAAACCGGCGCGAGAACGCCCCAGAACCACGGACGGCCGCTTCCCCGGGCGTGCGCGTCGAAGTTGACCCACATTCCGATCGCGACCAAGAAGAGCGGGAAGAGCAGCACTCCGACTACGACGACGGGCGTGAACTGGAGGGACACGACTCCACCTGTGTCCGGACGATAGGTAGGTCTTCGCCCCGAAACGAGACGATCCGCTGTGACCGATTCCCCGCCGTCGTCCGCGTAGCCGCGCCGCTCAAGTGTCTCCCCGCCCAACGACGCGTATCGTGAGCGACGCCGACTCCCCCCTCTCGGAGGACCGCCCGACCGTCGACCGCCCCCTCCGCGTCGACGCCCCGTTCGAGCCCGCGGGCGACCAGCCGGAGGCGATCGAAGGGCTCGTGGAGGGGTTCGAGTCGGGCGCCGACAAGCAGACCCTCCTCGGCGTCACCGGCTCCGGGAAGACCAACACCGTCTCGTGGGTCGCCGAGGAACTCGATCAGCCGACGCTCGTCTTGGCCCACAACAAGACGCTCGCGGCCCAGCTGTACGAGGAGTTCCGCGAGCTGTTCCCGGACAACGCCGTCGAGTACTTCGTCTCCTACTACGACTACTACCAGCCGGAGGCGTACGTCGAGCAGACGGACACGTTCATCGACAAGGAGATGTCGATCAACGAGGAGATCGACCGGCTGCGCCACTCCGCGACGCGCTCGCTCCTGACGAGAGACGACGTGATCGTGGTCGCCAGCGTCTCGGCCATCTACGGGCTGGGCGACCCGGGGAACTACCGCGACATGGCGCTCCGCCTGGAGGTCGGCGAGGAGGTGGGACGCGAGGAGCTGCTCGCTCGGCTCGTCGACCTGAACTACGAGCGCAACGACGTGGACTTCACGCAGGGCACGTTCCGCGTTCGGGGCGACACCGTCGAGATCTACCCGATGTACGGGCGGTACGCGGTCCGGGTGGAGCTGTGGGGCGAGGAGATCGACCGGATGCTCAAGGTCGACCCGATGAAGGGGGAGGTCGTCTCGGAGGAGCCCGCCGTCATGCTCCACCCGGCGGAGCACTACTCGATCCCGGACGACCAACTGGAGCAGGCGATCGCGGAGATCGAGGACCTGCTGGAGAAACGGGTCAGCTACTTCGAGCGGCAGGGCGACCTCGTGGCGGCCCAGCGCATCGAGGAGCGCACCACCTTCGACATCGAGATGCTCCGGGAGGCGGGCTACTGCTCCGGGATCGAGAACTACTCGGTCCACATGGACGACCGCGAGTCGGGCGACGCCCCGTACACCCTCCTCGACTACTTCCCCGACGACTTCCTCACCGTCGTCGACGAGTCCCACCAGACGATCCCGCAGATAAAGGGCCAGTACGAGGGCGACAAGTCGCGGAAGGACTCGCTGGTCGAGAACGGGTTCCGGCTCCCGACCGCCTACGACAACCGCCCGCTCACCTTCGAGGAGTTCGAGGGGAAGACCGACCGCACGCTCTACGTCTCGGCGACGCCCGGCGACTACGAGCGCGAGACTTCAGACCGGATCGTCGAGCAGATCGTCCGCCCGACCCACCTCGTCGACCCGAAGGTGGAGGTGACCGAGGCGACGGGGCAGGTCGAGGACCTCCTCGAACGGGTCGACGAGCGGATCGAGCGCGACGAGCGCGTCCTCGTCACCACCCTCACCAAGCGGATGGCCGAGGACCTCACGGAGTACTTCGAGGAGGCCGGGATCGACGTGGCGTACATGCACGACGAGACGGACACCCTCGAACGACACGAGATCATCCGCGACCTCCGGCTGGGCAACATCGACGTGCTCGTCGGCATCAACCTGCTCCGCGAGGGGCTCGACATCCCGGAAGTCTCCCTCGTCGCCATCCTCGACGCCGACCAAGAGGGGTTCCTCCGCTCGACGACGACCCTCGTCCAGACGATGGGGCGGGCCGCGCGCAACGTCAACGGCGAGGTCGTCCTCTACGCCGACCGGGTGACCGACTCGATGGAAGCGGCCATCGAGGAGACCCAGCGCCGCCGCGAGATCCAACTGGAGTACAACGCCGAGCACGGCTACGAGGCGACCACCATCGACAAGCCGGTCGGCGAGACGAACCTCCCGGGGTCGAAGACCGACACCTCGTCGGTCAGCGTCGGCGACGTCGAGAGCGAGGCGGAGGCGAAAGCGCAGATCGAGGCGCTCGAAGAGCGGATGGACGAGGCCGCGAGCAACCTGGAGTTCGAACTGGCGGCCGACATCCGCGACCGGATCGCGGAACTCCGTCGCGCGTTCGAACTCGACGGCGGCGACGACGGCGTGCCGGCGCCGATGGTCGACGAGTAACGGTCTCTCTTCGTCCGTCTCCCCTCTTTCACTCCACCGACTCCCCTCTTCCCCCCACCGACTCCCTCTTCCACCCCACCGACTCCGATTCTCACGCGGCGAAAGCCGCGACGACGGGGTTTTTATCCGCGACCGTCGGAACGCGTCACATGAAGCGCCGCGCGGTGGTGGCTGGGCTCCTCGCCGCGGCCAGCGCGGGCTGTGTCGATCGCCTCCACGACCTCGCGGCGTCGACGCCGCGGGACCTCGCGGTTCGGAGCCGCTACGTCGACGGCAACCCGCTCGTCGAGGGACAGAGCGTGCGTTCGCTGCCCGAGGAGCTTCAGACGCACGCCGCCTCCTTCCAGTCGAAATCGGGGGCGAAAGGGGCGATACTCCCGGACCAGCCGGAGACGCTGGCGTTCGTCGAGGCGACCTCGTTCGTCGACGACGGCGGCGAATCGGTGCTCGTCGTCGCCCAGCGGCTCACCGTGCCCGAGGTCAAACTCCGGTTGGGGTCGATCAGCCGAACCGGGGATCGCTCTCTCCGCGTCGCGGTCGATATCGCGGGTGTCCGCGGCGAGGTCGAGACCGACGACCCCGTGGTGAAGACCCTCCTCCTGCGACTGACGGACGAGCAGGGGCCGCCCGAACGCGTCATCGTCTCGATCGAGGGCGACCGCGCCGGCGTGACGATCTGAGGCGGACGGGCTCCCGGCTGTGAGTTCACCGGTCGAACCCCGTTCGAGTCCCGCGATCGTTTAGTGGATCGGGGGCCTCACGCCGGTATGGCTTCCCTTCGTCGTCGTCTCATCGGAGTCGCGCTGCTCGCGTCCGCCGCGGTCGCGTTCGCGCTCGCCAGCACGGTCACGCCTGCGTTTCTCCCCGGGTCGGCGACGGGTTCGGGCGCCCCCCCGTTCGTCACGCCGACCCCGCTTTCCGCGTTTACCGCGCCTGCGCTTCTCGCGGCCGGATCGGTGCTGCTCGTCGCCGGCGTCACCGCGGTCGCGGCCGTCGACCTTTCCGCGCGCCTCGCCCTCCTCACGCCCGTGATCGGTGCTCTCGTTGCGATCGCGTTCGCTCTCGGCATCCCGCACGATCCGATGGCGTCACTCGACGCGATCACCGAGTCGGGGACGCTCGCGATGATACGCTCCGGGGTACCAGCCGCGGTCGCGGCCGGCGCCGTCGCCGGGGCGACGGTCGCGCCCGTGGTCCGGGCCGCGACGACGGAGGACACGATCACGCTGCTCGTCGGCGCGGTCCTGCTGCTGGTCTCGGTCGCGACCGCGTCCGACGCCCCGCTCTCGCTCGGTGCCGGGGGCGTCGCCGGTGTCGCCGCGGTCGGTGCGCTCTGGGCGGTCGATCCGGCGACGTGGCGGCCCTGATCGCGCGACTCCACCGAAGTTGGAGGCGTCGCCGGCGCCGCCACCCTGTCCCAAGCGATCGATCCGGCGGGTGAGAACCGCAGTCCGCCGCGTGTCCGGAGTCGCGCTACGCGGACCTCGTGCGCCGGTAAACAAGCTAACTTGTTTTACTGAAATCCTGTTGGTAATATTTATACCGGTGGAGCCGGAGTTGTCTGACACGGCTCGAACGGGAGTCACCGCCGATTGCGGCCGATAGCCGTGCTTCCGCGACGATCGGGACGGGACCCGCGAGTGGCGACGCTGTCGATCGGTCCGCGGTGGAACTGACTCGATCAGTCCGCAGTGAAACGGACTCGACCAGTTCGCGCGGACGGACCGAACGAGCCGGACACACCGGATACACCATGAGTACGACGACACACGACACCGCGGTTCGCGACCTGCTCGACCGGGCTCGGGCGGGCCACGAGGACGTACTGGACGACGACGAACGCGACCGGCTCGTCGACGAGATCGAGCGGGCGCTGTACGACGGCGCCACCCCCGACGAGGTCGCCGAGGCGACGGTCGACGCGCTCACGGCGCGCATCGAGCGGGACCCCGCCTACGACGCCGCGGCCGCCCGCGTCGCCCGCGACGACTACTTCAGGCGGGTGACCGGCGATCGCCCGCCGGCGGACGGCGACGCGCTCGCGTCGACGTACCGCGACTCCTTCCGCGAGGCCGTCGATCGGGGACTCGACGCGGACCTGCTCGACGAGCGGATGGGCGAGTACGACCTCGACCGGCTCGCCGACGCGATCGAGCCGGAGCGGGACGAGCTGTTCGACTACACCGCGCTCGACACGCTCGAACAGCGGTACTACCTCCGGGAGGCGGACGCGGAGCCGTTCGAGCTCCCGCAGGTCTTCTGGATGCGGGTCGCGATGGGCGTCGCGCTGCAGGAAGCGGAGTCGGAGCGAGAAGCACGCGCCGAGGAGTTCTACGAGGTCCTCTCCACGCTGCGGTTCGTCCACTCGACGCCGACGCTGTTCCACGCCGGCACGACCCACCCGCAGCTCTCCTCATGTTACCTCACGACCGTTCCCGACGACCTGGAGGGGATCTTCGACGCCTACAAGGAACACGCCAAGCTCTCGAAGTGGTCCGGCGGCCTCGGCAACGACTGGACCCCGCTCCGGGCCGACGGCGCGCTGGTCTCCTCGACCGGCGTCGAGTCCACCGGAACCGTCCCGTTCCTCAAGATATCGAACGACGTGACCGGCGCGATCAACCGGTCCGGGAAGCGTCGGGGCGCCGCGGCCGCCTACCTCGAGGCGTGGCACCTCGACTTCCCGTCGTTCATCGACCTCCGGCGGAACACCGGCGACGAGCGCCGCCGCACGCACGACATGAACACCGCCGCGTGGGTGCCCGACCTGTTCATGAAGCGGGTCGAGAACGACGCGGAGTGGACGCTGTTCTCGCCCGACGAGGTCCCCGAACTCCACGGGACCTACGGCGAGGAGTTCGAGGAGCTGTACGAGGCGTACGAGGAGGCCGCCGAAAACGGCGAACTCCGGCAGTACGAGACGGTCGACGCGAGCGATCTCTGGCGCGAGACGCTCACCCGACTGTTCGAGACGGGGCATCCGTGGATCACGTTCAAGGACCCCTGTAACGTCCGGTCGCCGCAGGACCACGTCGGCGTCGTCAACTCCTCGAACCTCTGTACGGAGATTACGCTCAACACGAGCGAGGCGGAGACCGCCGTCTGCAACCTCGGCTCAGTGAACCTCGCGCGTCACATGACGTTCCGCGGCGACGCGGAGGCGCACCCCGCCCCCGACGACGTCGCGGTCGCGGCGCGGAGCGGGTCCGACGCCGCGGACGCCCCCGTCGACGTCGGCGTCGACGGCGAGGCGGCCGAACTGGACGCCGAGCTGTTCGCCGACACCGCCGAGACGGCGATGCGGATGCTCGACAACGTCGTCGACCTCAACTTCTACCCGACGGAGAAGGCCGAGCGGTCGAACATGCGACACCGACCGATCGGCCTCGGGATGATGGGGTTCCACGAGGCGCTCCAGCTCGCCCGCGTCCCGATGAACTCCGAACGCGCGCTCGGGTTCGCGGGGCGCGCGGGAGAGCTGCTCGGCTACCACGCGATCGACAACTCCGCGAAGCTGGCGGCCGAGCGCGGCGCCTATGAGACGTTCGAGGGGTCGAAGTGGGACCGCGACATCCTCCCGCAGGACACCCTCGACCTGCTGGCCGACGAGCGCGACCGGGAGATCCCGGTCGACCGCGAGGAGACGCTCGACTGGGACGCGGTGCGGGAGCGGATCGCCGAGCACGGCATGCGCAACTCCAACACCACCGCGGTGGCGCCGACGGCGACGATCTCCACCATCGCCGGCACCTCGCCGTCGATCGAGCCGCTGTACTCGAACCTCTACGTCAAATCGAACATGTCCGGCGACTTCACCGTCGCCAACGAGCGGCTCGTCGCCGACCTCAAGGCCGAGGGGCAGTGGGGAGCCGAGGCGCTCGACCGGCTGAAGTATCGGGACGGCGCGGTCGGCGACCTCGACCTGCCCGGCGACCTCTCGGACCTCTACCGCGGCGCCTTCGAGATCGACCCGCGCCACCAGCTCCGGCTCACGGCGCGACGGGGGGCGTGGATCGACCAGAGCCAGTCGCACAACGTCTTCTTCCCGTCGACCGACGGGTCGCTGCTCACCGACGTGTACGAGACCGCGTGGGAGCTCGGGCTGAAGACGACCTACTACCTGCGCACCCTCGGCGCGTCGAGCATCGAGCAGTCGACCCTCGACATGAGCGAGTACGACGACACGCAGTCTCGCGGCGGAAACGCCGGTTCCGACGGCGGGCCCGGGTTCGTCGACGACGCCTCCGGCGACGACGCCCCCGACGAACCCAATGACCGCTCGACCGGCGACTCGGCAGACGATTCCGAGACCGATCTCCCGACCGTCGAGGACCCGACGTGCGACGCCTGCCAGTAACCGTCGAAGACGAACTCTCACCACCGATGTCCATACTCAACACCGACAGCCAGCACGACCCGAACAAGATCCTCCCCATCGACTACGACTGGGCCCGCGAGTACTACCAGAACGGCGTCAACAACAACTGGGTCCCCGAGGAGATCCCGATGGCGGACGACGTCCACCAGTGGGAGAACGACGAGCTCACCGAGGCGGAGCGCCAACTCGTCGAGTGGAACCTCGGGTTCTTCTCGACGGCGGAGTCGCTGACCGCGAACAACCTCGTGTTGGCCGTCTACGACCACGTCACCGCCCCCGAGTGCCGCCAGTACCTGCTCCGACAGGCGTACGAGGAGGCGATCCACACAGACACGTTCATCTACTGCTGTGACTCGCTCGGCTTCGAGCCGGAGTACCTCTACGGGATGTACGATCGGATCCCGGCCATCCAACAGAAAGACGAGTTCGTCGTCGACCTGACACGGTCCATCGACGACCCGTCGTTCACCGTCGAGACCGACGACGACGTGCGCGAACTCCTCCGGGACCTCGTCGGCTTCTACGTGATCATGGAGGGGATCTTCTTCTACGCCGGCTTCGCGATGATGCTCGCGTTGAAGCGACGCGGGAAGATGGTCGGCGTCGGCGAGCAGTTCGAGTACATCATGCGCGACGAGTCGCTCCACCTGAACTTCGGGGTCGACCTGATCAACACGATCCGCGAGGAGCACCCCGGCGTCTGGACCGACGAGTTCGAGGCGGAGATCGACGAGCTGATCCGCGAGGCCGTCGAACTGGAGTCGACGTACGCCAAGGAGGCGTGTCCGCCGGACCTCATGGGAATGTCCGCCGAGGGGTTCGTCGAGTACGTCGAGTACATCGCGGACCGCCGGCTCACCCAACTGGGCATGGACGAGCGGTTCGACACGGAGAACCCGTTCCCGTGGATGTCCGAAGCCGTCGATCTGAACCGCGAGGCCAACTTCTTCGAGCGGCAGGTCACCGAGTACCAGTCCGGCGGATCGCTGGACTGGTAGGCGGTCGGCGCCGCCGCTCCCGTCAGTCGCTCGGTCGCTCGCTTTCGCTCTCCAGCTCGATGTCGCGGTCGGCCTCGCGCAGTTCCTCTTCCTCCTCCTGACGGGCGAGGTCGACGTCGCGGGCCGTGTCGGCGTCCCGGGTCTCGTCGGTCCGGAGGTCGCTGTCGGCCACCGTGTCGAGCTGTTCGAGGGCGCTCTCGATGTCCTCCAACCCGAGCAGCTTCTCCGTCTCCTCGTCGAACTCCTTGCCCTCCAGCCCCTCCATCTCCTGAACGTCGGAGCCGGAGAGGGCCTTGCCGTAGCGGCCGACGAGGCTGGTGAGCTCCTGCGGGAGGACGAAGGTGGTGGACTCGCCCTTGCCGATCTCTTCGAGGGTTTCCATGCCGCGCTCGATGATGGCGCGCTCGCTCATCGACTCGGCCGAGCGCGCGCGGAGGACGGTCGAAATCGCGTCCCCCTGCGCTTCGAGGATCTGGGACTGCTTTTCACCTTGCGCGCGGATGATGTTCGACTGCTTGTCACCCTCGGCCTGCTCGACCGCGGAGCGGCGTTCCCCCTGCGCTTCGAGGATCATCGCGCGGCGACGGCGCTCGGCGGAGGTCTGCTGCTCCATCGCCTGCTGGACGTCCTTCGAGGGGTTGACCTCGCGGACCTCGACGCTCTCGACGCGGATTCCCCACTCGTCGGTGGGTTCGTCCAGCTCCTTGCGGATCTTCGCGTTGATCTCCTGTCGCTTGTTCAGCGTGTCGTCGAGTTCCATGTCGCCGAGGACGGCGCGGAGGGTGGTCTGCGCGAGGTTCGAGACGGCCTTCTTGTAGTCGTCCACTTCGAGAAAGGCCTTCTTGGCGTCCATCACCTTGATGTAGACGACCGCGTCCGCCGTCACCGGCGAGTTGTCCCGCGTGATCGCCTCTTGGCGGGGAACGTCGAGCGTCTGTGTCCGCATGTCGAACGCGTACGTTCGAGAGACGAACGGCGGAATGAGGTTGATACCGGGTTCGAGCAGTTTCCGGTACTCGCCGAACACGGTGAGCGTCTTCTTCTCGTAGGCGTCGACGATCTCGAACGACTGCCAGAGCGTGACGACCACGAGCAGTAGGAAGAGTAGGCCGACGCTTACCAGGCCGAACCCGAGGCCAGGTTGGAGGGGGATCGGATGCATGTCCCACCCTTGGGCTATCCCGATGTTAATACTTCGCCCGACGTGGGACACAGTTCGCCCGACGTGGGACACAGTTCGCCCGACGTGGGACCAGTCCTCCGCGAATCGCACGGCCCCGACCGCCCGCCGCCGGTCTCCGCGCTCCGCAGATAACAAACCCTAAAACCCGGCTCGGCGACCGATCCCGTATGCATTTGCGGTTCGTCGATCGCCTCGGGCTCGCCGACGCGGTGACGGTGGCGAACGCGGCTGTCGGCTTCCTCGCGGTCGTTGCCGCCACCGCCGACGTCCGGCTCGCGGCCCGTCTCATCCTGCTCGCCGCCGTCGCCGACGGGCTCGATGGCGTCGTGGCGCGCCACCGCGGATCGACCGACGCCGGGCCCTACCTCGACTCGCTCGCGGACGTGGCGTCGTTCGGCGTCGCGCCCGCCGCGCTCGTGGCGTTCGTCGTGCTCGACGCGCGGTCGTTCGCGACCGATCCGGCATTCGTCGTCGCCGGCCTCGGCGCCGCGGCGCTGTTCGTTTCGCTGGCGGTCGCCCGGCTCGGGATGTACACGGCCTACGACACCGACGAGCGCGAGACGGTGGGCGTGCCGACGACGCTGGCGGCCACGGTGCTCGCCGCGGCCGTCATCGCCGGCTACACGACCCCAGCGCTGCTCGTCGCGGCGACCGGCGCGTTCGCCCTGCTGATGGGTTCGACCGTCACGTACCCCGACCTCCACGCGCAAGACGCGCTCGTGATGGGGGTCGTGCAGGCGGCCGTCATCCTCACTCCCCTCGGGCACATGGCCACGTCTCTCCTCCCGGCGTGGATCGGCGAAGGGTTCGCGTTCGCGCTGCTGTTCCTCTCCACCGGCTACCTCGTCCTCGGACCGCGGTTCTACTGGGGAGACGGGATCCGGTCGCCGGGGGACATGGACGACGCGAGAGACGGGACTGACGCGAGAGACGGGACTGACGCGAGAGACGGGACTGACGCGAAAGGCGGGACCGACGCGAGAGACGCCGACGCCGTCGAGGATCGCAGCGCCTGAGGAGTTAGTTCGAAGGGCTGAGCGCTCGGCGTAAACGTCTGAACCACAGAAAAGCGCCGACGGAACCGAAACTGCGTGATCGCGACCGTTACAGCAGGTCGTCGAAGTCCTTGTAGCGGGTGATGTCGACGCCGTCCTCGGTGACGACGGCGACGTTGATCCCGTTACCGGACGCGAGGTCGCGCTCGACGGCGGACTGGATCGCCTTCGCGGCGATCTCGGTCGCCTCGTCGACGCTCACGTCGTCGTGGTACTCCTGTTCGAGGACACCGAGGGCGTACTGTGAGCCCGAGCCGGTGACGGTGTATTCCTCTTCGGTCGTGCCGCCGAGGGCGTCGATGGAGTAGATGTGGGCGCCCTCGTCGTCGACGCCGCCGAGGATCGGCTGGACGATGTAGAACGC
>ENA-ORCR01000615-ORCR01000615.1-marine-metagenome-genome-assembly--contig:-NODE-615-length-16639-cov-2.524091_pt1 | contig 16639 bp, 15 predicted proteins | sample MGYA00237782_ERZ508514 | MGnify/ENA primary metagenome ERZ508514 (study PRJEB26185, sample SAMN06268960) | marine metagenome | isolation source: Eden Landing Ponds, San Francisco, CA, USA | place...
GCACGCCTCCAGCTCGCGCATCAGCAGGCCGTAGGCCGTCTCGCTGACGTTCGGCAGGCCGTAGCCGTCGAGGTTCGGCGCGTAGAATCCCATCTCGCCCATCTTCGGGATGATCTCTTCCGGGAACGTGCCGTCGATCCAGTGTTGCCCCATGTCGTCGATCTCGCCGTCGATGAACGACCGGGCCGAGTCGACGAGCATCCGCTCCTCCTCGGACAGGGTCGACTCCATGTCGAAGTAATCGAGCATACATTCGCTTTCGATCCCAAGGATAAATAAGTATACTCTCGCTCGCCGCCCGGTCGGGAGCGAGCGGCACCGCAGGTGCCCTCAGAGCCCCGATGTCGACACCCGAGGGCGCCCGAGACCGCCTCAGAACCCGGTCGTCCCGTCGAGCAGGTGTTCCTCGACGACGTCCATGTCGAGCTCGATCCCGAGGCCGGGCGCCTCGGGTACGTCGATCCGGCCGTCCTCGATCAGCGGCTCGTCGCGCGCCAGCAGGTCGTCCCACCAGTCGACCTCCAGCGCGTGGTACTCCAGCAGGTCGAAGTTCGGGGTGGCGGCGCCGAGGTGGACGCAGGCCATCGTCCCGACCGGGCTACAGACGTTGTGCGGGGACATCGGCATGTAGTTCTCCTCGGCGCGGTCGGCGATCCGCATCGTCTCCGTGAGCCCGCCGACCGTCGCCGGGTCGGGGGTGACGACGTCGACGCCGTGCTCGTAGATGAGGTCCGACAGCTCGAACACGCGGAACCGGTTCTCGCCGGTCGCGACCGGGGTCCGGGTCGCCTTCGTCACCTCCTTCTGGGCGTCCATGTTCTCCGGCGGGATCAGGTCCTCCAGCCACATCAGGTCGAACTCCTCGAGCTCGTGGGCCAGCCGCTTCGCGCTCTCGACGGAGTAGTCCCAGTGGCAGTCGAAGGCGAGGTCGACGTCGTAGCCGATCTCCTCGCGCACGGCCGCGACGATCTCCTTTTTCTCCCGGATCGCCGCGTTCGTTAAGCGCCCGTTGTACGGGTCGTTCTCGTTATCGGCCGGCAGGTCGAGGTCGAACTTCAGCGCCTCGAAACCCATGTCGGTGACGCGGGCGGCCTCGGCGGCGTACGCCTCGGGGGAGTACGCCTCGGCGTCGGCGTAGGCGGTCGCGCCGTCCTCGACCGCGTACGCCTCGCCGGCGTGGCAGTCGCAGTAGAGCCGGACCTCGTCGCGGTACTTCGACCCGAGCAGCTGGTAGACGGGGAGGCCGAGGATCTTCCCGGCGGCGTCGAGCAGCGCGATCTCGATGCCGGAGGCCGCGGTGACGACCTTCCCGGTCGTCCCGCCGTGGCCCGACATCTCCTGGAAGATGTAGCGCACCAGGCGCTCGACGTCGAGCGGGTTCTCGCCGACGAGGAACCGGTTCGTGTACTCGACGAGCTCCGGGACGCCGCCGCCGCGGTACGCCTCGCCGATCCCGGTGACGCCGGCGTCGGTCTCCACCTTGATCAGGTTCCACTCGAAGTTCCCCTCGACGACGCAGGCGTCGAGGCCGGTGATCTGTACGTCTCGGTCCGGGTCGCGGGTGTCGATCTGGTCTGAGTAGTCTCGCATGTGTGTGGTGTGTCGTGGTTCGGGGTCAGTCGTCGGCGTGATACGGTTCGGGGTCAGTCGTCGGCGAACTTCGCGAGCGCGTCCTTGTCGAGCGGCACGCCGTGGCCGGGACGGTCCGGCAGCTCGATGGTCCCGTCGTCGCCGGGTGTGACGGGATCGGCGACGACGTCGTCGAACGCCTTCACGTCCATGTCGCGGTAGAAGTACTCCACCCAGAGGCCGTTTTCGATGGCGCCGAGTAGGGAGGCGTGGATGTTCCAGTTGTAGTGGGGCGCGATGGGGATGTCGTACGCCGAGGCGTGGTTGGCGATCTTCAGCCACTCCGTGACCCCGCCGCAGACGGTGACGTCGGGCTGGAGAATCGTCGCGGCGCCCGTGTCGGCGAGCCGAGCGAAGTTGTGGCGCGTTCCCTCCAGCTCGCCGGTGGCGACGGGGTAGTCGATCCCGTCGTTCACCTCGGCCATCGTGTCGACGCGGTCGATCATCACGGGCTCCTCGATGAAGTACGGGTCGTACGGCTCGAACGCCCGGCAGTTGCGGAGCGCTTCCGTGCTGGAGTCCCAGATGCCGTTGGCGTCGAGCAGAAGGGTGCGCTCGTCGCCGATCTCGTCGCGTACCGCGGCGACACGCTCGGCCTCAGCCTCGGCCGACAGGCGACCGACCTTCATCTTCACCACGTCGTGGCCCTCGTCAAGGTAGCGCCGCATCTCGCCGCGGAGCGCCTCGTGACCCTTGTCGTCGCGGTAGTAGCCGCCGCTGGCGTACGACGGCACCGACTCGGCGTGCCCGCCGAGCAGCTTGTGGAGGGGCATGTCGGCCGCCTTCGCCTTCACGTCCCAGAGCGCGATGTCGACCGTCGAGATGGCGCGGAGGAAGAGGCCGGTCCGCCCGATCTGAACGTTCCCCTCGTACATCTCGTGCCACAGGCGCTCGGTGTCGCGGGGGTCCTCGCCGACGAGCAGGGGTTCGAGCAGCGACTCGACCGCGTCGGCGATGAGGCCGGCCCCCTCGTACCCCAGCGAGTAGCCGACCCCCTCGTGACCGGTGTCCGTTCGGACGTACGTGATCGCGTGGTCCCGGTAGGTGAGCGTCCGGTTGGAGAAGGAGACGGGCGACTCCAGCGGCAGCTTGATCGGGAACGACTCGACTTCGGTGATCTCCATGCGTGCAGCGGCGTCACACGGATACAAGTAGCCCGCTGTATCGGCAAGGTTCTCGGCCCCGACCGCACCGCTCACCAGCAGTTTTTGTATCGGCGGCGCGAGGGCCCCCACATGGAGTTCCCCGACCGATCCGACGTCGACGGCCTCATCGACCCGCAGCCGCTCCCGGAGTTCGCGCGGGTGCGATACGAGCCGCGGACGGAACGTCTCGACGACCCCGTCGGCGCGGCCCGCGAGGAGCTCGACGCGCTCGACCTCGACGCGCTCCCCGCGGACGCGACCGTGGCCGTCGGAGTCGGCAGCCGAGGGATCGACCGGATCGACGAGGTCGCGGCGGCGGTCGTCGCGGAGGTGGCCGAGCGCGGCCTCGACCCCGTGGTGGTACCGGCGATGGGGAGCCACGGCGGCGCGACGGCCGAGGGGCAGCGCGAGGTGCTCGAGGCGCTCGGGATCACCGAGGAGACGGTCGGCGCGCCGATCGACGCGCGCATGGCAGCCGCGGAGCTGGCGACGGTGGCGGTGGGCGACGTCGACATGCCGGTGTACTTCTCCGAGGCGGCGCTCGCGGCCGACGCCGTCCTCGTGGTGAACCGCGTGAAAGCCCACACCAACTTCACCGGGCCGGTGGAGAGCGGGCTCGCGAAGATGACGGTCGTCGGGCTCGGCAAGCAGCGCGGCGCGAAGTCGTTCCACTCGACGGCGATCGCCGAGGGGTACGTCGAGGCGCTGACGGCCGCGCTCGACGTCATCGAGCGGGAGACGTCGCTCGTCGGCGGGATCGCGCTCGTCGAGAACTTCGAGGAGGAGATCGGTCACCTGGAGGCCGTCCCCGCGGGATCGTTCCTCGACCGCGAGCCGGAGCTGTTGGAGCGCGCGTACGACGAGATGCCGACGCTCCCGGTGGACGACGTCGACCTGCTCGTCGTCGACGAGATCGGCAAGGAGATATCCGGCGCCGGGATGGACACGAACGTCATCGGGCGCTACCGCGTCCTCAACGCGCCCGACCCCGAGACGCCCGACATCGACCTCATCTACGTGCGGGGGCTGACCGAGGCGACGAAGGGGAACGGAAACGGGATCGGGCTCGCGGACCTCACCCGGCGGGCGGCCGTCGACGGGCTCGACTTAAAAAAGACGTACGCGAACGCGCTCACCAGCGGCTCGCTCTCGAAGTCGAAGCTCCCCGTGGTGGCGCCCGACGACGAGTTCGCGCTCCGGACCGGGCTAGCGGCGCTGGGCGGCTACGACCCCGAGACCGTCCGGATAGTCTGGATCCGGAACACGCAGGACCTCGGGGAGCTCCGCGTCTCCGATGCCGTGGTCGACGACCTCCCCGCGGCGGCGACGGTGGTCGGCTGGGAAACAGTCGCGTTCGACGATGGGACGGCGTCATTCGACGCCGGGACGGCGGCCGTCAACGCGTCGACCGACGACGGTTCGGGCGCGGAGGAGCGATAGTCGTCGCCCCGCCGTCGGTTCGGTCGCCTTGCCTCTAGGGAAACGTTTTCACGCCAGACACCGGTTGAGTGAGGCATGGACCTACAGATCGACGGGAACGCGGCCCTCGTCACGGCATCGTCCAGCGGACTCGGCAAGGCATCGGCGAAGGCGCTGGCCCGAGAGGGAGTAGACGTCGTCATCAACGGCCGCGACGAGGAGCGGCTCGCGGACGCCAAAGAAGAGGTCGAGGCGGTCGCGACCGGCGAGGTCGTCGCGCAGCCCGCCGACCTGACCGACGCGGACGAGGTCGCGGCGCTCGTGGAGACGACCGTCGACGAGTTCGGCACGATCGACCACCTCGTGACCAGCGCCGGCGGCCCGCCGTCCGGCTCCTTCCTCGACACCGACGACGAGGACTGGCAGCACGCCTACGACCTGCTCGTCATGAGCGTCGTCCGGCTGGCGCGCGAGTCGTACCCCCACCTCAAGGAGGGCGACGGCGGCACCATCGTCAACATCACCTCCCGGAGCGTGAAGGAGGCCATCGACAGCCTCGTGCTGTCGAACTCCGTCCGGATGAGCGTCATCGGGCTGGAGAAGACCCTCTCGAAGGAGTTCGCCCCGGAGGTACGCGCCAACGCCGTCCTCCCGGGCCCCCACGAGACGAGCCGGATCCGCGACCTCGTCGAGGCCGCCGTCGAGCGCGGCGACTACGACTCCTACGAGGAGGGGCTCGACGACTGGGCACAGAACCCGCTCGAACGCATCGGCGACCCGATGGAGCTCGGCAACACCGTCGCGTTCCTCTCGTCGCCGAAGTCCGGGTACGTCAACGGCACCGCGCTCCCGATCGACGGGGGATCCACCGGGGCGAACCTATGAAGCCGGTCGCGTTCGACGAGGCGGAGACGTACGAGCCCGATGAGGGCTGGCGGCGCGTGTCGATGGCGGGCAGCGACCAGTTCTCCTTCGAGTGGTTCGAGAAGCCGCCGGGCCACAGCTCGCCGATGCACGATCACGAGAACGAGCAGGTCTGCCTCTGTCTGCAGGGCGAGCTCACGGTCGCCACCGAGGACGACGAGGTCACCCTCCAGAAGAACGACTCCGTCCTCTTGGAGTCGAACGAGGCCCACAGAGTGGAGAACACCGGCGACGAGCGCGCGGTCGGGCTCGACGTGTTCGCGCCCGGGCGCTCGTTCGATTTCTGGACGGACCGCGAGGAGTGATCGGGCGATGAAGTACCTCGCACGCACGGCGACCGGCGACCCGCTGCTCGGCGACGAAGAGGGGTACGCCCCCCTCGGCGCCGTCGAGCCGGACGTAGAGAGCGTCCGCGAGGCGCTCCCGCGAGCGGCCGCCGGGACGCTCGGCGACGTCGCCGACGCGACCGCCGAGCCCGTCCCGGCCGAAGACGTGTCGTTCGGCGCGCCGCTGGCGTCGTTCGGGAAGCTGTGGGGGATCGGGCTGAACTACGAGGAGCACGCCGGCGATCTCGACGAGCAGCGACCCGAGGAGCCGGCGAGCTTCATGAAGCCGTCGTCGGTCCTGACCGGACCGGGCGGTCCGATCCGCCTGCCGCCGGAGTCGCAGAGCGAGCGGGTGACCGCCGAGGCGGAGCTCGCCGTCGTGATGGGCCGGACGTGCCGGAACGTCGACGAGGGCGAGGTCGCCGACGTGGTTGCGGGCTACCTCCCCGTGATCGATATGACCGCCGAGGACGTGCTCCAGCGGAACCCGCGGTTCCTCACGCGGGCGAAGAGCTACGACACGTTCCTCGTCCCCGGCGCCGCGCTCGCGGTGCCGGAGAAGCCGCTCGACCTCGAGGGGCTCTCGGTGCGGACCGAAGTCAACGGCGAGGTGCGGGCCGAAAACGAGATCCGGAACATGCTGTTCCCGCCGGCGGAGATCGTCTCGTTCCACTCCGACGTGATGACCCTGGAACCCGGCGACCTGTTCAGCACCGGGACGCCCGGCGCGGCGCCCATCGACCCCGGCGACGAGGTGCGCGCGGTCGTCGAGTCGATCGGGACGGTCGACGCGCCGGTGACGCGGTAAGGGGCGAGACGCGGCGGCGGTCCGCGGTCACGTCCCGGAGGCACATTTATTACCCCATGTTCGGTTAGGTGTTGGTATGTACCGCGTACTGCTCCCCGTCGGAGGGGACGCCGGGAACGTGTCGGCCGCAGCCGACGCCGTCGCGTCGCTGCCGAACGCCGCCGACGATGTGGAGGCGGTGATACTCAACGTCTACGAGGGGTTCGAGGTCAGCGGCGAGGGCGGCCGCGTCGACTCCGAGGAGGGGTGGAACGAGGAGAACTACCCCGAGAGCGTCGACGTCGTCGAGGAACGGCTGACGGAGGCCGGCGTCGAGACAACCAAGCGGCGCGAGCACGGCGATCCCGCGGAGACGATCACCGAGGTCGCCGCGGAGCTCGACGTCGACAACATCACCATGAGCGGGCGGCGACGGAGCCCGACCGGCAAGATGCTGTTCGGGAGCACGACCCAGTCGGTGTTGCTCGCGGCCGACCGCCCGGTGACGGTGATCATCGACGAGTGAATCGACGCACGTAACGTGTTCGGCGATTTTCACGAATCGGAATATTCCTTCGTTTTAAACTGAAACAAACAGATACATTGTTAACCGTAGACCGAAATGTCACGGTTGAGCATGGCAGATGACTCGATCAATCGACGTAAGTTCTTGTACGGCACGGGCGCGGTAGGCATCACCGGACTCGCTGGATGTAGCGGCGGCGACGGTGGGGACGGTTCCGACGGTTCCGACGGCTCTGACGGCTCCGACGGTTCCGACGGCTCCGACGGCTCCGATGGATCCGACGGCGACGACGGCGGTAGCGAGAACCTCTCGCTGCGCGTCGGGACGTCGGCCGGCGGGACCCAGGACGTCGGTCTCGCCGTCGAGCGCGCGGTGAGTCAGGAGAGCGACACCCTGGAGTACTCGACGATCGAGAGCCCGGGCTACATCGGGACGATCCGGCGGATGGCGAACAACCAGTTCAACGCCGGCATCACCGACAACAACTCGCTGTCGAAGGCGCTCGACGACAGAGGGGCGTTCGAGGAACAGGGCGTCGAGCGCATCCCGCAGTACGGCTTCTACGCGTTCCCGTACAGCATCTACATTATCGCCCGAGACGGCACGGATATCGAGACGTTCGACGACCTCGCCGGCAAGAACGTCTACCCCGCCGAGCCGGGGTACTCGACGCGCGCGACGACGCTCGACGTCTGGTCGCAGGATCCGACGGCGGACATCTACGACCAGATGAACATCCAGAACATGGGCGTGGGCGACGCGCCCGGCGCGATGGAGGAAGGCACCATCGACGCCAGTATCGCGTACGGGACGCCCGGCGTGCGGTACACCGGCTTCGTCCAAGAGATCGCCTCCCGTGTCGACGTCCACTACGTCGAGCCCACGGACGCGCTCCGCGAGTCCGCCGAGTCGTACCCGGGCGCCGGGACCGGAACCACGAGCTACGACGACTGGTCCATCGCGGGCACGGACATCGGCACCGACGAGGTGTTCCACTGGAACCTCGAGGTCAACTACACGTTCAACCCCGAGGCGAACCCCGACGCCGTCTACGAGCTGTGCCGCGTCGTCGACGAGCACAACGACACGGTCAACGAGGGCGAAGAGCAGTTCAACGACTTCGAGTCCACCGCGGACATGCTCGGGTCGGCTCGGGAGAACATCCCGGTCCACCGCGGCGCCGTGCAGTACTACAAGGACAACGACGCGTGGGACAGCAACCTGACCGAAGGCGACAGCGCCTGATCGGTCGGTAACCCGGCTTTCCTCCTCGCTTTCCCGGGCGCCCCGATCAGTAATTTAAAATCATCGAACGCGTAACCGACAATCCAGACACCAATCATGACACAATCAAACACGCCCGGAGAAACGACCATCCGACACACCGTACGCCGGCACCTATGAGCACGGAAACGGCCTCGGAACACGAAAGCGGACTGCTGCGCGGGCTCGACGTCACGGTCACAGGAGCGGCGCTGCTGTTCTGGGCCGGCGTCCTCTACTGGGCGCATACACAGGCGATCTCGCAGGTGCGGTTCGCCACCGCGTTCGTCGGCGGCATCCTGACCGTGTACGCGCTCAACGAGACGCGGCTCGCCATCGCGGACGGCGACTGGATCGACGGGGCGGTGTTGGTCCCCGCGTCGCTGGCGCTGATGACCGCGTCGGCGTTCTTCGCGATCAACTTCCAAGACGCCTACCTCCAACGGCAGGGGTACGCGCTCGAACACGAGTACATGCTCGCGCGGCTCGTGATCCTCTCGCTGATGTACCTCACGTGGCGCGAGTTCGGGAACGTGTTCCTCGGGCTCGTCATCGGCGTCTTCGCGTACGCGATGTACGGCAACGTCGTCCCCGGCGTGCTGGGCCACGCGGGGATGCAGCAAGCGACGCTGCTGCAGGCGACGGTCACGGACCTGTACGGGTTCTACGGGAGCCTCACGCAGATCACGGCCTCGTGGATCGCGCCGTTCCTGCTGTACGCCGGCCTGCTGTTCGCGTACGGCGCGTTCGACCTCATCCTCCGGGTCGCCATCGTGGCCGCGAAGTACATCGAGTCCGGGATCGCACAGACCGCCGTGCTCTCCTCCGCGATCATCGGCTCGATCAACGGCTCGTACACCGCTAACGCGGCGATGACGGGCTCGTTCACCATCCCGACGATGCAGGAGTCCGGGATGTCGGGCCACCGCGCGGCCGGCATCGAGGCGGTCGCCTCCACCTCCGGACAGGTGCTCCCGCCCGTGATGGGGGCGTCGGCGTTCGTGATGGCGTCGTACCTCGGCGTCCCGTACCTCAGCATCGTCGTCGCCGGGCTCGTGCCGGCCGCGATCCTGGTCGTCTCGATCTCCATCGCGGTCCACTACCTCGCGATCTCCGACTCCAGCAGTCAAGATATGGAGTTCTCCGAGTTCTTCGACGAGGAGCTCTCGACGGAGAAAAAGGTGTTCGAGGCGCTCCGGTTCGGCGTCCCGTTCGGGATCCTCATCTACCTGCTCGGGTTCGCCCAGTACACGGTGATGACGTCCGCGCTGTACACGGTGGTCGCGATGATGATCACCGGGGTGCTCATGCCGCCGCTTCAGCGGGTCGTGGACAACTCGGGCACCAGCCCGGTCGGCGAGTTCGTCACCCAAGTGAAAAACACCGTTCACGGGATCCGCCGCGGCGCCATCATCCTGGCGCCGATCGCGATCATCCTCGTCGTCATCAGCGGCGTCGTGAACCTGTTCAGCACGACCGGGATCCCGGCGAAGCTCGCGCTGCTGCTCATCAACATCTCGGGGGGCGTGCTGCTGTTCGCGGTGCTGCTCGGGATGGGCGTCGCCATCCTGATGGGCGTCGGCATGCCGACGGTCGCCGCGTACGTCATCGTGGCCATCCTCATCGTGCCGACGTTCGTCTCCGACTTCGGCGTCCAGCCGATCACGGCGCACTACACCATGTTCTACGCGGCCATCCTCGCCGGGATCACGCCGCCGGTGGCGACCGCGGCGGTGATCGCGGCCGGGATAGCGGAGGCGAACTTCTGGCGGACCTGCGGGGGCGCGATCCGGATCGCGGCGCCCCTGTTCGTCCTCCCGGTCGCGTTCGTCTACAACCCCGGCCTGATCTCGATGGATGTCGGGTTGTACACGCTGTACGTCGGGCTGCTCGTGCTGCTCGGCGCGGTGACGATCATCTACGGGCTGAACTACCCGTTCAAGATGCGCCCCGGCCGGAAGCTCGTCGCGCGAGGTCTGCTCGCGATACTCGGCGTCCTCGTTATGACCTACCCGAGCAACGTCGCGAAGATCGCGGGGATCGCCGTCTTCGCCGCCGTCTTCGTGGCAGAAAAGGTGATGAACCGCGGTCTCACGCTGCCGTTCGGCAGGGGGGCGAGCCAATGAGCGACGACGACTCACCCGAGTCGATCGCGGCGGAGTCCGCACAGCAGGCCGGCGGCCTCGGCGAGATCATTCCGGACCCGCTGATGCCGGCGTGGAGACAGGTCGAGAAGGTGCAGGCGTTCCGCCGAACCCACGGCGAGAAGTACGTCGGCGCCTTCGAGCTGCTCACCGCGCTCGTCCTCACCGGCGGCTACGTCTGGTGGCTGCTCATCTTCCTCGAACTGCTGTGAGGGCGTAGGCGGCGCCGGACCGCGGGATTTTTTTTTAAACTACAGCGAGCGACCGGCGGAGACCGATCACTCGAACCACTCGGCCGCGCGCTCGACGTCCTGCGGGATGTGGTAATCGCGTTCGCAGACATCGTCGAGGTACGAGCGCAGCTCCGGCGCGAACTCCGGATGCGCGCAGCGCTCGATGATCAGCTCCGCGCGCTCGACCGGCGACAGTCCCCGCACGTCGGCGACGCCCTGTTCGGTGACGAAGACGTCGATGTCGTGTTCGGTGTGGTCGACGTGGAACGTCTGCGGGACGACCCGCGAGACCCCGCCGTCGTTCAGCGTCGAGGGCAGCGCGCACACCGTGATCAGGGAGTTCCGGTTGAAGTCGGCCGAGCCGCCGACGCCGTTTATCATGCGCTCGCCGCGGACGTGCGTGGAGTTGACGTTGCCGTAGAGGTCGAACTCGATGGCGCTGTTGACGCCGATCACCCCGAACTGGTCGATGAGCCCCGGGTGGTTGGAGACGTCGGCGGGGCGGAGCACCACGTCCTCGGCGTAGCGCTCGACATCCTCGAAGAGGCGCTCTTGGCCCTCGTCGGTGAGCGCGAGCGACGTCGCGCTCGCGGCTTCCAACCCCCCGGCGTCGAGCATGTCGAAGAGGCCGTCCTGGATGAGCTCGCCGAAGTAGACCACGTCGCGGTCGCCGAAGTCGAGCGCCTGGAGCTCGCCCATCAGGGCGTTGCCGAGCGAGCCGACGCCGAACTGGAGGTGGACCGCCTCGTCGAAGACGGGCGAGCGCTCCAGCTCCTCGCGGAGGAACGAGCCGAGGTTGGCGGCGATCGCGAGGTCGTCGTCGGTCGGGTCCCGGAAGGTGTACGTCGAGTCGGGGATCTCCGTCTCGACGACGCCCGCGAGCTTCTCGGGGTCGAAGCCGACGTGTGCGGTCCCGATGCGCTCGCCGGGGTCGGAAAGGGGGATCGGCTCGCGGTCCGGCGGCGCGTCCGGGCGGTACACGTCGTGGAGCGCCTGCAGTTCGAGCGGCTGGTGGCGGTTCAACTCGACGTACAGCTCGTCGGCGGCCTCGACGAAGGCGGGCACCTGTCCGAGCGAGGTGGAGGGGACGAACCAGTCCTCGCCGACCGCGACCGCCTCGACGACGGCAACGTCGGGGTCGACCAGCCCGCCGTACTGGACCTCGTCGCCGATCGAGGAGGCGTTGCGGTCGCTGAAGGCGATCTCGCGAGTGTCCGTCTTCTCGCGGGCGACCCGCGAGGACTGGTAGGAGAAGCGGCGCTCCACCTGCCCGGAGCCGACGAGCTCGACGTCGATCTCGTCGCCGACCTTCCCGCTGGCGACCAGCGTGAGCGACAGGTCGCGGGGCGACGACGCCAGCGCGAGCGGGATCGCCTTCGGGTAGCCGACGCTGCCGAAGCCGCTCGTGAGCACCGTCGCGTCGGGGTCGATCGCGGCGGCCGCCGCCTCCGCGTCGACGGTCGGCACGTCGCCGTGGAGACGGCGCTCGACCGGCCGCCGGTCGGGACCGCGGCTCATCGGGACCCCCGGTCCGGGCTGGTGGAGCGCTCGCGAGAGGCGGTGCGACCGTCGATGGCGACCCGAACGGGCGCGTCGCGGGTCGGTGGGTGCGGATGGGATGTCATGGGTCTGTGAGCGGGACACGCCGCGCGGGAGCGACGACTCCGTCGGCGTCGTCCCGCGAGTGGTGGTCCCAACGTCGGACGGACGGGACTTAAACGGTCACCTTCGCCGCGAGCCGCTCCGCGATGTGCTCGCCGAACGGCAGCGAGGAGGTGAGCCCGGGGGAGACGGCGTTGAGGACGTGGACGGCGTCCTCGCGCTCGACGAAGAGCGGCTCTTTCACCAGCTCGCCGTCCTCGCTGACGAGCTGGGCGCGGATTCCCGCGTAGCTCTTTTGAAGGTCCTCGGCCCGCACGTCGGGGACCAGCTTCTGTGACGCCGACGCGAACTTCTCCTTGCGGTAGGACTTGTTCAGCTCCGCCCACGCCACCGAGAGCATCAGCGGCGAGGCGAGCAGCCGCCGGAACCCGCCGTAGGTGAGCGTCTCCAACAGCTCGCGGGGGTTCACGTCCGTGTTGTCGTACGCCTCGCGACCGAACGCGAGCACCGCGTTCGGGCCGACGATCACCTTCCCGTCGGTGCGGCGGGTGTAGTGGACGCCGAGGAAGGGAAGCTCGGGGTTCGGCGTCGGGTAGATCATCGTCTCGCAGAGCTCGGCGCGCTCGGGGCGCACCTCGTAGTACTCGCCGCGGAACGGGACCACCTGATACTCCTCGCCGACCCCCACTTGGTGAGCCAGCGTGTCGGCGTGGAGCCCGGCCGCGTTGACCAGATACGGGACCTCGAACCGGCCGTTGCTCGTGGCGAGCCGGTACCCCTCGGCCGCCTCCTCGATCCGAGAGACCTCGTACCCCGTATAAATCGTGACGCCCAGCTCCCGGGCCTCGCGAGCGAGCGCGTAGACGTACTGCTCGGAGTCGACGGAGGCGGCCTCCGGGGCGCGGAACGCGGCCTGCCCCTCGGCGTGCGGCTCGTGCGCGCGGATCGCCTCGCGGGAGTCGAGCAGTTCGTACTCGACGCCGTTGGCCTCGGCCTGCTCGGCGAGGTCATCGAGCCGCGCCTCCTCCTCGTCGTCCGTCGCGACGACGAGGACGCCCAGCTCCTCGCAGGGAATATCGTGCTCCTCGCAGTACGCCTTCATCCGTGCGGTGCCTTCGGTGGCGAACCGTGCCTTCTTCGAGCCCGGCGGGTAGTTGAACCCCGGGTGGAGCACGCCGGAGTTCCGGCCGCTCTGGTGGGACGCGAGGTGGTGTTCCTTCTCCAAGACGGCGACGTCGAGGTCGGTCCGTTCCGCGAGGTGTTTGGCGACCGACAGCCCGACGCAGCCGCCGCCGACGATGGCGACGTCGTGGCGCATCATTACTCGTCCGACGGATCCGAGAGCGGTGGCATATAGGTGCCGTTCGGCGAAGGTGATGGGGGGGTCTGAACCCCGGTTCCGACCCGACTCAGCCGCGGCCCGACCCCGCCAATATCCGTCCCTGAACGTGGTCCGGGCCCGCTGCGACCCGTCGAGGCGACGGTAACGCCTATGTCGCTGCCCGACGGTGGTAGTGACGAATGACCGACACGGACGGCGGCCGCCGGAACAAGGTGGCTCGGCTCGTCGACGAGTACGACCTAGAGGGCGTCGGCGACGAGCTGGAGGCGCGGTGGACGGCGACCGGTGACGACCACACGAGCCTGCGCGACCTCGCCACCGAGTTCAACCGCAGGCTCGTCGAGGCCAGGACCGACGAGGCCGGGATGCGGCTGTCGGCGCGAGAGCTCGACGCGGCGGTGCGGTCGCTGACGGGCGACGAGGTGACCGCCGCCGACCGGACGCAGCTCCGGCGGCGGCTCGAGCGCGAGGGGGTCGACGTCGACGCCCTCGACTGCGACACGGTCACCTATCAGGCCGTCCGGAGCTACCTCCAAGAGCACCGCGGCGCGGAGTACGAGCGCGACGACGGGGACCGCGCGGCGACCGCGGCCCGGTCGATCGGGCGGCTCCGCGGGCGGCTGGTCTCGGTCGCGGAGTCGAAGCTCCGGGCGCTCCGGAAGACGCCGGCCCTCACGCTCGGGGAGTTCCGGGTGCTGGTCGACGTGGGCGTGCTCTGTACGGACTGCGGCTCGCGGTACGGCGTGGCCGAGCTGCTCTCGTCGGGCGGCTGTGACTGCGGGGCGGCGTCGGATGAGACCCCGGAAGCGGGCGACGCGCCGACGGAGCCGGAGTCAGCGAAACAGAAATCGCCCGTCGAGCCGGAGTCGCCCGCCGAGCCGGAAGAGTAGCCTTCGGGCGGCCCTACAGGTCGTACTGGTCGCGAACCAGCCCGTCGAGGCCGCGCTCTTCGAGGACGTCGAGGGGCGCCAGCATGTCGAGCTGGACGACGCCCGGGAGCCGACCGATCTGGACGCCGCCGGTGAACGTACAGCGCCCGCGGACCTCGCCCTCGCTCATGTCCAGCAGCTTCGTCGCGCGGTCGAAGGCGTTCTGCGTCGCGTCGTTGACCGTGGCGCCGGAACCGACAACCTGAATCGGCGCCATCTCGGTATCCGTCTCGACGCCGTGTTCGGCGCCGAGCTCGCGGCCGGCCTCGCGCTCCGCCTCGGTGTACGGCGCGCTGATGAAGGGGAGGTCCTCCTCGTTCGGGAGCAGCACCGGCCCGTCGAGCTCGAGCCCCTCGATCACCTTGACGTCCATGGTGACGGTGCCGCTCACGTCGGTGGTGTGGAGGGAGAGCTCGCCGTCCCCCTGGTTCGCGTGGAGGTCGCCAACGTAGACGCCGCCGCCGTCGACGTCGACGGGGCAGATGAGGGTGGCGCCCGGCCGGACCTCGGGGATGTCCATGTGGCCGTCGGTGCGCTTTTCGAGGTCCGCCTCGGTCTCGACGCCGTAGTCGTGGTCGGCGCCGATGAGGCTCTGTCCGAAGTCGCCCGCGTTGTGCGAGTCGGGCATCGTCACGGACGGGGTCGTCCCGATGTTGCCGATAAAGGGTCGGAGGCGACCGAGCGTTCCGGGCATCCCGTCCGGCTCGTACAGGAGGATGGGGTGTTGCCGGGAGTTCTCGGGGATGTCCATCACGTCGTCGGCGTCGGTCGCGAGCTCGTGGGCGCCCTCCTTATCGAGCGTGACGCCGACCGCGTTCTCGTGGTCGAACGCGACGGTGTAGCCGTACTCGAAGCCGAACGAGGAGGCGTTGGCGCCGCACTCCGCACAGCGGATCGCGTCCTCACCGGTCCCCTCGACGTAGGAGTCCGGCCACGTCGTCCCGCACTCCGGACAGCGGTGGTCGACGAACGGGTCGTCTCGGAACGCCTCCTCGCGCTCGGCCATCGACCCCGTGCTCGTCGCCATGCTCGTCACCTCCACGTCGCGGATGTGGATCGCGACGGCGTCGCCGACCTCGGCGCCCTCCACGCGGATCGGCCGCGTCACCTCGTGGCCGCCCCGGAACGAGGGGGTGACCATCGGCCCCCAGCATCCGGGCGGCGTGTACGTCTTCACCGTCCCGCCGTCGGCGACGGTGCCGGCCCACTCTTGGTCGGGGCCCACCAGCCCGAGCGTGTACTGGTCGACGTACAGCTCCTCTTTCACTTCTTGCTGAGACATGACACGCGACAATACGTGGCACGCCGAAATAACGCTACTGCTCGCGGAACCGGGCGGGGGTAGCCGACGGAGCGGGGTTAAATATGACAGATTTTGTATTTTTTATACTCGGTGTTTCCGATATGAAATTTCGGGGTATCAAAGAGAGATGAGAGGTTTAGGGGACATCATAGATCCGAAGAATGTATTTGAATGAGTCAGAAGTGTTCACGGTCCGCATCTTCGACGGCGACCAGACCAGCGGTTCGAAGTCGGTGAATCGAGTGTGGAACGACCGATTTAGGCAGTTAAAGAGGTTATAAGAGACATTACGGCTGTTCGAGGATAGCGTCACAATCCTCCGGGCGAGGATGTTATATAAATCAGCGGTAATAAATATATTTCTGATACAACAAGCGGTCGGAGACGGTGATGCCGACGCGCCTACGCCGCGCGGTCGGCCGCGCCGTCGACCAGTTCCTCGGCGACGGTCGCGGCGTCCAGCAGGTCGGGATCGATCGCGAGGTCGGCGACGCCCGCGACGAACTCCGGCAGCGACCGCTCGGCGTACGTCACGGCGAGGGCGCTCGGATTCAGCTCCTTGGCGATCGGGATGCCCGTCGCCTCCTCGACGTCGGTGAGGACGAAGTAGGCGGCGTCGTCGATCCCGGCGTCGGCGAGCGCGTCGGCGGTGACGAGCCCCTCGATCCGGCGGATCTCGACGCCGAGCGCGGCGAGCTCCTCGCCGAGCCCGTGCTCGTCGGGGCCGGCGACGACGGCGACGTCGCCCTCGGCGCGACCGCCGTCGGGACGGGCGGAGGTCCCCGCCATCACTCGTACTCGATCGTCGCGGGCGGTTTGTGGGTCACGTCGTAGACGACGCGGGCGACGTTCTCGTTCTCGCCGGTGATCCGGCTCTGGATCCGCTGGAGCGTGCTCCAGTCGAGCTCCTGGGCGCGCGCGGTCATCCCGTCGCGGCTCTCGACCGAGCGCACGGCGACGACCCAGCCGTGGACGCGGTTGTCGCCCTTGACGCCGGTCGCCTTCCCGAGCACGGCGGCGAACGCCTGCCACGGGTCGTACTCCTCCAGTTCCTCCTCGACGACGTG